>LLEM01000116.1_pt1 | contig 17385 bp, 31 predicted proteins | sample 595841 | NCBI WGS metagenome assembly LLEM01 (sample SAMN02919313, study PRJNA255460) | bioreactor metagenome | biome: chemostat; feature: culture 2012_10.2; material: sediment; isolation source: day64 10degC chemostat 2012 inoculated with Wadden Sea sediment taken from... | place: Germany: Bremen ...
ATAACTCTCTCCGTTAATGTTAACGACAGGGGGGGTATGTCATGTCTGCAAAACATCCGATAATTGCAGTAACAGGGGGTCCTCAGGAGCTGGCACCTCCACCACCTCTGAAGCTTTCCGTAAAATGTTCAATATGATGAACATTAATGCCGCCTGGCTGGAAGGCGATAGCTTCCATCGCTTTACCCGTCCAGAAATGGATGTCGAAATCCGCAAGGCTAAAGAGCAAGGCCGTCACATCAGCTATTTTGGTCCTCAGGCTAATGACTTTCCGTTACTGGATACGTTTTTTCGTCAATATGGTGATGACGGCAGTGGCAAGTTCCGCCGTTACCTTCATACATTTGACGAGGCGGTTCCCTACAACCAAATGCCCGGATCTTTTACTCCATGGCAGGAGCTGCCGGAAAACACCGATGTGTTATTTTACGAAGGTCTGCACGGTGGTGTAGTGGATGGCGAAACCAATGTCGCCCAACATGTCGACTTGCTGATAGGCATGGTACCGATAGTCAACCTGGAGTGGATCCAGAAGATCGTCCGGGACACCCGAGATCGTGGCCACTCACGCGAAGCCGTAATGGAATCAATCGTCCGCTCAATGGACGACTACCTCAATTACATAACCCCGCAGTTTTCGCGTACCCATATCAACTTCCAGCGGGTCCCGACGGTAGATACCTCAAACCCCCCTTAGTGCCAAAGCCATTCCCAGCCTGGATGAAAGTTTCGTGGTGATCCGTTTCCGCGGGATCAAAAATGTCGACTTCCCTTACCTCTTGTCGATGATCCAGGGATCCTTTATGTCGCGCCACAATACCCTGGTCGTACCGGGCGGCAAGATGAGCTTTGCCATGGAGCTGATCATGCGACCGCTGATCCAACAGCTGATAGAAACGGGTAAGATAGGGGTAATACCTAAGATCAATAACGAGAGTCGAGAAACGAGTTGCAAGAAGTATACTTTCCGCTCTTTCTCGAGACTCGTCTCTCGTAACGCACAACTTAAGCTTTAACTACTTCATATGAGTGTGTCATCTCCACACCCTCGCCTAGCATCAGACATACAGAACAGTACTTCTGCAACGAATCAGCCACAACTTTTGCTACTAGAGCTTCGTCAAGATCATAACCCGTAACCACGAAGTGAATGTTGGCTGAGGTAAAAATCCTCGGTGCCTGCTCACGGCGCTCGGAGGAAATCTGAGCTTCACAGGCCGTAATTTTCTGTTCGGCAGATTTCAACCCGTCGACAACATCCACCGAGCTGCAACCTCCCGCAGCCATGAGTACCATTTCCATCGGACTTGGTGCTTTTTCGCCCCCATTACCGTCCATTATGACGCTGTGACCAGAATTTGACTGGCCCAGAAAGGTCATCTCTTCGACCCATTTCACTCGTGACTGCATTGCTTTCTCCTTACTTCAAACAGGGGGGGGATTTGGCACTAACTCACAACGGTGTGATCATGTGCACACTTATGACTACAAAATGCCCATTCCAGATAGATCAATATCAAGAAATGCGCGCCGAAAAAAGATAAACTCTGAACTAATTATTCACGTGAGCTTGCAGCCCAGCGGTTGACTGCATATCCTAGACGGCGAACAATTCTATTGTTAGGCCCAGCTTCAAGTTATAAGGATATCGTTGTTGGGCAACAAACGCAGAGGAAGTTAGTAATATGGTTCCAGGTAAACCTCAAACAGATCCAACTCTAGAGTGGTTTCTTTCCCATTGCCACATTCATAAATACCCTTCAAAGAGCACTTTGATTCATGCGGGTGAGAAAGCAGAAACCCTCTACTACATCGTCAAAGGTTCTGTTGCCGTATTGATCAAGGATGAAGAAGGCAAGGAAATGATCCTGTCTTACCTAAACCAGGGTGACTTCATCGGTGAACTAGGCCTTTTCGAAGAAGGTCAGGAGCGTACAGCTTGGGTTCGCGCGAAGACACCTTGTGAAGTTGCTGAGATTTCATTCAAGAAATTCCGTCAGTTGATTCAGGTAAACCCAGATATCCTGATGCGCCTTTCCGCTCAGATGGCAAATCGCCTACAAGTGACAAGCCAGAAAGTCGGTGACCTTGCATTCTTGGATGTTACGGGTCGTATCGCTCAGACACTGCTGAACCTTGCGAAGCAGCCTGATGCGATGACTCACCCTGACGGCATGCAGATCAAGATCACGCGCCAGGAAATCGGCCAGATTGTTGGCTGTTCACGTGAAACAGTCGGTCGCATCCTGAAGATGCTGGAAGAACAGAACCTAATCTCAGCTCACGGTAAAACTATCGTAGTATACGGTACTCGCTAAGCCTCCCGCTCAGTGAGAAAATGATAAAAAGCCGCACTCTGCGGCTTTTTTTGCGCCTGCAGCCATACCTGGCAGACATAAATGCAATGGATTTAGGCATAATTTGCTACAGCGCTCACTATCGTCCCCCCTTGCACTCCCCCCGCATCAATGCTACATTATGCATATACCTTGTGATCTGACCCTATGATTGAGGAAGTGGTGTCAGATACAGGACGGGATAACACGGAAAGCAACTATATGGATATCGAACGCTTTGCACCTAATGCCGGCTCCACACCTCCGGCCGTGATACAAACACTTCCAGCCACTGTCGAGCTCACCGGTTCAGTGGTCGACGTCACTATCTGGAGCAACAAACAACCTTTGACCCATCTAGCCGCCATCAGAGTAATGACACCTCTTGGGTACCACCTCTTGATAGCCAGCACTAATCAAAAATCCACGGTCACCATTGTGACCGTGGATACAGCGTTGTTACATCGTTTTTGAGTTACTTATTAAATAACAGGTTTAATTATTGATTAGTACTTTCAAAAATTTTATCCGCTGAGGCCTCGACAAAGCCCCCCCGGTAAAGTTCTCCATCCGCCATTGGATAACGCTTGGCAAACTCATAGAAACCACCCGGGATTTCTTGCTCACCATCGAGAAAGCTTACAGACACCCGATCTGCCATTGTTGAAGATTGCTCCAACATTACTTCAGGGCTACCTTTTACTTCCCCACCGGATTCATTGATTAAAAAGCCGTTGTGGCGCAGCAGGTGGTTCACCTCCTGGATCTCGGTAAACTGCTCAAGCTGATTAATGCTGACGGTAAAGTGGTTAGCACCAAAACCATGAGCCGCCAGCCAGCCGGCATATTCACTTTCTGCCGCCAGTAGCTCATAGGTGGCATAATCTAAATCCCATAACCGCCCGCCGTACAAAAAAGCAGGATCATGCATCGCCGATTCCGGAACTTGATTCACTAAATCTCGTACTGTCTGCTGAAGCAATGATGAAAACTGCCCCACCATCAACTCGCTGATAAAGACCTTCGGTGCCAGCGGGTTTGGGTGCTCGAAGTGTTCGGCATAGAGCTTCTTTGCCTCGAAATGGTACTTACCGCAAGGTTTATAACCAATGGCAATAAACGGTGCAGCCAGTCGGTCGAGGCCGACCTGCGGTAAATTAAAGGTCCGCAGAGCGATATGATCATTGAGCAGGGGCTCACCTTCCTCCAGCAGATCATGTACCTGAGCAGCTGATGGGCACAGCCGCCGGTATAATCCTGCCACAGCGCATTAAACAATTGTTCGACCCTTTCCATGATGATCCAATCCCCTTACCTATAGATAAATTCCAGCCACCAACGCTTACAGCGTAATGCCCGGTGACAACTGTGCCGGCAACTCGGTTTGCTCACCTTCCATCGATGCCATTGGATAGGCACAATAGTCAGCCGCATAGTACGCGCTAGGTCGCAGGTTTCCGGATGCACCAGGCCCACCAAACGGGGGGGCATCGCCGCTGGCACCAGTTAGCTGCCGGTTACGGTTCACAATTCCGGCACGAATGTGGTCAATGAAGTACTGCCATTCATCATCACTGGTCGAAACCAGACCGGCAGACAAACCATATCGCGTATCATTCGCCAACATCACGGCCTGCTCCAAACTCTGGTAGCGCACCACCTGCAGCAGCGGACCGAAGTATTCTTCATCCGGTAGCTCTGCAACCTTGCTCACCTCAATGATTGCCGGCGTCACTATCGCGCCCTGACCTCGTTCGGCTTCTAACAATATCTCGCCACCCAGGCTCACTAAATTGGCCTGTGCTCGCACGATACCGTCAGCGGCCGTTTCCGATATTTGTGGCCCCCCATAAACGGTTGCGGATCGGCAAACGGTCCGTCGATAATGAGCTGTGATGTAGCCTCTACCAAACGCTTAAGCAATGCATCACCTTTCTCGCCATGCGGCAAATACAGGCGGCGGGCACAGGTACAACGCTGGCCAGCACTGATAAACGCTGACTGAATAATAGTGTAAACAGTCGCTTCCAACTCGCCATAGTCATTGGAGATAACCATCGGGTTGTTGCCCCCCATCTCCAGTGCCAGCATCTTGCCCGGCTGACCGGCAAACTGACGGTGAAGAATATGGCCGGTATTGGCACTGCCGGTAAACAACAAGCCATCAAGACAGGAAGAGCCCGCCAATGCCTCACCGGTGGCGCGGGCACCCTGTACCAGGTTAATAACCCCCATCAGGCAAACCGGCCTGTTGCCACAGCTTCATCGTTTCCTCAGCAATTTTTGGCGTCAATTCAGAGGGTTTGAATACGACGGTGTTCCCCCCCGCCAATATTGCTGGAACAATATGCCCGTTAGGTAGATGGCCAGGGAAATTATAAGGACCGAATACTGCCATTACCCCCTAACGGGCGATGACGCAATACCGCCTGACTGCCCGCAACTTCTTTCTGTTTATTCCCGGTACGCTCTTCATAGGCACGTAGCGAGATAGCGATCTTGCCAACCATCGCCCCCCCAGCTTCTGTTCGGGTTTCCCACAACGGTTTGCCGGTTTCCTCGGCGATAGTGCGTGCAATATGTTCACTGTTTTCTTTTACCAATTCGGCAAAACGTTCAACGATGGCCTGGCGTTCGCTAAACGCGATTTTTCGCCAGCTCAGGAGTGCCTGGCGGGCACTGGCAACAGCTAGCTCGACCTGCTCGGCAGTCGCGCCTTTTCCCCTCCCCAGATCACCTCACCGCTAAACGGGTTCAGTGATTGCATTGCTTCGCCATTACCTGCCTGCCAGTTTCCTGCAATCCATTGTGTCATGATGTTCTCCCGTCCTGTTATTGCGCAATCAGGCGTACCTGATCACCATTTTTCACCTGCAAAGCTTCTGCCATTTCTGCGTCTATCAAAGCCACAGCATTCTCTTCATCAAGCGCTACCTTGCCGACAACAGCACGGAAGCTTTCAAACGAGCTGTTACTGATGATGCATCTCTGCCGTTACCCGGCTCGCCAATTGTGACCGTACAGCGCTGGGAGTGACGTACTGATTCTATGTTGCGTACATCACACTCGACCGTCGGACCAGCATCGAAAATATCCACATAACCGCGACAGCTAAACCCTTCTTTTTCCAACAAACGGAGTGCCGGAAGCGTCTTCTCATGCACCTTGCCGATCACCGCCTGAGCCTCAGGCTCAGCAAGTTGACGTAAATCGGTAACTTCGGCATCAGATCAGCAATGAAGCCCCTTTTTACCGATTCCGGTCAGGTAATCCGCCAGCGTGAAATCAATCGAGAAGAAATGCTCTTTTAGCCACTCCCAGAACGGTGAATGACCATCGTCATCTGAGACACCGCGCATTTCTGCAATCACGGTATTATCAAAACGCTCCGGATGCTCGGCCATCATCATAAAACGACACTTCGACAGCAGACGGCCATTCAGCCCCTGACGCCACTCCGGACGCAAGAACAGGGTACATAGTTCGCTTACACCGGTGTAATCATTACCAAATGTCAGTATTTTCACCACATTGTGAACATTGAGTCGGCGTGATGAATGAACAACAGTACTTAGATGGTAGGTATAAAAGGGATTGTCCAGCCCGATAGCGGCTTCTATTGCTGTGGTACCCGCAATCTCTCCAGTCTTGGTATCTTCTGCCACCATCAGGTAGCCTTCTGGCCCCCCCGGCTTGGTAACTGCTTTGGCAAAGCTTTCAACCGAATGATCAATTCTGTTGCTCAGGATTTCTTCATTCACCGGTAGTGAAGTAAAACCATGACCGGACTCTTCAGCGCACTGCATAAGCGCCGGCAAATCGGCAGCAGTAATAGGACGTATAACCAGCATCGAACTCCCTCCTGATGCAGGTAGCGGCAAGCACCGCTAACTCTTCATTTTCAAATAGTATGTATATTGCCGGCCCGTTTTTAGGGACAGACAACTGCAGCGGCCAGGCTCCTGCCAACCGCTACAAGGTATAAAGGTTTACTGGTGAAGCTTGGCAATTGCGCGCTCGAGGCGTGCCATACCTTCATCGATATCGGCCTTGTCGATCACCAGAGATGGCGTAAAGCGCACCACATTGGCACCGGCAATCAGCACCATCAGCCCTTCTTCGCCAGCCGCCAACAGAATGTCACGGGCACGCCCCTGCCATTCTTCGTTCAGGGCTGCACCAAGCAGCAAGCCTTTACCGCGGACTTCATCAAAGATTGGGTATTTGGCATTGATATCTGCCAGTGCATCACGGAACCATTGCTCACGCTGCTTAACGCCAGCCAGCACTTCCGGTTTGGTCACTTCGTCCACCACGGCTTCTGCTACCGCACAAGCCAGCGGGTTGCCGCCATAGGTCGAGCCGTGTGTGCCGACCTTCAGGTGAACGGCCAGCTCAGAGGTTGTCAGCATGGCACCAATCGGGAAACCGCCGCCCAGCGATTTGGCAGTGCTGAGAATATCCGGGGGGGTTACACCCAGCCCTTGATAGGCATAAAAATCACCGGTACGGCCATTACCAGTCTGAACCTCGTCAAAGATCAGCAGGGCATTATGCTTGTCACATAGCTCGCGAACGCCCTGAATGAATTCCTGGGTCGGCGAAATGATCCCGCCTTCGCCCTGCAACGGCTCCATCATGACCGCACAGGTGCGTTCTGACATATGCTCAGCCAGCGTCGACAGGTCGTTGTACACCAGATGGGGTCACATCGCCAGGTTTTGGGCCGAAGCCATCAGAATAAGCCGCTTGACCACCAACAGTTACGGTGAAGAAGGTTCGACCGTGGAACCCTTGCTGGAAAGAAATAATCTCGGATTTTTCCGGACCAAACTTATCAGCTGCATAACGACGCGCCAATTTCAGTGCCGCTTCGTTAGCCTCGGCACCGGAGTTTGCAAAGAACACCTTTTCGGCAAAACTGTGTTCGGTCAGCTTTTTCGCCAGGCGCAGCGCTGGTTCATTGGTCATGACATTGCTTAAGTGCCACAGTTTGTCGGCCTGCTCCTTGAGCGCATTGACCATAACAGGATGGCAATGACCCAGACAGCTCACTGCAATACCGCCGGCAAAATCAATATATTCCCGGTTATCTTGATCCCATACTCGCGCACCCAGACCTTTCACCGGTACGATCTGCATCGGGGAATAACACGGTACCATGACCTCATCAAATAACTGACGTCCTACTTTGTGCTCCATTGCCATCATCCTTTCCTTCTGTGTATTGCGTCTTAAGCATAGTATTTACATTTTATTAACCAATTCCAATAGCAGAATATTTTTTTATCCTTTATTTGAGTTGGCTAACTCTCTGTTGAATACATATTTATGCGGGTTTGAGGAAACTTTATTAACCGCTCATCAGAAAAAAGTGTTTTTCCGCTTAGGAAATAACGGTAGGCGGCAGCACGATAAATGCATAAGGTTGCCAGTGGAATTTTCTGAAAAACGCTAACGAAATGTTAAGAAAGGTGATAAGGATCGCGGAAACAAGACAGTTTGTAGGACGATTCCTCTCAGTCGAGGGAGAAAATCCCGCAACCTAGTGAGTAGCTTATTGACTGCGTCAGTCTTTCATTCAGCAGAAAATCCTGCTGCAATGCTTCTCTGCTCTGTCAGCGTCGAAGAAAGTTAGCCAGCAACTGGTGGCCCAGCTCGGTCAAAATACTTTCGGGGTGAAATTGTACGCCCTCAATTGATAGCGTTTTATGAGCAATTCCCATGATTTCGTCAAATTTGCCGTTACGCTCGGTCCAGGCAGTGACATTAAAACAATCAGGCAGGGGTATCGGCCTGCACCACCAGCGAATGATAGCGAGTAACTGTCAGCGGATTATTCAGCGTCGAAAAAACACTGCTATCGGTATGGACCACTGGCGAGGTCTTGCCGTGCATCACCTGACGGGCCCGCACCACTTTAGCGCCAAATACCTGGGCAATCGACTGGTGGCCGAGGCAAACCCCCAAGATAGGCAACTTACCGGCAAAGTGCTCGATAGCCTGTAGCGAAATACCAGCTTCGTCCGGGGTACAGGGCCCCGGTGAAATCACCAGATGGGAAGGCGACAATGCCTCTATGCCAGCAAGATCTATTTCGTCATTACGTACGACTTTCACTTCAGCGCCCAGCTCGCAGAAGTATTGGTACAGGTTGTAGGTGAAAGAGTCATAGTTGTCGATAATCAGCAGCATTGATACATCAGCTCCCAAGATGATTTAGCGGTCTATTTTGCTATAGGGAATAATAAAGGCAAGCCAAGATTAAAGAAAAACATTAAAGAAAAACCGGCCAAAGGGCCGGTTTCAAAGAATATCCCAACACTATATAACTTACGGACGAGGCACAAAACCCACCGCTTCGAAGGCTTTCTTCAATGTCACGGCAGCACGTTCAGAGGCTTTTTCGGCACCGGCTTTCATGACTGAGTCCATGTAGGCACGATCTTCACGAATACGCTTGTATTCAGCCTGAACCGGCTCAAGCATCGCGACAATCGCTTCACCAACATCTTTCTTGAACGGACCGTACATCTCCACACCTTGGTATTGTGCTTCAATTTCCTCGAACGACTTGCCTGTCGCTGCCGAATACAGACCCATTAGGTTGGTAATACCGGCTTTGTCGACACCATGGGCGATACGCGGCGGCGTTTCGGTATCCGTTTGTGCTTTGTTGATCTTCTTGATGATCGACTTAGGCTCTTCCAGCAAAGTGATCACGTTCTTGCGGTTATCGTCAGACTTCGACATCTTCTTGGTCGCATCTTGCAGGCTCATGACACGCGCGCCAATTGTCGGAATATACGGCTCCGGCACCTGGAAAATAGTATCGTCGCCACCGTAAATGTTATTAAAGCGAGTCGCGATATCGCGAGCAAGCTCAAGGTGCTGCTTCTGATCACTGCCTACTGGCACTTGGTGAGCGCCATAAAGCAGAATATCTGCTGCCATCAATACCGGGTAGCCAAACAGGCCGACATTGACGTCATTCGCATGGCGCTGCGACTTGTCCTTGAACTGCGTCATGCGGCTCAGCTCGCCCCATCTGAGTGTAACAGTTTAGCAGCCAACCAAGCTGGGCATGCTCAGGAACATGTGACTGGACGAATAGCGTGCTTTTCTTCGGATCCACGCCAACGGCAAGGCAGATAGCCAGCGCATCTAACGTCGCTTCATAAAGCGCTTTCGGATCCTGACGGACAGTGATTGCATGGAGGTCAACAACACAGTACTGACAATCATAATCATCCTGCATCTGTTCCCACTGACGCAGCGCACCCAAATAGTTACCAATACTCAATTCGCCAGAAGCTGGACGCCACTCAATACAATGGGTTTACTCATGATGGGATTTCCTATGTCACTAAAGATAAGCAGCGGCACAAGTGCCGCTGACTAATATTCAAAACTTGTCGTCAGGCAAACGCAGGCCTGATAGTACTAGCTGTCTAGTTTAACCACTTCTGCCAACAGGCTAAAGTGATCCAGTACAATATCGGGGCCACTGTCACTGATCGGCTGACCGTAATTGTATCCGTAGGTCAGTCCGACAACATAACATGTCGCTGCTTTTGCCGCCAAGATATCGTTGCGGGAATCACCGACCATCAGCATTTCTGTTGCTGCCAGCTGATGTTTTTCCATCAGCCAATGCAGGGCAAAGGGATCCGGTTTTTTCAGCGGGGAAGGTATCACCACCAATAACATCAACAAAATAGTCACTGATACCATGCTGTTCCAGCAAGTGCGGAACGAACTGTGAAGGCTTGTTGGTTACGATAGCCATCGGAACCCCCCCTGCCTGATGAAAAGCCGCAAGGGTGTCTTTTACCCCAGAGTAAAGCGCACTTTGCTTGTGTCCACCAGCATCATAAAAGCGGTCAAACAGCTGGCGGGCTTCTTTATGCAGTTCGGGATCGAGCTGAGGGTCCACTTCAAGGCTGCGACTCAGAGCGCGACCAATCAGCACATCGGCGCCATTGCCAATCCAAGTCGTCACCTGCTCAACCGTTACACCAGGACGGCCAAGCGTACGCATGGCCTTGTCTGCTGCTTCAGCCAGATCGGGAACGCTGTCGAGCAGCGTCCCATCCAGATCAAAAGCAATAAACTTAATGCCTTTGAAGTGCTCCATTAACGTTCAACCTTGGCCAGCTCGGCACGCATTTCATCAATGACGGCTTTGTAATCTGGCTGGCTGAAAATAGCAGAGCCTGCTACGAACATATCCGCACCCGCCTCGGCGATTTCACGGATATTATCGACTTTAACGCCACCATCAATTTCCAGGCGAATATTTCGACCAGACGCATCAATACGCTTACGCACTTCACGCAGCTTATCAAATGTATTTGGAATAAACGACTGACCACCAAAGCCCGGATTTACTGACATCAGCAAGATCAGGTCAATTTTATCCATGACATAGTCGAGGTGATGAAGTGGCGTTGCCGGATTAAATACCACGCCCGCCTGGCACCCGTGTTCTTTAATCAACTGCAAGGTACGGTCTAAATGCTCTGTTGCTTCAGCATGGAAAGTGATCATTGTCGCACCCGCTTTGGCAAAATCCGGGATAATGCGATCTACCGGCTTCACCATTAGATGAACATCAATCGGCGCAGTAATGCCGTAGTCACGCAGTGCCTTACACACCGGCGCACCAAATGTCAGATTCGGTACATAGTGATTGTCCATCACATCAAAATGAACCACATCTGCACCTGCAGCCAATACTTTCTCGACATCTTCACCAAGACGTGCGAAATCTGCAGACAGGATAGATGGAGCGATCAAAAAGTCCTTCATGTTCAGCCTCTATACGGTACATACGAAAACGTTATCGGAAATCGGCGCAATTCTACCCGATCCAAAGAATGATGTCTTAACGGATTTCTGCCAGCAATAGCTGGTTTAGTGACTATGCTTGTAGAACATGAAGGAGGTAAGAATGGAAAAACAAAACGTTGGCGCCAACAAGCATTCTAAAGACAAGCAAGGCAACCTTGCTCTGAGCATCACCGCAGCACTGTTCGGTGTACAGTCAGAACGCAATCGCCAGCATGATTTCAACCAGCGAACGCCATGGCCTTTCATTATCGCGGGTATTGTCGGGATACTGTTCTTTGTCGGTTTGCTGGTTATCATCACCTTGATAGTCACAGCAACCCATGGACGTTAAACTACCGGTGACTTAAACAGTGCCAACAGCTCATCGACTTTATTGCGCCCACTGCCATTGCGGCTGATCGTACGCTTCACTTTCACCACGGATAAATCAGCACCGTGGTAAAGACGACGGGTCAAGGTAGTATCATGGTTGGATATCAGCACCGGAATTTCACGCTCTGTTGCGGCCTTTTCTGCCACATCAGCCAGGGCAGCCTGATCATCAAGCTAAATCCATTTCCCGCATAAGAGGTAAAGTTCGCCGTGGTCGACAATGGCGCATAAGGCGGATCACAGTAAATCACACAGCCTTTACGGGCTCGGGAAAACGTCTGGTGATAGCCTTCGCAAACAAAAGTGGCACGTTTGGCTTTTTCGGCAAAGAAATACATTTCGTCTTCCGGAAAGTAAGGTTTCTTATAAGAACCAAACGGAACGTTGAAGCCACCTTTTTGATTATAGCGGCATAGACCATTGAAACCATGGCGATTCATGTACAAAAAATACAGAGAACGAAGATATGGATCATCGGTCTTGTTAAAGGTTTCACGGATTTCCAAGTACGCCCCTTTCTGGTTGTACTCAGGCGTGAACAGGGCTCTAACGTCTTTAATATACTGCTCAGGAGTCTCTTTAAGCAGGTTATAAAGATTGATCAAGTCCGGATTGATATCAGCCAGCAGGTATTGCTCAAAATCGGTATTGAGAAAGACAGATCCAGCCCCGACAAAAGGCTCGACCAATTTACGCGCGGGTGGTAGATGGCGCTCGATTTCCTCGACCAGAGAGTACTTGCCTCCAGCCCACTTAAGGAATGCACGATGCTTTTTCATTCAGCTAACCACCACAAAAACCGATATTGTCACGAAAGGTGGCGGATTGTACCTTATTTCACACCGAGTCTGATACCAATTCACGTAAATATCTGCTTACCGCTGTGATTATTTCACCCGCTCAATTTCGCGGTGAATTTGTGCATAGGATTTCACCCATGGCTGAACAATCTGTAATCTTTCCGGCAGCTGAGTTTCAGCTCTGCGGGGCCGCGACGATATTCGGGGTAATCGCCACTAATGACAATAAACCAAGGCTCACCATTACGGCGGGTTTCGTAAATAGTCGCTATCTGATCGATCTGGTATTCAGCGATGAAGTTGTTGGCTGCCGACAGGGATTTAAGCGCGGCCAGCTGCAACGCATAATGACGCTTATCAATCGCTTTCAGCGCCGCCCCCAAGATTTGCCTTTTTCCGTGAGGCTTCCGCTTGCACCTCTGGTACTGCTGCCGTTGGCTCTGACGTCACAGGCGTAGAGGCCACGTTCTTTGGAGCTTCAGCAACAGCTTTCTCTCCGCTACCTCCCAGCTCCTGCTCTGTTATCATCGCATCCACCACATCTGATGGCACGACAACCCGCTGACTATCATCACTACGACCAACCGTCAGCCCTTCCAGTGATATTTCCGGCGGCAGGCGGTGAGAGTCATCATCTGCCGTATCAGTCACCGTCACCTCGAGCGATGGCGTAGTTTCTTCCACTTCTGGCAAAGGTAAAACCTCTTCCATGCTTTCATCAACACGTCTGGCCGACAAGGTTAGTTCCTGACGATCATCGCTAACCTGCTGAGGATTATCATCCTGCACAGTAACCGTTTCTGGTTCGCTAGCAGGAAAAAACAGAAAGGCCAATCCGGCGGCGGCAGCAACAAGTAAGACAGCAAGCAATGCCATCGGTGATAATTTACGAGACCGCGAACTGGCCATATTTGTCTGCTCCGTATGTTCTAATTGCATCAGCGCCCCCCGGTGTCGGCGGTGTCGACCCTGCTTTCTCTCGCAGAGACCGCCTTCCGTTTGCATCCAGCTGATCACTGCCGAATATCACTTCGACAAACGTTTGTACTTCTTGCTCACCGAAATCTGTAATTTCCAGCTCAAGCGGCGCAGCCCCTGACCATGGGAAACCTGACTCAGGTACTTATCAAGCCGCCCCCCCGACTGGCTAAAGAGCAATACGTTGATTTGCCAGCCATGCACTGTCTGTGCCTTTTGTACCAGTGCCCATAGTTCGGCAATCAGCGTGGCACTGAGCAAGTGCGCGTCATCAATAACCAGTAACAGGTTGGCAGAGCCTCCCCCCCAACATATGTTCAACGCTCTGTTGCAGAGGATCTTGCTCATTGAACACCGGCTGGGCAACAAGCTGCTTGAGTATGATCGAGCGGTGCTGGCTGTCGATCTGTGCCCGATGACAAAGCAATAGCGTTTGGTTGCTATTATCCGCCCATTGCTCCAGGTAGCGCTGCGCCAACCAGGTTTTTCCAGCCCCTTCACGGCCGGTTATCTGGATCAGGTTAGAACTAAAACGGGTTAAAAACTGAATACGGGGAAAGGAGTTGGACCTGACTATCCAGATCCAACGTTGCGACTGAGGTGTCACGAGTCATGGTAGTTCACAACTTTAAGGTTGATCACACGACGCAGAATATCGTGCGGCACATCAGCCACGACTTCAGCACTACCGATAGACGTCGGTAATACCAGCCTTAGCTGACCTGACAATACTTTTTTATCCCGCATCATGTGCTTCATATAACAATCAAAATCCATCGATGCTGGAGCTTTGACAGGTAAGTTAGCCCGCTCAAGCAAACGGGGTAACACGCTGAACATCATCTAATGATAACAAACCATGCAGGTAGGCAGTTTGCGCCGCTTGTACAGTCCCCGCCGACACGGCCTCACCGTGCAGCCAGTTTCCATATCCCATCTCAGCTTCAATTGCGTGGCCAAAGGTATGGCCTAGATTCAGCAACGCCCGCACACCAGATTCTTTCTCATCCGCAGCGACTACGTCCGCTTTGAGCTGGCAGCAACGCCCGATTGCATAGCACAGGGCATCATTATCCAATGCCTGTAACTTTTCGAGATTTTGTTCTAACCAAACAAAAAAATCATTGTCGGCAATAATACCGTACTTGATCACTTCAGCCATACCGGCTGCAAACTCACGGTCTGGCAGTGTTTTCAAGCATTGGTTATCAACCACAACCGCTTTAGGTTGGTAGAATGCCCCAACCATATTTTTGCCAAGCGGATGGTTTACAGCTGTTTTGCCACCAACAGAAGAGTCTACCTGGGACAACAAAGTTGTTGGTACCTGGATAAAATCAACACCCCGTTGATAACTCGCAGCAGCAAACCCCCCCACGACATCACCAATAACGCCACCACCGAGCGCAACAATAACCACATCACGACCGTAATTGCCTTCCAGCAAAAACGTCATGATCTGATTAAATGTCTCAAGGGTTTTGTATTGCTCACCGTCAGGCAGTGAAAGCAAGGCAACATCACATTGCAGCTTACGGATGGTCGCCATTACCGTTTCGGCATATAGCGGTGCCACCGTTTCATTGCTGACCACAACAACACGTCGACCGGCACTGATGGCAGAGGAAAACAACGCCGGGTCATTAAATAACTCGGCGCCGATTGATATTGGGTAGCTTCTGTCACCTAAGTTGACGTTGATCCGTTCCATGGTCAGCTTCTCTTTATAATTAACGCTCTTCAAGCATCTTGATGATTTGATTGGCAACTACTTTAGCGCTCTGATCATCAGTGCGAATTACGTAGTCTGCAACCTCTTCATACATAGGGTTACGCTCCTCTGCCAGAGCCTCTAGTACTTCACGTGGCGCATCTGTTTGCAACAGAGGACGCTTCTTGTCACGCTGAGTACGTGCTAGTTGTTTTTCTATGGTAGTTTCAAGATAAACCACAATACCGCGAGCAGACAGGCGGTTGCGGTTCTCTTTACTTTGAACGGAACCACCACCTGTCGCAAGTACGATCCCTTGCTCTTGGGTCAGGTCATCAATCACGTTCTCTTCGCGAACACGGAAACCGTCTTCACCTTCAACATCAAATACCCAGCTGATATCGGCTCCAGTACGGTCTTCAATGACAGAATCAGAGTCAAAGAATTCCATATGCAGCTGCTGTGCAAGATGTCTACCAATAGTACTTTTGCCGGCACCCATTGGGCCGACCAGGAAAATATTTCGTTTTTCAGCCATTTTTAGCAATTTTACGCGCGGTTAATAAAACGACACCGCCCGCAGGCTATCTATAAATAAGCCCGAGGCGCCAACTTCCTCACATTTAATGCGTGATAAGACCGAAAATTATCTCAGGACTCGATATCATTTGGCAATAGCTAGAGTGCTTCATTACCAATTTAATTAACCTTGAGACAGCCAGCGACACAAGATCTCTCCTGAAAAACGGCACTCAATAAGCAAAATATAGCAATAAACACAATTAGTTATAACTTAAGAGTGGTTATACGTAGCCTCATTGCAACTAACTCAGTACCGAGCCGCTACAATCACTGAAAGCAGCTTAATTACTGCATTACTATCTTCGGTGTGACAAAAATCAGTAGCTCCCCGCTTGGCCATCTTTTCCAATTTGTGACGAAACAGTGCACCCCAGTATCGGCAAATCACCCAGCACAGGGACTTTTCTTACCGAGTGATTAGTTTGATGCTGATAGATCCCACCAAGAACCACCGTCTCGCCATTTTCAACCAATACCTGGGTACCAATTCGCTGAGTATCAATCGCCACCGCCTCGCTCGTACCAGTACTGACGATATCTCCTGGTTTATCTTGGGTTACCACCAGATCCAGTACCAATTTATCGTCTGGCGTGATTTGCGGCGTCACCATCAGGCTCAGTACAGCCTTCTTGAACCCAACAGACACAGCCCCCGCTCGATGATGCTTCCAAATAGGGAATTTCAGTTCCCTGCTCAATATACGCCATTTGCTTGTTAGTGGTGACGAGTCGAGGACTGGAGATAATTTCCAGTTTATTCTCCGACTGCAAGGCAGAGAGCTCGAGATCCAACAATATATCGCCCATTTTCGCCACCTGAAAGGCAATACTGGAAGCCCCCCCGGCCTGAGTTGCTGCCAAATTGACATTAAGGAAATTATCCACTGACGCCTCGCTATCCAACAGCCCTACAGAGCCAAGGTTGCTCTCAATCGAACCGCCAACTGTGCGGCTGCCGCTGCTACTCAGCAGGCCCCACCGAACCCCCGATTTCATTGATGTCACCTTCATTGACCGAAACAATTCTGGCCTCGATATGAACCTGCTTCACCGGAATATCCAGCGCGGAAATGATATGTTTAATATTATCGATACTCTCACCGAGGTCGTTCACTATTAATGAGTTGGTGCGATCATCGATATGCAAAGAGCCACGCTTTGAAAGCATGCTGCTGCCAGCATCTCCCCCCTGTAGCAACTCAGCAAGATCCGTTGCTTTGGCATAACTGATCTGGATGATCTCCGACCGCAATGATGCCAACTCTTGCTCTTTCCGCTTAGCCTCAAGGATCTGCTGTTCACTCTGGACCAGCTCTTGTTTCGGGGCAATCAGTACGACTGAGCCCTGCACCCGCTTGTCCAGCCCTTTCGCTTGCAAAATGATATCCAAAACTTGGGGGCCACGGGACGTCATCCAGGCGCAATGTCACGTTTCCCTGCACAGTATCAGAAACAACGAGGTTGAAATCATTATATTCCGCAATCAGCTGAAGTACGTTGCGAACAGGAATATCCTGAAAGTTAATCGAAATCGGTTTGCTGCTGTAGCTCACCTCACCAACGTGGCCAGCCTTGGTTTTATCAGGGCGACCGGAAACCATAACATTCAACCGGGTGCCTTTCAGATCATAATCATAGGCAAATTGTGTCGTTGTATTGAGAACCAGCCGGGCCCCCTTCTCAATGCGAATGGTTTCAATGGAGTCCACGACAGTGGCGAAATCAGTGACGTCCAGCAAATACACCATCTCAT
>LLEM01000117.1_pt1 | contig 17358 bp, 25 predicted proteins | sample 595841 | NCBI WGS metagenome assembly LLEM01 (sample SAMN02919313, study PRJNA255460) | bioreactor metagenome | biome: chemostat; feature: culture 2012_10.2; material: sediment; isolation source: day64 10degC chemostat 2012 inoculated with Wadden Sea sediment taken from... | place: Germany: Bremen ...
TAGTCGATATATGCTTTGATTTGTTTCTCGATACCCGGGCCATCAATTTCAAGCAGGGCATGAAGTTCGGCTTGTGTACCTTGTTCGATAAAACGGTCTGGCAGGCCAATATTAAGCACTGGCTTGAGTACCTTTTGCTTCATCAAATATTCGTTAACCCCGCTACCGGCACCGCCGGCAATAGCATTCTCTTCAACGGTTACCAGTATGTCGTGGCTCGCAGCCAGCTTAAGGATCAATGCCTCGTCCAAAGGCTTCACGAAGCGCATATCGGCAACGGTGGCATTGAGGCTTTCAGCTGCATCAAGGGCATAACTCAGGGTCGTACCGAAGTTGAGAATAGCAATTTTCTCGCCTTTTCGTCGAACAATACCTTTGCCGATATCGAGTGCTGTCATTTCGCGATTTGGCGCGATACCTGTCCCCACTGCCGCGAGGGTAGCGAACGGCACTTGGCCCTTGATGCTGGTGGCCGGTATAAAGCATCTGGCGACATTCATTCTCATCGCTCGGTGCCATTATGACCATATTGGGAATGCAGCGCATAAAGCTCAGATCGAATGCACCTTGGTGTGTCTGGCCGTCTGCTCCGACTAGGCCACCACGATCAATGGCAAACATGACTGGTAAATCCATGATTGCGATATCATGGATTAGCTGATCATAGCCGCGTTGCAAGAATGTCGAATAAATGGCGACAACGGATGATAGCCCCCCCCGATAGCCATACCCGTAGCAGCGTAACAGCGTGTTGTTCGGCAATGGCAACGTCAAAGTATTGTTTAGGGAATTCTTTCGAGAACCGTACCATGCCTGAGCCTTCTCGCATTGCCGGTGTGATAGCCATTAGCTTGCTATCTTGCTCTGCCATATCACACAGCCAATCACCAAAGATATTGGAGAATGTCGGCTGGCTCTTCGCTTTCGGAATTGGGTTTTGGGTTAGATCAAACTTGGGAACCGCATGATAGTTGATCGGATCCGCTTCGGCTGGCGCATAACCCCCCCGGCCTTTCTTGGTCATGATATGAAGAAACTGCGGCCCTTTCAGGTTACGCATGTTTTTCAAGGTTTTGACCAGCTCTCCGACATCATGGCCGTCGACAGGACCAATATAGTTAAACCCTAGCTCTTCAAACATGGTGCCAGGAACAACCATGCCCTTAATGTGTTCTTCCGCGCGCTTGACCAGCTCTTTGATTGGCGGAGCCCCTGCCAGTACCTTCTTGCCACCTTCACGGATGGTGGTATAGAGGTTGCCAGACAGCAAACGAGCAAGGTGGTTATTCAGCGCACCGACATTTTCCGAAATGGACATCTCATTGTCATTCAGGATCACTAACATGTCCGAATGTACGTCACCGGCGTGGTTCATTGCTTCAAATGCCATACCGGCGGTGATTGCACCGTCTCCGATAACGCTAACGACCTTGCGGCCGAGACCTTCTTTCTCGGCGGCTATCGCCATGCCAAGCCCGGCACTGATCGATGTAGACGAGTGGCCGACGGAGAGTACGTCGTACTCACTCTCTTCACGCCACGGAAAAGGGTGAACCCCCCCGTCTTTCTGGCGGATTGTCGACATCGCTTCACGGCGACCGGTAAGAATTTTATGCGGGTATGCCTGATGGCCTACATCCCAAACCAGATGATCGAACGGGGTATTGTAGACATAGTGTAGGGCAACCGTCAGCTCGACGGCACCAAGGCCGGAGGCAAAGTGGCCGCTGCTTTGGCTTACTGATTTCAGCAAGTAGGTGCGTAGCTCATCGCAGACTGTCGGCAAGCTGTCAGCTGGCAGTAAGCGAAGTTCATCTGGAGTGTTTGCCAGAGCCAGATGAGGGTATTTTGAAATATCCAGTGTCATAACATTTCGGCGCTTTTACTGATTTTAGTTATTGCGCTCGATGACGTATCGGGCAAAAACTTCTAATTGGTCTGTATTGTAGGGTATTGCGTCCAATGCTTGTAGCGCTTCTTGATAAAGTTGCTGAGCTTTTTGTTTCGCACCTTCCAATCCGAGCAGGGCCGGGTAAGTGCTTTTTTTCTAGCTCAAGATCCGATCCTTGCGGTTTACCCCAGGGTTTCCGTATCACTGGTAACGTCCAGAATATCGTCCTGAACCTGGAAAGCCAACCCCGATAGCATCTGCATACTGGTTGAGCTGGGGGTAATATCTCGGCTCCTTTATCTCCAGCAGCCAACGCACCTAGGCGTATAGCACAGCGGATCAATGCACCCGTTTTGTGTTTGTGTATAGTTTCAAGCTGCTGCAGTGTGGCTTCTTGGCCTTCTGCGGCCAGATCCAGTGCCTGTCCCATACACATGCCAGCGGCACCTGAGGCTTGCGCTAGCTCTTTAATCATTTGAATGCGGTATTTTTCGCCGCTTTCACTCAACGTGCCAGAGGCCAAAATTTCAAAGGCCAGTGTTTGCAGAGAGTCACCTGCCAAAATTGCAGTCGCCTCGTCAAAGGCGATGTGACAGGTTGGCTGACCGCGACGCAAGTTATCATCATCCATTGCCGGCAGGTCGTCATGAATTAATGAATAGGCATGAATGCATTCCACTGCCGCCGCTGGAGTATCTAGATTAGCACAATCGGCGCCAAGCATCTGGCCTGTTACATAGGTCAGAAAAGGGCGAGCTCGTTTTCCACCAAGCAATGTACCGTGCTTCATGGCTTCGATCAGAGGCTGTTCAGCGTAAGGCTGAGCCGACAGCCATTGCGCTAGCTGTTGGTTACTACGCTGGCGGTAATACTGCAGAGACTTTGACAGGGGGTGTGTTTTTATTCATTGTCGGCATCAAATTCAGTCAGAGGGGCTTCATCATCTGCCTGAAGCAGAATTTCTACGCGCTGCTCGGCCTGAGTCAGTTTTTGCTGGCTGTTACGAGCCAGCGCAATGCCACGCTCAAATTTTTTCAACGCGTCTTCAAGCGCAATGTCACCGGATTCCAGCTCATTTACGATGCTGTCTAGTTCATCCAGTGCGGCTTCAAACGCCATATTTTCAGGTTTTTTAGCTGCCATAAAGGGTTCGCTTTGATTTAAGTGCTGGAAAAATAACGTAGAGAGTTTACAGCGTCAAATTATGTCACAGGATTCTGTGTCACAAACAGTAATTTTCGACTTTTGTCGTCAAGAAAGCTAAATCAAAATTCAATGGTGCCGATATAGTCTGAGTTCGATAGAATACCCAGATAAATCATTTTGGCTACGTGTCGCAAGTTGGAGAATTACCGGTGGATTTGGCTACCCTCATAGGTTTAATCGGATCATTTGCCTTTGTCATCATGGCGATGGTACTGGGCGGTAGTATCAGTATGTTCATTGATACGCAGTCGATCCTGATCGTATTTTGTGGCTCGATGTTTGTAGCATTAATGCAATACAGCATCGGGCAGTTTTTTGGCGCAGCAAAAATTGCAGCCAAGGCCTTTATGTTTAAAACAGACAATCCTGAAGATTTAATTGCCAAGGTTGTCGAGATGGCCGATGCCGCCCGTAAGGGGGGGGCTTTCTTGCGCTGGAAGAAATGGAAGTGGAAAACTCCTTCTTGCGCAAGGGAATAGATTTGCTGGTCGACGGCCATGATGCGGATGTGGTCCGGGCGACGTTGCAAAAAGATATTGCCCTGACCAACGAGCGTCATGAGCTGGGGGGGGCGGGTATTTTTAAAGCATTGGGTGATGTCGCACCTGCGATGGGAATGATCGGTACGCTGATCGGCCTGGTTGCGATGCTGTCAAACATGGACGATCCGAAATCGATCGGCCCGGCGATGGCTGTTGCCCTATTGACCACGCTGTACGGTGCGGTTTTGGCGAACATGGTGATGCTGCCTATCGCGGCCAAGCTTGAGTTGCGCAAAGATGAAGAGAAGCTCAATCGCCGCCTGATTTTGGATGGGGTATTGGCAATTCAGGATGGTCAAAACCCACGGGTTATCGATGGTTACCTGAAAAACTACCTGAATGAGAAAAAACGTAGCATAAACGGCGATGAGTAACGGGAGGGATTATGGAAGATGAATGCAAGTGTCCCCCCCCGGGGGGGCTACCAGCATGGATGGGTACGTTCGCCGATCTGATGTCGCTGTTGATGTGTTTCTTTGTACTCCTGCTATCATTTTCTGAGATGGATGTACTGAAATTTAAGCAGATAGCCGGTTCGATGAAATTTGCCTTCGGTGTTCAGAACATGCTGGAGGTCAAAGATATTCCGAAGGGAACCAGCGTGATTGCCCAGGAGTTCCGACCGGGTCGCCCAGAGCCGACGCCGATTGAGGTGATCATGCAGCAGACGATTGATATGACTCAGCGTTCTTTGGATTTTCATGACGGCGAATCCGATCGGGCTGGCGGTACTCAACGTGATGCGGGCAAGCTAACGGGTGGCCAGAGTGCCGAGGTATCGACAGAGCTGAATCAGAATAGTCAGTCAGAATCGTCTGAGGCGCAGGAGCAGTTGCTGGAAGTCTTGCAGAAAGCGCTAGACCGAGAAATTCAAGATGGTGCGATTGAAGTTGAAAGTTTTGGTCAGCAGGTGGTTATTCGGATCAAGGAAAAAGGTTCATTTCCAGCCGGTTCGGCATTTTTGCAGCCGAAATTTCGACCGCTGGTGAGACAGGTTGCCGATTTAGTCAAAGATGTACCTGGCGTGATCCGTGTCTCTGGCCATACTGACAACCAGAAGCTGGACTCTGAGTTATATCGCTCTAACTGGGATTTGTCCGCGCAACGCGCGGTGTCGGTTGCCCAGGAGATGGAAAAGGTCGACGGTTTTGATCATAAGCGTTTGCGAGTGGTTGGCTGGCGGACACTGCGCCGCTTAACGACAACAAGACCGAGGCTCAGCGCAAAGAGAACCGCCGAGTCGAGATTTCTATCATGCAGGGGTGAACCCTATTATTCTGATGAAGTGCCTAGCGCTGAAAATTAAGCCTACACTAAATCTATTGGGATTATATACAAGGTGAGTGAGGCTGCCTTGTATATCCTTGTTTCAGCAACAGCTTGCTTGCTGTATAATCCGCGCCTTTGATTCCTTTGGGTATTGCTCCTTTTGGTATTGTGTTTGGCCCTGTGTAGCGAAGCGTGTTATGAAATTTATCGTTAAACCCCCATCCTGAGATTTTTGTAAAGAGTGAATCTATTCGTAAGCGCTTTACTAAAATCCTAGAGAGTAATATTCGCATTATTCTTCAGCGTTTGTCTGATTCTGTATCGGTCGTCAATCGCCGTACTTACATTGAAGTCACGGTGAAGGATGAGACTATTCGTGAGCAGGTACTGGCTGCATTAACGCAGACTCCGGGTATCCATCATGTGCTGGAAGTAAATCAAACAGACTTCACAGACATGCATGATATCTATGAGAAAACACTGGATCTTGTACGTGATGATCTTGTCGGCAAAACATTCTGTGTCCGCGCGAAACGTGTCGGTAAGCATGATTTTACCTCAATTGAGTTAGAACGTTATGTCGGTGGTGGCTTGAACCAGGCGGTAGAATCAGCCAAGGTTAAGTTGAAAAAACCCGATGTGACAGTAAATATCGAAATTGAAAACGGGATTTTGAACCAAGTATTGGCTCGTCATAAAGGTTTGGGTGGCTTCCCGCTAGGTACACAGGAAGATGTACTGAGCTTGATTTCTGGTGGTTTTGACTCAGGTGTATCGAGTTACTTGCATATCAAGCGTGGTAGTAAGGTCCATTACTGCTTCTTTAATCTAGGTGGTCCTGCTCATGAAATTGGCGTAAAGCAGGTTTCACATTTTATCTGGAATAAATACGGTTCCTCAGCCAAAGTTAAATTCATTGCGATTGATTTTGAGCCGGTAGTCGCTGAAATTTTGGAAAATGTTGCCGATGGCAGATGGGAGTTGTGCTTAAGCGCATGTTTATGCGTGCTGCCGGTCAGGTTGCAGAGCGCTTTGGTATTCAGGCATTGGTAACGGGTGAAGCACTTGGCCAGGTTTCAAGCCAGACTTTGACAAACCTCCGTATGATTGATGGCGTGACTGACAGCTTGATTCTTCGCCCATTGATTAACTGGGACAAAGAAGACATCATTAATGTCGCTCGTGATATTGGCACCGAAGATTTCGCTAAGACGATGCCGGAGTTCTGCGGTGTGATCTCGAAGAGTCCGACAGTGAAAGCGGTAAAAGAGAAGCTGGAAGCTGAAGAGGTGAAATTTGATTTTGCAGTACTCGATCGTGTGGTTCAAGAGGCCCGTGTGATTGACATTCGTGACATCGAAAAAGAAAGCCAAGAGCAGGCTCCGGAGATTGAGCTGGTTGATCAGATTGACAGTGGCTCAGTTGTCTTGGATATTCGCAGCCCAGACGAAGAAGATGAAAACCCGTTGGAAATTGAAAATGTCGAGGTTAAGCATCTGCCGTTCTACAAGCTGGCGACGCAGTTTGGGGATCTACCACAAGATAATACCTATCTGCTGTACTGCGATCATGGTGTGATGAGTCGCCTGCAGGCACTATATCTGAAAGAAAACGGTTTTGATAACGTGAAGGTATATCGTCCTTAACCGAGATTGATAGCCTAAAATGAGTTTCAAAAAACGAGAGCCTTGGCTCTCGTTTTTTTGGATCCAAGGAAAAGTGGAGGCAAGACATGATGAGCTGTACTAGTTCCCCCCCTCCCCCCCTTTTGAAGGGGAGGGTTAGGGTGGGGTTAAGCGAAACAGCCTACACCCTTGGTAACACGTCATAATGCATGTTCGGCCACACGACCATCGGTTTGGCCACTTCTGCTGCTTTCTCTTTGCCAGCCAGACGGACGATAATTTCCAGAGCAAACTCCTGCGAGGTACCCGGCCCCCCCTGGCTGGTTAACAGGTTGCCGTTGACATCAAAGACCACGCGCTTGGTACGGCGGCGATCTTCCGGGATCTGCTCCATGAAAGCCGGGTGGGCAGTCATAATGGCTTGTGGGTACATCTGGTGATGCTCAAGAACAACGGCCGGAGCAGCACAGATAGCGGCAACCAGCTTGCCGTCATATTTATGCTGGTTGACAAATTCTACCAGTAACGGGGCTGTCACGGAAGCACTCGGCGCCGCCGAGACCGCCAGGGAGCACCACGCAGTCAAACGGGTCATCGGCAATAGAAACGAGAGCGACATCAGCAACAAGCTTGATGCCACGCGAGCCCGCTACGATTAGTGCGCCATCAGATGCCGCGCTCGCTGTGGTGACCTCAAAGCCGGCACGGATCAAAATATCGATGGTATTGATTGCTTCCATCTCTTCGGTACCGGGGGGGGCGATACATACTGCCACTTTGATAGGACGTTGCAGCTGAGCGTCATTGGTCATTATTTTGTTGCTCCAGTTGTTTAATTTGTTGCCATAGCCGGGTGTTCACCGGAACGGCTATCCGGTGTGCTTGTGCCCGTGCAATTAGGTAGCCAGTAATATAGTCGATTTCTGTGGTTCTATGCTGGCAAATATCTTGATTCATAGAAGAAAAGTTTTGGCCAGTGGCGCTGATGACCTTGCTCGTCAACTGCCTGAGGTCACTATTTTTTATTGGGTAACCTTCTGCTGTCATGACTTGGGCAACTTCGTCACAGATATCATTGAGCTGATGGTTGAATTCCTCACCGGCTAGTTTGCCATTACGGCATTGGTAGATAGCCGTCAGCGGGTTGATGGCACAGTTTATCGCCAGTTTTTGCCAAAGCGGGTAGTTGATATCTTCATGCCATTGGCAGGGAGGAAGAGCGTGATCAAGCATGAAGGACAGATCACTGTGTGCTTTTCCCGCTGTGTTCAGGGCACCAATCCAAGTTTGTCCTAGTCCGGTATGGCTGATCTGCTGGCTGTCAGGACGAAATGCAGCCTGAGCAGTTGTGGCATATAAAAGAGGGTTATCAGGCAATAGCTGAAGGGCTGTATGTTGGCTGCCCATCCCGTTGTGCATGATGATCACGGGTGATTCCTGCTTTAGATAGAGCTGGATGTCAGTAATGGCCTGCTCGACTTGAAAGGCTTTGACGGTAATAAGGATACAGTCTGCGTTTTTCAGCGCTTCAGGTTGGTTGGCTGAAAAACAGTACGGTTCATGTGGGCTTTCCGGCTCAAGTGGATTCAGCTGTACAGCTAGAGTTGGGTTGCTGTCCCGAGTCCAGAAATGTACCTTATGCTGTTTTGCTAGTTTGCATCCCCCATAAACGACCGACGGCCCCCGCACCGACAACGGTTACTTTCACCTGAACTCTCCCTTTGTTGTCTAATTTTGCATTGGGGTCAGGATAGCATTTTCTGCCGTTAGGGTTGAACAGGTAAGCGAAGGCGCATCATAGGATGCGCCATTTAAGAGTTTATCTTAGCGTAACAAGGAGGTTAGAACTTGTAGTTAGCCGAAAAGTAGTGGCCCCCCCAACCTGTTGTATCACCAGCAAAGCCACCATCTTTAAATAATGCCATATTGTGGTAATACTTCAGCCCGTAGCCAAAAGCCATTGCGGGGTGTGGTAGTAAAGACCGTTGAACCACTCAACGGCTGTGGTTGTTCGGTTGACGTCATCTGAAATTTTCGAAGCACCAAACTTGTAATCGAGATAGCCCTGGTAGGTAATAAAGTCACCACTGCTGAGGGTATACCACGGTTTAAACCAGTTGGTGGATATCATGTAGCCATCCCATTCGCTTTCGTTGTCTGCCCCAAAGTTTTCGCGGACATAGCGGGCATAGGTGTTGAGGCCCATTTTTCCGAACCACGGCACCTGAACATCAGAACCTATTCCTATGTAGTGCTCGAATAAAGCGTTGTCACCAACGTTCGTGACGGTCGAAATATAGAGTTCTTGTACCGGCCCAAAGGACAGGTCCTTGCCTGTTATAGCGTCTAATGAAGCCCTTGGTGCAAATTTGAAGAAAAAGTTATCAGCAAAGTCGTTACTGCCTTCGGGTTTATTACGATCTGAGTTGCTGGAGTTTAGAACATCAAACACATCCAGATAGCCATAGAGATCCAGCCAGCCGGATCGTCCCCCCCCGAACTCCATCTCGAAGTAGGTATCATCCTGAAACCCGAACGGGATGCGGTTATTGATACTTTGCATCAGGTTAAAAGTGAACCATTTATAGTCATTCTTTCTGATGTCGTCGGAGTAATCGACGGCGAAACTCGCCCCCCCGGGTAGGGCGAGGGCGGTACTGATACTGAGAGCTGCCAGAGTTTTATACATGATGACTTCTCGCTAACCATTTGCCATTGCTTGTAATTCTTCTTGCCATTTTGTGCATTTCTACGAAATGCAGTTGTCAGAATAGACAGAACAAGAAGTGTGTCGTGAGCGTGTTATGGGAGTAAAAATATACTTTGTGCCCATACATCAAAGGCTAGCGTAAATTCTCAGCGTTGTTCTTCCGTCTTATTGCTAAGCCGATTTTCTCAGTTATAGGTAAAAGAGATAGGAAAAATATGGAAGAAAAAGAAATAGAAAGCTGGGGGTGTCTCGGAAGTAATTTCAATCTTATTTTCGAGATTAATTTATGGCAAATAGCAAAAAGGCACCATCAGGTGCCTTCTATCATGTTACGTATAACGTTAACTTAGAACTTGTAAGTTACGCTCACATAGTGGCCAACACCGCTAGATTTTCCAATGAAACCGCCATCTTTAAGACCGTAGATGTCTTTGTATGCTTTCAGGCCGTAACCCACAGCGTAGCGATCAGAGTGCCAGTAAAGGCCGTTGAACATAGCACCGCCGTTAGTTGTTTTGCCTGCGTTGCCGTTAGTTTCCATATCAAATTGGTAATCGATGTAACCCTGGTAAGAAACGAAGCTGCCGTTCTCGAAGAAGTAGAATGGCTTGAACCAGTTAGTCGAGATTTGGTAACCGTTCCAGTCTTTAACGTTTGAATCGTAAGTACCGTACAGATTCAGGCCTACTTTGCCGAACCATGGAACCATCACGTCAGAACCCCAGACCGATTTTCTGTGTGTTTACGCCAGAGTTACCACCCCCCCACTCCATAAGAGTTGCAAGGTAAAGCTCCTGAACTGGACCGAAAGACAGGTCTTTGCCAGTTACCGCATCAAGAGACATACGAGGTGCAAACTTCATAAAGATTTTTTCTTTGCCTGCTTTGTCGCTATCTGGATCGCTGGTCAGGTTGAACACGTCAACGTAACCGTATAGATCAAAGATACCAGAGCGGCCGCCGAATTCCATTTCTAGGTAGTCGTGGCTTGATTCGCCTGGTAGCTCGTCAAAAGCATACATCAGGTTGAACTGTGACCAGCTGTAGTCGTTCTTGTGGATGTCATCAGAATAGTCTGCTGCATTTACTGCTGCTGGTAGAGCGGTTGCCGCTAATACGCTCAGTGCTACTAGTGATTTACGCATGGTTAATTCTCGCTAATTGTTTTTAAGAGTCGGACTTATAGTTTTGGGGGTTGTCCGTATTTATGGCGGCAATTCTATTGCTTTATGTCACTCTTGTGAATGTAACGATTGCGCAATCCTTTTCCAAACGTGAACTCGATCTCCTGTAATCGATTACAAAGTAGGGTGATAGTGATCTCGATCGTTATTTTTGATGTTTTTAATGAATATTTTCTGAACCAAGTGATAAACCGCTCATCTAAGAGCGGTTTGAAGGGGGGGCTTTTTTAGGCACAAAAGTGTTATAAATGGAAGGCGGAAGCATTATTCGTCAACAGAATACTTTCGGTTTTGGCTATGTACTCGAATTTGTGGTGGGTATTGTTGATCAACCCGCTTCAGAACTGGTTTCAGAAGCTGAGTTTGAGTTTCTGTCGACGGCATAGATCAGCAATAAAACAGGCAAACCAATAAGTGCTGTTGTTAAGAAGAAAATGTTATATCCAAATGTATCGACATACAGGCCTGAAAAACCGGCAATAAACTTTGGAAACAACAACATAATGGAGCTGAACAGGGCATATTGAGTCGCTGAGAATGCGACATTGGTCAAGCTGGACATATAGGTGATAAATGCTGCGGTGGCTATACCGGCACTCAGGTTATCGATGGATATCACCAGTGTCAGCATCGGTAGGCTATTGCCATATAGGTAAACAGCATAAACAAGATATTGGTACCTGCTGCCAGTACTGCGCCCAATGCAAGAATACGTAGTGTGTTGAACTTACTGACCAAAATACCACCGAGCCCTGCACCCAACAAGGTCATGATCACACCGTATACTTTGGATACCGAGGCCACTTCGGTTTTGCTGAATCCCATATCGACGTAGAAGGCATTGGCCATCACACCCATAACAACATCTGAAATTCGATAACAGCCAATGAGTACGAGAATGAGCAGGGCATCACGACCATAGCGGGAGAAGAAGTCCTTAAACGGCATTACCGCGGCGGTATAGAACCATGCTGCGACTCTTGCCAGTTTCGGATCCATTCCATTTTCAGTGAGTTGTCGGCGGTAGTTACGCTCAATATTGTCAATCTCAGCACTGTCAATATTCGGTTCGTGGATACACAATGCTGTGATTAGGCCGACAAGCATGAAGGTTGCCATGATGAAGTAGGCATGCTTCCATCCATTGACATCATAGCCACTGTCGGAGCCAAACCAGGCAGCAAAAGCCAATGCACCAGCACCAGCCAAGATCATCGCTAACCGATAGCCTGTCATATAGCTGCTGCAAGGGCGGCCTGAAGTCTTTCTGAGGCCATTTCAATCCGGTAAGCATCAATGACGATATCTTGCGAGGCTGAAGAAAAGGCAACAATTACGGCAAAGACAGCCAATTGTACGAGGTCGAGCTGCGGGTTGCTCATCGCCATGCCACACAACGAGGCGATGATTAGGAGTTGTGAAAATACCATCCAACCACGGCGGCGGCCTAATAGGCCGGACAGAATCGGAACAGGAAATCGGTCAATCAACGGTGACCAGATCCACTTGAATCCATACGCCAAAGCCACCCAACTAAAAAAGCCAATGTCCGTGCGGCTTACTTCGCTTCGCGAAGCCAGAATGACAAGGTACCGAATACCAGCAGTAGAGGAAGACCGGAAGAAAAGCCCAGCGCGAGCATGATTAGCACTTTTTTTTCTAAATAAACGCGCCAGCCTAAATTGTTACCGTTGATTGATTGTTCCATGGCTTCCTCAAAATCATCACAGCGTTACCGCTTTTCCCGATTATAAAATAAAGCTACTGGGAACTTCAGTAAAAAAACAGTAATAAATTGAAGGGGCGAGATCCTGGAGCTAGAGGAAGCGGGGAAAAGCGGTGCTACGGCCCTAATGTCCTATGGAGTATGCAGAAGGGCTTGATGTAAGAAGTTAGTATTGAATTTGGCTTGCTAGGATCACAGGGCCCAACAAGTTTGAATGGTAATACTCCAGAGCCCCCCAAATATTACGGCCTAATTCCCCTGCATTTTTTTCTGATGTTCACCGAGCCCAAGTAAAAACTGGGCTGTGATTGTGACTTTAAACTGAATAAAGTTGTTACCCCAGCAATTCATGTTCTTCCAGCGATTCGAGTAAATGGAGCAGGTACCAATAGGCGGATTCATAGCTGTCGGTGGGGGGTGCCTGATGCTACCGAAAGCTTCCACCAATCATGCAGGTGCTCGGTACAGGTTTTTGTCATGGAGTCGTAGCTGACATCGCCACTCAGTGTACCGAGTGCACTCAATGCCAAGGCTGGCGCATAGTCAGAGATATGCTGATTGACCAATTCAGAAGAAACATCTGGCCGAGATGAGATCAGTGTAAGCATAGCAGTCACCTGGTCGTAGGCTAACGGCCAGGTGACGTTAGCCTACTCTTTGATTATAGTAATAGCTTTAATAACTATAGGCTGCTGCGGGACATCTTTCATACCCATAGAGCGGATAGTTGTGGTAGGAATTTCAGCCATTTTTTCTATAACTGAGAAGCCCCCTTCACAATTTTTCCGAATACAGCATAGCCCGGACGGCTGCCTTGAGCATCCAAGAACGAATTGTTCTGATAATTGATATAGAACTGACGAGTTGCTGAGTCAGGATCTTGGGTACGTGCATCGCGATGGTTGCTCGCGCATTGCTAAGGCCGTTGGCAGACTCATTTTTTTATCGGCTCATAGGTCGGTCGACGCTGTAAATCTTTGTCGAAACCGCCTCCTTGTGCCATAAACCCTGGGATAACGCGGTGAAAAATGGTTCCGACGTAGCTACCATCTTCCACGTAACGCAGGAAGTTCTGACTTGATAGCGGTGCGTTCTTTTCGTCCAGCTGGACAGTCAGTTCACCGAGGTTAGTTGTAACCAGTACCTGCGTGGCGGCACTGACTGGCAACGCCAAACTCAGTAGCAAAGCAAAAAGGTAGCGGTGCATTACAGATTCTCCTGCATGTAGTTGTTCAGTTCAGGATCGGCATGAATGTCTTTCAATACGGCAGTGATCAGGCCGTTCATTGCCTCTTCCATATCTCCCATAGATGCACTCATCGTGCCTGTGCGTTCGGACTTCCCAGAGTATCGCTTGACGAACTTGCCAGAAGGGGACTCAATAACGAGCTGAAGTTGTAGCTTGCTGTTTAGCTCATGGCTCATCATGCTGTGCTTGACGTTGATCATTGCTTCCAGGATATCTAGGCGTAGGGTTCCCTGGCTGTCTTGCGTAATCACGTAACCTTGCGATCTCAGCTGGCGTGACAAGGCATCTTCAAGCGTGATTCGTAAGTTCTGCGTTGCATGCAGGGGCTGAACATTCTGGCGGCCGCTATCGACAACAGCAATAAACTGGGCGGTTCGCAGATCACGGCTTTCCAGGCTCAGGGCTTTTCCGTGTGCGCTAGCTTGTGCGGCAATGACAGGAGTCGGTGCGATTGTTAGCTGAGGTTCAGATGGAGCCGAACAGGCAGTAAGAGCCAAAACAGTGGCGGCAACAAAGAGCTTCTTCATACTTATTTCTATCCTTAACAAAAGCTGCAGCGGGCAAACAGCAGCTCAATAGTAAAACAATGGGTTATTTTCCGGATTGATAAACCACAAACTTATTATTCTGAGCGATGACCGACACATTACCAAATAAGCGTCTAAGTTTCTCATCGTAGCCCAGGTGGCGGTTACCAATCACAATTAACTGGCCTTTAGCTCTGAGAACTTGCTTTGAGTCACAAAACATTTGCCAGGCTATATGATCGGTGATGGCAGCCTGCTGGTGGAAAGGCGGGTTGCATAAGATGAGATCGGCACTGTTATGCTGAACATCATCTAAGCAGTTTGTCACCGTAGCAGTCAGTTGCTCCGGTGTTCCCAGGTTAAGCTTGGCGTTGGCTTCGCAAGAGGCAACTGCCATATAGCTCTCGTCGACGCAGGTAACGTTTGCATGTGGGTTCAGCTGGGCGGCTTTGAGACCGATGACACCGTTTCCACAACCTAAGTCGATAATGTCAGTGTATTTGCTATCTTGCGGGATATTGTCCAGCAGCAGGCGAGCGCCAATATCCAAGCTGTCGCTCGAAAAGACATTGGCATGGTTAGTCATCGTTAGATTATGCTCTGGGACATCCCATTGCTGCGGTGCCGGCAATGGTTTTTCCAGTGCCGGATCAGGCTGGCAGAAAATCAGGCGTGCTTTTTTGACTGCCAACGATGTTTTGGTCGTACCAAGGTACTTCTCAAATAGCTTCAGCGTCGACGTATGGATATCTTTAGCTTTGGCTGCACCAATCACCTTACAGTCTTTTGGCAGCAAGTTGCATAGCTGTTGAAGCTGCCAAGTGAGCAGACGGTTATTTTTTGGCAGCTTCAGCAAAACCAGCTGCGGATTTTCCGGCAGGTCTGCAAGGCAATCAATGATTTTAACGTGTGGCAGTTGATTGGCTTCGAGGTTGGCAATGCTTCCTTGTTTGGCGATGAACGAGTCGGTCACACTGGTGACTTTGCTTTTTTGAGAGAACCAGCAACTTAGCGCACCGAAACTGTCATTTATGATGAGAACTGGCCGTTGTGGATCCAGTTCCATCTCTTGGGTGTGGTTAATGAGATATTCATCTGCCGCATCCCATGCTTGCAGGGTTTCGTTTTTTCGTATTGGGTAACGCGTAAGTTTCAGCGTACGCTCGTGCAGGGTTAGCTCAGGTTTCATTACCGATTACTTTAAGGTATGTTTGCAATTTAGTTAGCCATTTTCGCAGAACATGCCTGCGCTGCAAACAAAAACACAGCCTTTGTGGCTTATTTATTGCGGCCAGTGGTCTTAAGGTCGGATATTAAAGAAAAAAGTTGTTGTTTGGCTTTAGTAGTGATGAGGATGAGAGTAATGATTCAGCAACGTATCGAAGATAAACTGCAGCAAGCATTTGAACCTGTACACCTTGAAGTGGTGAATGAGAGTTATATGCACAATGTCCCGGCAGGTTCCGAAAGCCATTTTAAAGTCGTGATAGTGAGTAAGCAGTTTGATGGTGTTCGCTTGATTGGCCGCCACCGTGCAGTAAACAATGTGCTTGCCGAAGAGTTGGCTAATAACGTCCATGCATTGGCGATGCACACCTACACTGAAACTGAATGGCAGAACCTGTTTGATGGGGCTCCCTCGTCACCGTCTTGCCAAGGTGGCTCTAAACTGGCTGACTGAGCCTCTTCGCTGAACTGATTGAAAAACCGCATTTTGTTGCGGTTTTTTTAATCATAAACTTTGAATCGACGAGCATCATTATCTCAATCAATCACGTATTATTGAATATTCATCCTCAGGGAGCGAAGCGCTATGCCAATCGAAGTACAGTGTGATTGGCGCCAATCAGTGCCGGCGAGCTGGCTATACTTGTAAGAACTTGAACCTCTGCGATTAATGGCAGTGGGAAGTTCAGAGGGTAGAAGGGTATTGAATGATAAGACGTAGTCGTAACATCGTAGTTGGATTACTGTTGGCCATCAGCCTGGCCGGGTGTGGTGAACAAGGCAGCGATAGTTATCAACAGCAGGTTAAGGTTGTGGAATGGAAATTGGTCACATCATGCCGAAAGGATTTCCTGGCCTGGGACTGGCGCCCGAGAGGTTTGCCGAAAAAGTTAATGAACTGAGCCACGGCCGGCTGGTTATTAGAGTTTACGGTGCTGGCGAGTTGGTTCCGAGCTTTGAAGTGTTTAACGCTGTTTCTAAAGGAACGGCGCAAATGGGGGCACTCGGCAGCATTTTATTGGCAGGAGAAGATTCCGGCAGCATCGCTTTTTTCTGCTATTCCCTTTGGTATGACGGCCCAGGAAATGAATGCTTGGCTGCACTATGGTGGCGGCCTTGAATTATGGCAGGAGCTTTATGAGTCCTATGGTGTGGTCCCCATGGCTGGGGGGAACACCGGTGCTCAGATGGGAGGCTGGTTTAACAAAGAAATTAAGACTATCGCTGATCTGAAAGGATTAAAAATGCGATTGCCCGGCTATGCAGCTGATGTTTTGAAGCGTGCTGGTGGGATCCCTGTTAGCTTACCCCGGAGGCGAGCTGTTTACGGCGCTGGAAACCGGTGCAATAGATGCCACTGAGTGGGTTGGTCCCCTATAATGATTTGGCATTTGGTTTACATAATGCTGCGAGGTACTACTATTATCCGGGGGTGGCAAGAGCCGGGCACGACGCTGGAGTTCTTGATCAATAAAAATGCGTATCAAGCATTACCGGATGATTTAAAAAAGATTGTCGAAGTTACTGCCCGTGCGATTAACCAAGATATGTTGGATGAATATATGGTTAAGAATGTACAGGCGCTCGATGTTCTAATCAATGAGCATGGTGTTGAGTTAAAGCCGTTTCCCGAAGAGGTGTTGGCTGAGCTAAAACAGCTAACCCAGCAGCTGATGAATGAAAAAAGTGCCAGTGATCCGGTGGTGGGGGCGAATCTACTCATCGTATAAACAGTTTTTAAGTGATATCCGGCAATATGGACGGGTATCAGAAAACGCTGATGTGAATATTGATTAACAAAATATGACAAAATATAAACATCTCAAATGGGGCTTTGTTGCCCCCCCATTATTGTGGGTGTTTCACTGCTATAGATTTTTTGTTAACGCAATATTTCAAGTGAGAATGTTTTGATAAATCAACTTGCTTATCACATTTGTGCGTTGGCTCAAACTTATAGCCGAATAACCCTATTGCGTTTGAACTGTTCACGGGTTTTCACCGCGTTTAGCGTGGTTTGGCATAGTAAAAACCCGTGGAATAATGCTAGAATCGCGGCCTAAAAATTACTCGGCGCAAATATTGTGACAAGTGAGTTAATAGGATGTTGCGGTGCTGGTGTGATTTAAAACCGGCTTCGGACGAAGGAAAGTCGTGTCTTAATTGCGCAATAGAAAATTCTTTTTCCCGTTAATGTAGTGC
>LLEM01000118.1_pt1 | contig 17354 bp, 21 predicted proteins | sample 595841 | NCBI WGS metagenome assembly LLEM01 (sample SAMN02919313, study PRJNA255460) | bioreactor metagenome | biome: chemostat; feature: culture 2012_10.2; material: sediment; isolation source: day64 10degC chemostat 2012 inoculated with Wadden Sea sediment taken from... | place: Germany: Bremen ...
CTGCCATTAATTGTTTTAATTCCATCTAACACCTCCCATAAAAATAAGGCGTTAGAGTAATTAATCGACCTAATCAAATAAGGATAAAAACAGGAAATATTGCTGAATTCTTGATAAGTTTTCTTCAAGCAGTGATACCAAGCCAACTTAAGGTGTTGGTTTACTTTGCTACTAAGCTTTTTGAGGTTTTTTTGAGGGCTCGGACTTATAAAAAAACCTCAGCACGAGAGCTGAGGTTTATTCTTCGATTAAGCGAGGTTTAGTTAAAACGTAAAGTTCTTGAATACCGTTTCAATAATATTGTCAGCAATATATTTATGTGTTGCTGTTGTCGGATGAGTCACACCCCAGAATACGAAAGAATCAGAACCATAATACGCACACTCGTTTGTTAGGCTATGGCTGTATAGATAGTCTAAAGCTGAGCTACGGTTGATATCCATACAAGGATCTGACGCATTTTGGAAGCCATGCTGCTTAGGGTTACTTGTTATTTGTTCAAACAAGGAATAAGCATCATACAATTCTGCGTTAATACCTTTGTTTTTATAGTACTCAGCTTGTTCGCGGATATATTTATTAAACTCGACGATCTTCTGTCTAACCTTCAGCACTTCTTCTTGGGTCGAATACTTAAACTGAGGCGCTTTGGTTGCATCAGGAAGAGTAAATAATAGGATGTTTTTCGCACCAGCATCAGTAAGGCGGATCATCGCGGCGCTAAAGTCAGCTTTAACCTCTGGCACTTCACGGTCATAGTTCATAAAGTCGTTCAAGCCAAACTCTAGGGTGAACAAGGTATTTTCCGGACGATAGTTTTTGGCCATCTTCATATAAGTCAGATAAGAGGTTACCTGATCATAGACCCCCGTAAGGGCAACGTACTGATTGGTACCTGCAGCACCACCTACAGCCCAGTTATATAGCGGGATGTTCTTGTTTTTCGCCAGGTATTCTGTCCAGACAAATCCGTTTGAGAAGTGGCCGAGGAACCAAGAGTTGCTGTTAGGAAAAATCCACTGTGAACCGTTAAACATATTGCCTGTATCCGACAGGCTGTCACCAAACACGACCATTTTATTGATCGCAGATGGTTGGACTACATTATCGTTGGTCCAGATAGAATGGTTATATGAGAAGCGATTATCAGACGCAAAGTATGTGATATCTGCAGTGTCGTGAGTGACACCCAAGGTTTCATCACAACGTTGCTTAATATTGTCCTGAGGCTCGTTGGTATAGAACATGTTTTTAAACGAAACGGAAGAATACCAATAGCCAGGAATCGTATAGTAGCTCCCATCTTTATTTAGTGCCCATTCCCATTCAGTCGCCGAATCATCATGGGTAGTTGCTGGGCGATACCAACACCGAACATATGTGTAAGTTTCCGAAGCCTGAACACTGCTGACTTGTGCAGCCGTGATTGCCTCAGGAGTAATATTTACATCAGCTGACGCTTGAGATGCAAATGGCAATAGCATAGAGAGTAGCAAAATGTGTTTTTTCATTATTATCTACTTATAGTTTGTTGTGATGGAATTTCCCCGCCAAGAAAGGTCGGAGATATATATACAAAACAATGCATACATATTAAGCAAGTTGTGCTTTTACTCTAAATTAGAGCACTGCAACAGGTATCATTCACGTGAATAATTCTATTTTCTGAATGATACTCACAACAAATATCTATTCGGTATATAGATCTCAGCCGAATGGTGCATTCGGCCAGAGGAATACCTCATAACAACAGACCCATAAGTAGACGTTCGAAAAGTGAGCGAGCATCTCGAAACCACTTAGGTATAATCGTTACAAACGGAAGATAAATGAGTAACGTTTTGAATATTCTAATTATTGAAGATGAGCCAGCCATTGCTGACAACCTGATCCATGTACTGGAAATGGATGGCTATCAGGTAAGCTGGTTTGCAACGGCTGGAGAGGGGGCTCAATTATCTCAAAGCGAATGACCCCCTGCATTGCTGGTATTAGATGTGGGGCTTGCCGGATGGCAATGGCTTCGAGTTGTGTAAGACAATTCGCGAGTTTTCAGGGATCCCCATCATTTTTCTGACGGCCAGAAACGATGAAATCGATCGAGTCGTCGGGTTGGAAATTGGCGCGGATGATTACGTCACGAAACCATTCAGCCCAAGAGAAATGCTTGCCAGAATCAAACTACGTATCAGATCTCGACCGATTCCAGAATCGCGCCGACACTTCAACAGAAGGTACCAATCCAGCATTCTGAAGATGATTTGTATCCTGAAAACTTTGACTATGGTTTTCATGGGCAGATGCTTGGATTCACGGCAGTGGAATTTAAAATTCTCGATAAGCTCATTCAGGTTTCGGCGAATGTCCTCAGCCGTGAGCAATTAATGGTTGCTGCAGATATGGCTCCGGAAGCCAGTTATGAACGGAATATTGACTCTCATATAAAAGCGATTCGCAATAAATTGAAAAAGGTCAATATGTCTGAGCGGATCAAAACTAAACGTGGTTTCGGCTACTACTACAATGCGCAGGAGTCCGAGTGAGTCGCTGGCCCAAAATTCCGTTAGGGATACGTTTGTTCTTTCTCTACTTCATATTGGTAGGCATGACTGCCTATTTTGTCAGTAAAACCGTTATTCAGGAGCTGAAACCTACCGTTCGACAGACGACGGAAGAAACACTAGTCGATATGGCCAATTTGTTGGCTGTTTTGGCAGAAGAAGAAATGATAAAAGGTGATTTAAGCCAAAGCCGCTTCGCTAAACTACTTACGGCGTATGGTATCCGCGAGCCTGAATCCCGTTTCTGGGAATATGGTAAGAAAGTCATTAACCATCGTATCTACGTTACAGATAAAAATGGCATGGTAGTCGCAGATTCCTGGCAACAGGATATAGGTAAGGACTACTCCCAATGGAACGATGTCTACCTCACTTTACGTGGCCGATATGGTGCGAGAAGTACCGCGCTTGACCCAAATGACCCACTTTCTACGGTGATGCATGTCGCGGCTCCTATTTACCATGAAGGGAAAATCATTGGCAGCGTCACCGTCGCCAAGGCCAATCGTTCTGTTCAGCCCTTTATCGACTTGTCCAAGCGCAACGTACTGTTCTGGATGATGTTGATGACAGTGTTAGTCCTAATTGCTGGTGCTCTGATCGCCTGGCGGATCCATTCAGCCCTAAACAAGCTAGAAGACTATGCCGAAAAAATGGGACGAGGTGAAAAGGTTGCTAAGCCGACCTTCCGTATATTTTATGAGTACGGCACGTTAAGTAATGCACTGGAAAAAATGCGTAATCAACTGGACGGTAAAAAGTACGTTGAAGAATATGTACAAACTCTCACCCATGAATTAAAAAGTCCCATATCCGCAATAAAAGGGGGCAAGTGAAATTCTTCAGATGCCGTTGCCGGAAGAACAGAGACAGCGTTTTGTCGGCAACATAGAACGTGAAAGCGAACGAATGCAGCGACTGATCGATAAACTCCTTGAACTGGCTCGGTTAGAAAAAATGCCACAGCTGGAGCATGTTGAATTACTTTCTGTAGAAGACATACTGGAAACAATCGTGGAATCTTCCGCTGCAAGGTTGAGCATGAAGCATGTGAAGTGCGAATTAAATGCCGATGAAGGGATTAACATCCTTGGCGATCGCTTCCTTCTGCAACAGGCCCCTTTTTAACCTGATGGATAACGCGCTCGACTTTGTATCTGAAAACGGAGTAATAAGCTGGAAAGCCCACACAAAAGATAGCAAGGTTGCCATCTCGGTATTTAATCAAGGGTCGCATATTCCAGACTACGCATTAGAGCGACTAACGGAACGTTTCTACTCATTGCCGAGAGAAAACGGAGTAAAAAGTACTGGTTTGGGACTGAACTTTGTTGAACAAATAATGCAACTGCATGATGGGCAGTTGAAAATAGATAACGTCGAAAATGGTGTTAAGGTCACTCTTTATTTGCGAACTCCATAAAAACTCCATACAGCCTCCATCCACTCTCCAAGTTGGTTTTTTAAAGTGATGAAAAACCCAAACCAAAAGAGAGTAGTGATGAAAAAATTCTTAAATAACGGACTGGGTATAAAGTTTGGCTTTGTACTCTTTCTTTTTCTGCTTTTGCAGATTCCTATGTCTATGATCGATGGCCTTATCTCAGAACGCTCTTATCGGCAGGACGAGGTACGCAATAACATTGCCCGCAGCAGCAGTGGCGAGCAACGAATCATGGGCCCCCCCTTTCTCAGCGTGGTATACAAGGAGACGGTCTCGGGGGGGACGATCGGGACTACGAGGTAAACCGTCAGGCATTCATTTTACCCGAACAGTTTAGCCTGACCTCAGATCTTAAAAGTTTTGAAAAATATCGTGGAATTTATACTGCACGTTTATATCAGGCAGATACCCGGCTAACGGGTAAGTTTGACCTTTCATTGCTGGAAGATCTCGCAGCCCACCCCCCCATTGTTGATATTAATTTGGTTGTTGCCGTCAGCGATAGCCGTGGATTAATCAGCATTGATGACCTGACGTTAAACGAACAACCTATTGCTGTTGAACCAGGAACTGGATTAAAACAGCTGGCACAGGGATTCCACAAAACACTGGATCTCAGACAACTGGATGTCACCAACCCTCTTAACTTTGACTTGAATTTTATTTTGCAGGGAATGGGCCAACTTCAGGTAACTCCAATTGGTAAATCCACCCAAGTTGAACTCTCATCATCATGGCCACATCCAAGCTTTATAGGTGATTATCTTCCTATCGCATCAGATATTACCCCAATCAGGATTTAAGGCAAATTGGGCGACTAACAACTTCTCCAGTAACATCAGTCAGCTATTTGAGCTGTGCATGTCCGAATCACAGTGCCACCAATTAGATGGGCGACAGATGGGAGTCAGTCTGGTTGATCCGGTCGATCACTATCTCAAATCGCACCGCGCCGTGAATTACTCTCTTCTTGTGATCACTTTGATATTTGCTAGCTTCTTTTTACTGGAGCTATTTCAGGCAAGACCCATTCACCCAGTCCAGTACGGCTTTGTCGGATTAGCACTGGCTTTGTTTTACCTTCTGCTGATTTCACTGAGTGAGCATACTGGTTTCAACTGGGCTTATCTTGTTTCAGCGCTAGCCTCTACGGGACTACTTAGCATCTATGTTGGCGGAATGCTCAGCAACTCAAAACATGGAACCATCTTCGGCGGCTGTTTAATAATCCTCTACTGTCTGCTATTTGGCCTGTTACAGGCAGAGAGCTATGCGCTGCTTATGGGGAACTCTACTCTGTTTTGTGGTACTCGGCCTGGTGATGGTGCTTACCAGAGATGTGGATTGGTACGAGCGTAACCCTGTGAAGAGCGATGACAATGAACCGGTCTGACAAACCTATATCAAAGAGCCGCACTCGCGGCTCTGATAGCCTCCACTTCAACCACTATCTAACTCTTCAATTATTCAAATCTAACAACGATGGTTGATTAAATAATACCTGTAAAATATTGATAAATTGACCGACGTGAAGACCATCCATTACCCCGTGGTGCACTTCTATCGAAAAAGGCATTCTCCTGCGACCACCATCTTGAGTTAATTTTCCTAACGCCATTTTAGGAATACTGTCCGGACGTTTGGTGTCTCTTGCGTGTGTCATGCTGGTAAAATCAATCCAAGGCAGTACTGTCATATGAATAGTATCTTGGCGTATTTCTTTGCCAATAAACTGTTCCACAATAAACGACGAGTTTTTTATTCTTTCTTCGGTTTCAGTCGCGCTCTGGGTAAATTCTTTGAAAATAGACACATAGGGGAGCTCACAAAATCTTACCGTATCATCATTGGCAAGCAAGGCAACGCTCACACACATTGGTGAATAGATGCGCACTTCATCCTCAACAATACGATATGCCATAGGCTCACATTGGTTAAGGGCTTGTTGAGTTAGGTAAAGGTAAGCATGGAAAAAACGATGTCCGTGCTGCTTACAATAATCGTATAGCTCAGTAACATCGATGTTTGAACAGATGTTATACCAAGGATGGGTAAAGCCTTGGTAGAACTTGAAATGCTCTGCGCGTAACCATTGGCTTGTATCCTGTACTTTATATGCCATTGAATTTCACTTTTAATCTATACATATGATGATTGTGACGATGATATTGTTTTATTGAAAAAATGGGAAACGAAAATCCATAAACTTGAAATATATCAAGCACCTCTCAAAGAAATTCGTTCTGGCACCAAAAATCGAAATAAGAATCAACAACAACTATGAACCTTCTTAAACCCAATTGGGCAACAGAAATCTCGCTTTTAGATCTAGTTTTCACATGATGTATATGGCACGACTTTAATCCAGATTAAGGATTGTCATCTATATTGTCGGTAATATTCGCCTTTGCTGATTGCACATAGCAAAAGTGGACAAAAAAAGAACAGCCATGCGTCAGTACGGCTGTTCAAACGATTTAAGAGGATTTGACTTGAGTACTCTGTTTGCAGAAACCCCGTATTGGTAACATGACATTAAATAACCGCTTTATTCGAAGCGCTACGTGGGAAAATATGGCGACAGAAGAGGGCCATATGACGGATAAGCTATACGCCATCTACGAAGAGCTCGCGAAAGGGGAAGTCGGTCTGATTGTAACGGGCTATGCCAATATTGTAGAGGAAGAGAAGCCAAATGCCGGCATGATGGGAATGTACAATGATTCCTTTATCGGTGAATACAAAAAGCTCACCGAGTTGGTTCACCGCAGCGACTCTAAAATCGTCATGCAGCTTGCCTACGGTGGTACAAAAACCACTCACAATGTCGGTGAAAGAGTGATCTATGCGCCAAGTGAAGTGTGCGAAAAAGGCACACAAACATTAGGGAAAGCGATGACCAAGGATGAAATAGACTACATCGTTCAGGCATTTGCTCAAGCAAGCCGAAGAGCCCAAGAATCAGGCTTTGATGGGGTCGAGATACACGCGGCACATACCTATCTAATCAATCAGTTCTTAAGCCCTTACTACAATCGAAGAGAAGATCAATATGGCGGCAGCCTAGATAATCGAATGAGATTGTTATTAGAAATCTATGCTGAAATCAGAAAACTTGTCGGTAACGAGTACCCGATATTAGTTAAATTGACGGCATCTGAGTTTTTTGAGGGTGGCTTGACCTTTGATGAAACACGCATTGTTTGTAAAAAAACTAGAAGCAATTGGCGTGGATGCAATCATCATCTCAGGCAATATCCATGGTAAGGCCAATACTATGATTGGCGAGTGTTTTGATGGTTATACCATTCAGCAAGAAGGTTACTTCCATGAATATGGGCACGTTATTAGTGAAGAGGTCAATGTTCCTGTTATTACCGTCGGCGGATTGACGGACATTGATGCAATAGAAGAAATTGCAAATAAAACCAACATTCAATACTTTGCCCTCTCAAGACCTTTGTTGTCTGAACCGCATTTAATTAGGCGCTGGAAAGAAGGCGACAGAGCGCCAGTTGATTGTGAAAGGTGCTCAAAATGTCGCACAAAACGCGGGAATTTCTGTGTTGTAAATAAGGAAAGAAAATCTCAGCTAGCGAGCTTATAACTAAGTAGCAATATCTCTCTAGCCAATATAAAGTCAGCAAGCCATTGCTGACTTATTCCATCTTAAGGCCATTGCTCACTCACATCCTGTTCATCGAAATTTCCATATCAAAAGTAGTGTGGTGATGTCTGGTATTTCCAAATGTTGCACTTCAAACTTGATATCAAGATCAATCATTTTCTCCCCCCCTCCCGTCACTTTCCCGAGTTTTGTGAATAATTGAATAACAAAGCCGAATGAACTTTTGTACATGACTTCAAGGAGAAAGTACCTGATTTTTTGCCTTGCAGGTCTTTGTATTGCTCTTAACTTGCCCTATACTACGTTGTAAATACATTTGTATGATAAATGGAAGGCAGGTCACGACTATTCATTAATTGGTAAATGTGAAAGTAATGCCAATCAACGTAAGTATTTGATCATTCATGCTGATTAAAATCGTTTATAACTGCGTTATGAATTTCACAATTAAAGCAACTAGTTAATTGTAATTCGTGCCTTGTTCTAAGTGATTTTTCCTTTGCGACTATCTGAACAACAACTTACCCAGATTGGTATAGAAATGCTACTTAGTTACAAGCGATAGGAATAAATAACAACAATGTCAATAAAGAGAACGCTACACTGCATGGTGATCATTCTAATACTCGCCATGATTGCCATGATGACAAGTTCACATTATTTTATCGGAAAAATTCAAGCCGTACTAAATGCCTCTCAACTCGTTTATATGGTCGAGGCTGACATGTTGGCAATGCGTAAGGATGAAAAAGACTTTTTAGCCCGTAAAGATATAGAATACAAAGAAAAATTTGATTTAAAATTCAATCAGTTCCACACAGATTTACAGGCATTAAATATAACATTAGCCAACGCCGACATTCCATTTGATAATCTACCAACATTAAAATCCATCACTAACGATTACAACAGTATTTTTAACGAGGTTGTATCAATTCAACAAAAAATTGGTCTAAATAAAAGCAGTGGTTTTTATCATTCACTGCTAAATGCGGCGCATGAATTAGAAACGCAAATAAACCGCCTTGATGACGCTCAATTGCATGTTCAGTTGCTGCTTCTGCGTCGCCAGGAAAAGGACTTTATGCTGCACCGCCAGAACATATATGCAGATGCATTTACTGAACGCTTAAAACACATGCAGGATCAACTTTCACTACCTGAATATTCAACAGTAAGAACTAAACTTACCTCTGTGTTAGAACAATACCAAGAATCGTTTAATCGTTTTGTATCCTTATCACGTCAAGAAGGCTTGACGGATAATCAAGGGTTAATTGGCAAGCTAAGAAGTTCGATAAAAAAAACAGAAACTCTTCTGGCAGAGGAAGCTAGCCAACTAAAAAGCCAGATATTCCAGGCTCAAGATGAAGCGAAATCCTTCCTTCTCATCCTTGGTATTGGAATTACAATCGTAATTTCTACCTTAGTGGTTTATTTCGCTAATCGAATTTCTGGCCGCTTATCCCAAGTGACCAAAACCATGAACGAAATATCAAATGGCGATGGTGATCTTTGCGTGACTCTGGATACCAAAGGTAATGACGAGATTGCTGAATTAGGTTTGGCTTTTAACACCTTCGTAGGAAAGATCCATAGCACGGTTAATGTTGTCGCAAGCTCAGTTCTGCAATTGGCCTCAACCACAGAGGAGATGTCGGCTGTTATGGAGCAGGCTAAAACAGGAGCATTCAAACAACAGCAAGATGTTAACGAGATTGCTGTTGTCATGGAGGAAATGAATGCTGCAGTACAAGAGGTTAAACAAAGTACAATCCAAGCCGATAATGCAGCAGAGCACGCCCATCAAGAAGCCGAGCAAGGCTGTGACATGGCAGAGCAAAGTATCCATGGAGTGACTCTATTAGCCAATGAAGTAGAAAGTGCGACTGATGTAATTAAAACATTGATAATACATAGCCAGAATATCAGCGAAGTACTTGGTGTTATCCAAGGAATCGCTGACCAAACCAACCTACTGGCACTGAATGCTGCTATTGAGGCCGCACGTGCCGGAGAATCTGGCAGAGGGTTTGCCGTTGTTGCTGATGAAGTTCGATCCCTAGCATTGAGAACACAGGAAGCAACTAAAGAAATCCTCACTATTACCGCAGGACTGCAAACAGACGCTGAAGCCGCCACCAAGGTAATGGAAAATAGCGAATGTCTCGCAACAAGCGCGGTATCACAGACAAAGTTGGCTAATAACTCGTTGCATGACATTACAAAAACTGTTGAATGCGTCAGTGAAATGAACCGTCACGTTGCCGTGGCAATAGAGCAGCAGAGCCATACCAGTGATGAAATTAATCTCCATATGGAAGACATCAGCAATGTGTGTGAAGAGTCGGCCGCAGGTATGGAACAGTTGGCTATCGCTAACATCGAATTGGCCAATATGACCCAAGAGTTAAAGGCGCTATTAGGGCAATTCAAACTTTGATAAATAGGCTGGCCCCCACTAATAAGGTGAGGCCAGATATTTCTACGGTTCGCTTTTCTCAACTCTCTTTGAGCTATAAAAAACTCATCTTAATCCAGCAACTTAGGTACATCACCGCTGAAGTCGATCCATGAGTTGGTGCCAAGAACCTCTGTACCTTCGACACTTGGTTCTTCGTAGCGCATAACAAAGTTTTTAGGGCCGTGGGCATAAGCGACAACCAGACCATAAGGCGCATCCAGGAAGCCTCCATGTGGCACGAGACCTGGGTAACTGATCCGCCATGCTTCACCATCTAATGAAACGTGGCCCAATGTCAGTTTAACGACCACATTATCTGGCAGTACAAAAAACCACGTCCAAGGCCCCGCCGGACACTATAGTCATCACTTCATCAATGCCTACCCCCCCGTCATCCGAGCTGTTAACGTGCAACTTGCCAAATTTATCTTGTAGATAGTGCATTACTTCCGGCGTCATTGCTTTCATATCATACACTTTAGGATACGGAGCAACGCCAACTTCAGACGTCGAAAGGAAGCCACCTCTGTGTGCCTCCGGTACTCGACCAGCCTTTTTGATTTGGCCCAGTAAGTCACCACGGTGCAAAGAAAACAGTGATATTAGTTTTTCACTTTCTTCCTTTGTAATTGCTCTTTCTTTGGATACTTCCAAAATAGGCTTGGCCTCTTCAGGCAATAGAAGAGTACTAACTCGTACCCCCCTATCACTTTGAGCTCTTCGTTAACCTTCTCAACACCTTGAGTTGGTGCCCTGCCGTCACTGTATGACAAGGTAAGCAGCCCCTCTGTCGACATTGTTTTTTCTGCGCTATGTGCGACAGGCATGCTGGCAATCGCACTCACTACGAGTAATTTGGCCCATTTGTTCATCATTCGCTCCTCGCTAGATTACTTGACTATGAGTCGTGTTTTCAGAGCCCAGTCTAGAAGGCAGTACAAATGAGAAAAACAGTATTCCGGTGAACTTATTATTTACCAATAGTAACCAATCAACTATCAACTAACCGAAAACAGGACTAAATGGTTGGCACTATTTCACTTTGGTAAATAGTTAAGTTACTAAATGGTTCTTTAAGTCTCCTGTCGGACTGTTACGTTAGATCTATGGTGCTTGGCATCATTAAAAAACTTCTTACTTAAATAAACGGCCCTGATATGAAGAATATTAAATATCATCTTTTGTCCATATTAGTGACAGCACTGGTTGCCGCTTCATTCTTATCATCGGAAAAACTATCCGGCGTTATCAATCCATTTTCTTTAACGTTATTAAGGTTCTTGCTTGCAGCCCTAGTGCTTCTCCCCTTTTATTCTAATCAAGAAACACCGCATCAAAACGGCCAAAAATGTATTGCCAAGAAGTCTTGTTATGAGCCTTTTCTTTGCGATCTTCTTTATATGTATGTTCAAGTCCCTCGAGACAACCACAGCGCTAAACACTGGTACCCTGTATACACTAGTTCCATTCATTACCGCTATTGCCAGTATTTTCCTCTTTAAGGAGAGAATGTCTTTTCAGATATTGGGGGATCTATCTAATTGGAGCTGTCGGGACATGTTGGGTGGTAGTACAAGGAGACTTACAAACATTAATGAACCTGAATCTCAACAAAGGGGACTTTGTCTTCTTGCTTGGCTGTGTATCTATGGTGTGTTTCTCCGTTTCAATGAAAGTATTTCATCGCGGAGAAGAAACCATCGTAACTGTATTTTGTACTCTGCTGGGAGGTGCCTTCTGGATGATGCTGGCATTAATTGCATTCCGTCAACCATTGGACTGGCTTGCTTTAAATTCAGAGCTTACCTTGCACATGCTGTACCTCGCCTTGTTTGCGACATTGGTATCAACTTTTATCATCCATAAAACCACAGTGGTACTTGGGCCAGCAAAGGTAATGGCTTATATTTATCTAAGCCCTGTCTTCGTCGCATTTATCATGCTGTTATTACAAGGAAAAAGTATACCTATCGCAGTCTTTCCGGGTATTGCCTTGTCCATTTTAGCAACCGTGATATTGCAAGTGGCTAGTAGAAACGGTAGTCACAGCCAAACCTGATGATGAATTCTGCCACCTTCATTCAAAGGTGGCATTGTCATGTTCAGGAATATAGCCAGCCACAGGAAAATAATATCTACTCATATTTATTCTCGAAGTGGTTGACGACAAAATCAATAAAAGTCCTGACCTTCTGGGACTGCTCTTTATGGAATGGATACACCACATACAGTGAATGCATGTCAGATTGCCACGAGGGTAAAACCTCAACAAGCTCTCCTGACGCTAACTCATTACCAACAAACAACTCCGGCAGCAATAAAATACCATGACCTGAGCATGCCGCTTGCTTGAGCGCCAGTCCGCTGTTTACCACGTAAGAGCTTGCTGCAAGCTCTACCTCTTTGACTTCACCTTGGTTTCTGAGTAGCCAGCGTCTGGCAGATGAAGAGAAGCTGTATATGAGGCATTTATGGTAAGCGAGATCTTCTGGCTTAAGGATCTCACTTGAGCTGGCAAGATACTCGGGTGATGCGCAAAGTACACGTCTCAGATCGAGAAGCTTTCGAGATCTCAGGCTGGAATTGCTTAATTCACCACCTCCCCTGATAGCAATATCAATGCCCAGCTCGATAAGATCGACATATTGATCACTCATTACCACTTCAATAGACAGCTCGGGATGTTGATGCATGAATTCACAAACAATGGGGTTTATTTCGATGATACCCAATGACATAGGTACGCTGATTTTCAGCGTGCCTTTTAGGATCTGGGAAGACTCTATCACGGACAAGTCTGCATGTTTAAGATCATCCAAAATGCTGCAAACCTGGCTGTAATAACGTTGCCCCGTTATCCGTAATATGCATCTTGCGCGTTGTCCGATTGATCAATGGGCTTTTAAGGTAGTCTTCCAACTCGTTGATATTTTTACTGACTGCAGCTTTTGACAGGTTTAAATCTTCTGCTGCCGCTTTGAAGCTTCCTAGCTCTACGACTCTTCTGAAAACAGTTAGCGCTCTGACCTTATCCACTCCGAACCTCCCTTATTGTTTACTTTTGGTGAACTATTTAGTCACTAAGATATAGTTTATTCACCAAATCTAGTCAATTAGTATTTATCGTAATCACCAACCCAAAGGTGTTGACCTAAATAACTAACAGGACTCGCTCATGAAAAAGATACTCGCATTCTCAGGAAGCAATCACAGTCAATCAATCCACAATAATCTGGTTCGCTCTCTGGCAGAAAAAATTACCCAGAATGAAGTGACTATCATCGACTTAAAAGACTTCGACATGCCAATGTACGGCATAGATGCCGAGTCAAAAGGCATTCCGGAAAAGGCCCTCGCGCTTAGACAGATAATGAATGAACATGATGCGCTGGTTATCGCCTCTCCTGAACACAATGGCTCTATGTCTGCGTTCTTAAAAAATGTCATTGACTGGCTCTCACGCGTCGCCGAGCCTGGCCAGCCCTTCTTTGGCGATGATAAGAAACCTGTTCTGTTGGTCAGTACCTCTCCAGGCCCAAACGGCGGTGCAACCAGCCTCAAGTCCATGGCGGAACTCATGCCGTGGTGGGGAGGTGACGTAAAAGCAACTTTCAGTTTAGGGGAGCTATCAGGAGAAGTATAGCGATGGCGATTTTGACGTTGCGACTCAGACAGAGCTAGAAGCACTAATGACTTCATTCGAAAAAGCACTCTAGGAGCATCCCATGGCTGTTTTAGAGCAAGGTATTTGGTATCCGAACAAAGAGGTTGGCGAGTTGTCTCACGAGGACTGCTTTGAACTGTCATTAGTCGCCGGGCAAGGGCGTTACCATTTATATATGTCGCTTGCCTGCCCTTTTGCCCACCGGCCTTATTTGGTCATTAATTACCTTGGGCTGGATGATGCCATCACAGTCTCTTCGGTTGCAGCCAAGCGGTATGCCGATGGGGTGGCTATTTGATGACGTTAATCCAGATCCTCTTTACAGCTCTGGTAATCTGGTTGAGCTTTATCAGCGTGCTAACCAAATTACACCGGGAGAGTGACGGTTCCGGTACTATGGGGACAAACAAACGCATACCATCGTAGGGAATGGCTCATCGGAAATAGCCATCGAACTTGCTACCAACTGGCTACCTCTGGCTAAACACCAATATGAATTAGTTCCCAATAATCTGCGGACAGAAATAGAAGCACTAAACGAATGGCTGTATCTCAATGTCAATCGGAAGGTCTATCACGTCGGGTTTGCTACAGAGCAGGAAGACTATGATCGAGCCAGCGATACCCTATTCGAAGCTCTCAAACAGCTGGATGCTAGATTAAGCGACTCGCAATATCTGTTTGGCTCAAATATCACGGTATCGGATCTGTTCTTGCTGCCAACGCTTGTCAGGTTTGAAGCGGTTTATGAAGTGCATTTTAAGGCCAACAAACAACCACTAATAGCCTTTGATAACTTGTACCGGTATATGCTGGATTTAGTCAGTATCGAACGTATCAGAGAGACAATTGATATTGAGTACATGAAGCAACATTACTTCTTCTCCCACAAACACATTAATCCATACGGCATCATTCCAGCTGGCCCCTGGTATCAGCTGGTAAACCGATAACATTTTCACTATGCGAGAAAATAAATGAGAAAAATAAATAAAGAGATGAGTAAAAAGATAAGGGTCGATTTCTTCCACGACGTCATTTGTGGTTGGTGCTATGTTCTATCACCTCGGCTACGCCAGCTTGCTAAGGAGTTCAATTTAGATATCCACCATCATGCTTTTGCTTTGTCAGCCTCCCAAGCCGACATGATTGGCAATTTCGGCTCAGTGAAACAAGCCAAACAAACTATCTTAGGGCACTGGGAACAATGCGCTCGAGCCGATGATGAGAAACGTATCAATGTAGAAGGAATGCACAAACAAACGTTCGACTACCCAATATCAACACCCGGCCTAATCGCTTGCAAAGCTGCCCAGCAGCAAGGCGGTGCCAGCGCATACTGGGACTATTTCGATGCTGTAACCCATGCACATATGAGTGAAAACAGAAATATTGGCGATTTGGATATACTTACAGACATCGCTGTTGAAACCGGGCTTGATAAGTCTCTTTTCATCAAAGACGTCGCTGATCCTACAAGACTGACTGAAATAAAGCGTGATAGAAAGTTAGCACAGGAATATGACATCACTTCGACACCCACCTTGGTAATCCATAAAAGATGGGTTGTGTCGGGTGCGCTCGATATCCATGCATTACGTAAAACATTAAAAGACATCGCAGCAAAAGCCTGATTTGTATTAATTTCCACTGACTACTCTTTCAGCTTTTTATTCTGCTTTATTTGCCAGCTGGATTGCTGGCCTGTTTTGCATGAACTCTCAGAACACCTACCGACAAATACCTATTGGATTTTCGTCATCCCCTGTTGAAGCAAAAAAATCATCAACCACACCACCCCCCCATAGATACCAATACGACCAAAATACGCTGTGACCGCTGACTTTCTGCCCCTAACTTATAAAATTTGAATGTGAGATCGCCTCCAGATGCCTTATAAGTTTCAGCAAACTCTTCAATGCTCTCGTCGGCATAAAAAGGGTCGTTACGTCCGTAAATGAAAAGGCTTGGCACTTGTATTTTTCGCCCGGCATTTTTAAACATTGATAGATTGGCTGACTCACTTTTAACTTGGCAAGTATCCGAAACCCAGCCCCCCCGAAAAATTAAGTACGCCAACCGCAGATTTAGGATGTTCAGAAGCATAGACAAGTGAGAGCATTCCTCCTCTAGAATGACCGGAAAGAACAATTTTCTCTTTATTAACCCACGACTGAGAATCTAGATAACTAAATGTGGCATCAAGTGATTCCAGTGCATACTCAATACCCTCAGTGATTCCTTCCGGATTGCACGTATATTGTTCATCATAGCTTCCATCAGATGCTCCTCGCCCTCTTCGCATAGGAATGAGCAATGCGATATTTTTTTTAAGTAAATAGCTACCAAAACCCCCCCAAGGGTTGATAGTCACATCTTCGGGAATAATTCCAGGACCTGTTGATCCATGGTTAAAAATCACTACGGGGAAAGGGCCATCCCCCTCGGGTTTGTATAGTGTCGCCTCCAGAGTAATATCCGTATCCCAAAGAAGCCCTTCGTCTACCATCGGGATCCGGACCGTTTCTCCTTTATATTGAGCATGCACCATCACCGGGAACAAACAAAAGAATATCAGTGTAATTACACGTTTCATCATCAGAAAATCCTAATTAGAGACTTAATCATCAGTAAATAATCAACTGTGTCAACGAGTTAGCTTAAAGCATTTCCATTACACAATGTGTGAGCAGACTACCTAAAACAAAAGGCCTGCCGAAGCAGACCTTTTTTCTTTTATATCATAATGATAACTGTGTTTTAGTTAGTCTTTAATGATCAATTAATTAACCTTCAATAGACGACCTGTTAGCGCAGGGACGGTAATGGTAGTTTTCTCACTACCAGTTACTATCTCTTCATCATTTAGCAGATCGACCAACTTGCTGGTTGCCTTCACTTTGCTCATGTCCAACTCAAAATTCTGCGAGTCGGTAGAGGCATTCAGTACATACACCACCTGCTGATCGTCGTACTGCTTCAGATCTGCATACACAGTCTCGGAGGTCAACAGATTGCGACGCTTACCTTTATACAGCGCAGGGTTGGCAGCACGTACTGCCATCGCCTTGCTGAGCCAGCTCTTCAGATCTGCTTGATCGGCCGTTAGCGTAACACCAGTTACACCGTCAATCTTGGCACTTGAGCGCGCGACATGATCGTCACACAATCCTTGCGCCGCACAGTTATCTTCCGGTTTCAACTTGGTCGCAAAGTTGGCGACTTCATCACCAATCTCATCGCCGTAGTAGAAAGTAATCGGGCCAGACCAAGCAGTCATGAAGCTAAACACAGCCTTATGACGCTTGAAGTACTCACCCTTGTTACCACGCTGGATCAAATCACCAAAGCGCACCAAGTCATGATTGCCCAGCATCAGGTTAGGCATTGCATGATAAGGATAGTTTTCGATCTTGTTCCAAGAAGCATTGATCTCAGTAGCATTACCAGAATTACCTGACTCTTCGACAGCCAGCGCTTTCACCAAACCGTATCGCAACGGGAAGTTAAACGCCGAAGAAAGAGCTGGCTCTTTATTAGTGCCGTAGGTAGTGGACGCAATCTCACCTGCCCCCTTTCCAGACTTCACCAAC
>LLEM01000119.1_pt1 | contig 17335 bp, 21 predicted proteins | sample 595841 | NCBI WGS metagenome assembly LLEM01 (sample SAMN02919313, study PRJNA255460) | bioreactor metagenome | biome: chemostat; feature: culture 2012_10.2; material: sediment; isolation source: day64 10degC chemostat 2012 inoculated with Wadden Sea sediment taken from... | place: Germany: Bremen ...
CTGCGCCATAGGGGTATTACGAAAAATAACTTTTTCTCGCTTTATGATATGGCAATGTTAGGAATATGTAGCCACTCAAAGGTTCCATTGCGACTGGCAACGATTGCTGGGTTTCTTATGAGTTTTATAAGCTTATTGATTGCGGTAGGGTATTTTGTTACTAAGTTAATGTTCTGGGATGAGTTCCCCACTTGGAACTGCGCCGATATTGATAGGCATATTCTTCTTTGGTTCTGTTCAGTTGTTTTTTATAGGGTTGGTTGGTGAATATGTCGGTCATATTGTTACTAAAACATCGAAATTTCCAATGGTTATTGAAAAAGAGAGAATAAATTTCTAGTGATATTACGATGCATGTAACCTATTTTTTGCGTTTATCTGATCTGGATACCAGCTAGATTATTATGGTATCGTAACTTTTATATATTTGGTTATTATTAATGCCCTGACCTGTAGCTTTCGAGGTTGTTTGCTTCAGATATTACTGATGGTATTTCAATATTAAATATAAGAAATTTGAGCCTGGCGGTATTTAACGATCATTTTGTCTTAATCTTGTCAAAAATGAATGCTAGATAGTGATCACATAGCAGACATTTGTCGGATGTTTATGCATTTTTACAAATTGTATTGTTTTAAGGTGCTCGCAAGCTATCGTCTTACTATGCAGATAAGTGCACTATTTGTGAATGTAGCTGCAAGACCGGAACTTTGTATTGAGTACCTGTAGAGCTGTATCGTTTATCTTAATGAAAGAATTACGTATAATGTGTCGATGGAGACAAAGTGATTACAGTTAACTTCGATGCTATTTGGAACTAGTAAGTAGTTGAAATCTAAGTTTTTGATGTTTTTTCTTTGTTAGTGGTTGCTTTACTTGTGCTACTTTGATATGGGTTGTTTGCAGGAATAAAAATGTTATATCTAAAAAAAATAATACGAAGCCTAATGAGAAAATTATTAGGCCCAGAATTAAACGTCTTAAGAGCAGAGTTGAATTCTCTAAAAGTAGCTTGTGAAGAAGAATCCTTGAGAAATCAAAGCCATTCAAAGGAACTTTATAAATCTCAAGAGAATTTTAGAGATCAACTGATAAAGTCAAATATCAAAAAAATTAAAGTCGTTTACTTTTTTTCAGCAAGTAACTATCTGGAATAGCTTTAAATCTGTTTATGAACAACTTTGTCGTAATGAACATTTTGAATGTGAGATTGTAATTACTTCCTTTAAGCATGACACTGAAAATCTGGAAAATAGAGAGTCCATTGATTTTCTTAATAAAGAGGAAATACCATTTTCAATTTATGATGAAGATAGCTTTGATTTAACCTCTGTAGATATTGTATTTTTCCAAACGCCCTATGATTGTTCAAGGCTCAAGAGTTAGCAGTTCCTAAATTGGTTGATAAAGGAATCAAAATTGGCTATGTTCCATATGGGTTAGATGTTGGTGGTGGTGATGATAACCTAAGATGGCAATATAATCTTGACTGTCAAAATATGGCTACGTGGGTTTTTGTTCGCTCAAAGAGGCACAAAGAATTTTATGGAAAATTCTGTTCTAATGGAAATTCGCATGTATGTGTGACGGGACATCCAAAATTTGATCAAGCTGATTATTCTGTTGAGACCTCCACTGATAGTAATAAGCGGAAAGTATTTCTTTGGACTCCTCATTTCTCTTTAGAGCAGGGCGGTTGGTCGACTTTTGATAAGTTTTCCGAGACTATCTTGTCTAGTGCGAAATCGAACGATTTTGATCTAATTATTAGACCGCACCCCTCTTTTTAATACTAGGCTCGAATCATGTTCTGATGAATTGAAAAATCAATATAGGAACATGCTGGATGTAATTAGTGAGTATCCAAATGTTTCATTAGACCCATGCGATGGTAGTTATATCGATTCTTTTAAAAAGTCAGACTTGCTAATTGCAGATGCTGGTTCATTCCTGTTGGAATACTTGCCATCAAGAAAGCCAATTATATATCTGAATAATCTTGATGGACCGGGATTAAACGAGTCAGGTTCCTTCAGTAAATATCTATATACAGCCAATAATACCGTAGAGCTTACGGAGCATATGAAATCAATCCTAACTGGTGATGATTACATGAGGGCTGAAAGGGTTAGTATTATTGAGGATGAAGTCTTTATGGGAGAGCACGGAGCAGCTTATGAAATCTGTAATACAATTATAGATACTTACAATGTTAAAAATTGAGGGGTAGAATGTCGAACTCTTCTAGAATCTATGGTGATAGTAAGTTAAAGATTGATCATGAAAGTACTTTGAGCTTTTTTGAACAACGAGCTCAAAATCATGGTGATGATTTGCTGAATGTAACCATGTATCAGGACAAAAATCCAGAGATTGCAGTGAGACGTGATGCTCATGAGAAGGAACGAATCCTTCCTTTGCTTAATCTTACGTCATCATCACGTGTGCTAGATGCTGGGTGTGGGGTGGGGCGTTGGTGTAAACCCGTCATCGATGCTGGTGCAAGTTATTACGGAACAGACTTTTCTCAATCTTTAATTGATACAGCAATAACTACTTATGAAAGTTATGATTCTGCTGGCTTCCAAGTATTATCCGCTGAAAAACTGAGTTTTGATTTAATTGAGACTGAGCAAAAGTTCACTCATGCGATTATTGCTGGCGTCATTATGTATCTAAATGATGATGACCTAAGTCAATTTTTGAGTGGATTAGCAACATGTATGGCTGAAAATTCGCGACTTTATATCAGGGAGCCTGTCTCTGTAAGTCAGAGATTGACGCTGAAAGAACATTGGTCAGATGATTTGGACAGTGTATACAGTGCTATCTATCGTACTCACTCTGAGCTATTAAATTCTTTTGAAGATGCTCTTATTAGAAATGGGTTTACCATTATAACTGAAGAAAATCTTTTTGATGAAGATGGTCTAAATAATAGAAAAGAAACTATTCAAAGATTTTATATATTGGAACGCTAATGGCTGATCTTTTTTGCTTTGACCTTGATGGTACAATTACGAGTACAGAGCTATTACCATTAATAGCATCTGAAGTTGGATTGATGCACGAATTTAATGTGTTAACCCAATTGACTATGGATGGGAAAATTCATTTCGAAGATTCCATGAGACTTCGTTGTGCTATTTTACGGAATATTCCCATATCAACGGTTCAGAATATTGTTCTTACTGTACCGCTCTTTGAAGGGCTTGTTGATTTCATTCGTGAGCATAAAGAGAGCTGCTACGTTGTTACAGGTAACCTTGATATTTGGGTTAAGCCATTAATCGAGCAAATAGGGTGTGGCTTTTATGCGTCATCTACCGTTACTGAAAAAGATACTTTATTGAATCTCGATTATATAATGCATAAAAGTGATGCAATTAAAGAACTTCGTCACAAGCATCCTAACTCACGAATTGTTGCTGTAGGTGATGGTTTTAATGACATTCCTATGTTTGAAGCGTCTGATGTAACCATTGCAACTGGCTTAGTTCATGAGCCAAATTTTGATTTAGTTAAAATTTCTGATTTTTTAGTATATAAAGAAGAGTCATTATGTCGAACGTTAAACATGCTGTAATAGCAGCCGCTGGCCTAGGATCTCGTTTAGGATTAGGAAAGCCAAAATGTTTGTTAGAGGTCGATAATAAACCTCTTATTGAGTATCAACTTAAATTACTTAAGAACGTCGCAGATGTACGTGTTGTAGTTGGTTTTGAAGAACATTTAGTTATCCCATTGGTAAAAAAATTAAGACCAGATGCGATCATTGTGCGAAACCCAGCATTCAGGACGACATCTACGCTAACAAGTTATTATTTGGGAGCATTTGGTGTAACTGAGAAATGTTTATTTCTTGATGCTGATATTCTATTTTGCCCAGATTCATTCTTTGGTTTTATTGATTCTTGTGAAAAAACTGATGACGCTATTATTGGCGTAACTAAAGCAAAAACAGATGATGCTGTTTATGTTCAAACAGATGAGCATGAAATGATCCAAGCATTTACTCGTGATGTTAAACATGAATATGAATGGGCAAACATTTGTTTTATCCCAAAAGATTTTTTAGAAGCTGAAGGTGATTCGGTTTATCAAGAATTTGAAAAGTATTTACCTCTGAAAACATGTAATATTGAATCTTATGAAGTTGATAATTCCAACGATCTTGAGATTGCTTTGGATTCAAAGGTATTCAAACACGATTTTTACAGTAATATTGCGTAAGAATTATGGGGCAAGGAACAGTTATTTGTTCTTTGCTCATAATATTAAATGGCTTTATTTCTGTTGTTTGTTGTATTTTAATTTGAAAAGTTGATGTGAATTCATGACTATTCGTATATTAGTAACAGGTGCAAATGGTTTTGTTGGTAAAAGTTTAATAAAAAGTCTTTTGCCTAATTCAAAGATTATTGGCTCTGTTAGAAGTAATATTCATTCGTTCGATTTTCTAGAGAATACTGAAAACTTTGAATCTATCGTGGTCGGAGGTTTGTCAGATAAAACAGATTGGAGTTCAGCTTTATCTGGAGTTGATGCTGTAGTTCATCTTGCAGGTAGAGCACATCAAACTGGTGAAGATCCTTCGAAGTCTCTTGAGTTATTTCGCCGTGTCAACTGCATTGCGAGTGTTAGTTTATTAAAACAAGCAGCGAGAAGTGGTGTAAAGCGATTCATTTACATGAGTTCTATCGGAGTTATTGGTAATGCTTCCGGTGATAAACCGTTTGACGAAGAAACGCACTGTAATCCTGTTGCTGCCTATGCCCAGTCAAAGTTAGAAGCTGAAACTTTATTGACTGCTTCTGCTGAAGAGCTAGGTATCGAACTTGTTATTATTCGTCCTCCGCTTGTATATGGTTGTAATGCACCTGGTAACTTTGGCAAGTTAACTCAGCTTGTAACACATATACCAATCCTTCCATTTGGCTTGGTTACTAACAAGAAGAGTTTTGTATCTATAGAAAATCTTGTCGATTTTATTGAAGTTTGTATTTCACACCCTAAAGCTGCAAATGAGCTCTTTGTTATTGCCGACGAAGATGTTATATCTACAAAAGATTTGACCAACTATATCGCTGCATCGTTAAACAAATCAGTCTTTCAGTTTCCTTTCCCTGTTAGTGTTTTTCAGTGGTTCCTTAGAACTGTTGGCAAAGAATCTCTTGCGACTCAACTTTTTGATGATCTCGAAGTGGATATAACAAAGGCAAGAACGCTATTGTCATGGCAGCCTAAAGCATCGACAGAAAAGAGTATGCGAAAGTTATTGGGCTCTTAATGATTTGATTAGGATTCAGCACTCACATTCAGCCAATAAAGACTATGGCTGAATGTGATTGAATTCTTAAACTCGCCTATTCTGTAGTTTCGAGTTTGCGTTGATAAAGGTGATCTTTGATTTCGCCTCCTCCTGTGTAGCCTGTTGGAGTGTTGATCAGAATATCCCTTACTGCTTCAACATTAAAATCGTGGCAATATTTGTCTAATTCTTCCAGTACGATATCCATTTCTTCCCAAGTTAGATAATCTTCTAACGCTGTCATTATTTTTGGGTGACTCGTTCCTGCTACGTTCTCACCAATCAATAACTCTTCGTAGAGCTTTTCTCCTGGTCTTAACCCCCGTGAACTTGATTTCAATATCACCGTCACAATCTGCATCAATCTTCTCTGACATCCCCATAAGATGAATCATACGTTTTGCTAGGTCGAGAATTTTGACTGAATCTCCCATGTTCAGTACGAACACTTGCCCATTATGTCCAATTGAACCTGCCTGAATTACCAACTGCGCTGCTTCCGGAATTAGCATGAAGTAGCGTGTAATATCAGGGTGTGTAACTGTTACTGGACCACCTTTGTTTATTTGCTCTCGAAATAGTGGCACAACAGAACCAGAAGAACCCCAGAACATTGCCAAATCGGACCATGGTGAAGTTTGTTGTGACCTGTTCAACCGATAACGCCTGCAGCACCAACTCTGCCATACGTTTACTCGCACCCATGATATTCGTAGAGCGGACTGCTTTATCTGTGGAGATCAGTACAAAGTTATCAACGCTCGCATTTATGGCTGCTTTGGCCGCGAACAAGGTGCCAAAGATATTATTGCGAACACCTTCAATCATGTTGTATTCCACTATAGGAACATGCTTATATGCTGCAGCATGATATACTGTATTGATCTGGTATATGCGCATTAGTTTTTCAATACGATTGCTGTGTTGGACAGAGCCAAGTGCTGCAATTATGGTTGCATCAATGTTTGTGTAATGGGCAATTTGCTTCAGCTCTTTCTCTATCTGATACAGGTTATACTCATTGAGCTCAAAAAGAACGAGCGTCTTTGGGCGGAGCTTGATGATTTGACGACAGAGTTCAGAACCTATTGATCCACCGGCTCCAGTAACCATCACTGATTTGTCTGTGATGCACTGTTCCATTAATTCATTCTTGGGTTCGACACTGTCTCTTCCCAGTAAATCGGCAATATCAAGATCTCGAATTTCTGTTTTATCAGCACGACCCGATGCAATATCTTCTACCGATGGAACAGATTGGATCGCAACTGGCCAATTAGAGAGTTTTTCGAGCAATCGTAAACGCTCACCTTGGCTTATATTGTTAATTGCTAATAATAATTTTACAGGCTGGTACAAGCTATTTAGTTTGATAAAATCCTTGCTATTGTAAACACGTAGCCCATAGATGATATTTCCAATCTTATTTCGATCGTCATCAATGATTGCAACAGGGGTGATATTCAGACCCTTGCCTTAATGCATAAGCTAACTCTCTCCCCGCTGTGCCTGCGCCATAGATTAAGATATTATCTTTACCTCTACGGTAGTATCGGTCGAAGTAGGTGCGAATAAGTATTCGCGGACCACCGAGTAGGATCATTGCAATGCCGGCATAAATTGCAGGTACGCTTCGAGGTATGAAGGAATGTAAATAAAAGCTAGATATTGATAGCGCAAGGGGATGACGCGACTACCGCTAAAAAGATGTGCCCCTATAGCCGGTACAATCATGTACCTCATGACCGCTCTATATAAACCTAGCTTCGTAAATACAATGAGGGTCACGGCTATTGTAATTACAAAGCTACCAATTTCTTCAATTTGAACAGAAAAGTCGAACTCTCCTAATCGAAGAGCGATCGAGGCATATAAAGCAAAGGCAACTGCGACAATGTCGTAGCTAAGGGTAACAATACGCTTGATCGTTCGCCTAGCACTGAAGAAGGATAAAACTGGCTGAAACATGAGACTACACCTAATAAGCAAGCTTTGTATTTTAGTCTCAATCCGACTGATAAGCTAGAGTCCTGTAGCGGAAAGCGATCCACAAAGTCAAAAATCATATATCGGTCACTATGGGATAGTCGGTTTTGCCCAGTAGTGCTCAGAAATGATTTGCCGCTTTTTTCTATGTTATAATTTTTGTAAATTGACTACCCACTTCCAGGAATAGCATGCTATTCGTTGGAGTATTGATTGTTTTTATTTCGAGGTATCGAGCATTTGAGCTCTTTAGATTTTATGAATCAACCTGTTATACGTTTAATTGACTTAACATTATCATTTTTTGGATTGTTGCTTCTATGGCCTGTATTACTTTTTGTATACGTGCTTGGCCTATTTGATACTGGATCGCCAATTTTTATCCAAGAGCGTGTTGGACGTTCAAGGAAATCATTTTTACTTATCAAGTTTCGTACAATGAGCCCAGAGACCGAATCTGTTGCGACGCACATGGTTACCGGTTCATCAGTGACAAAGTTAGGTGCTGTACTGAGGAAAACGAAACTTGATGAACTCCCACAGTTGATCAATGTATTGAAAGGTGAAATGAGCCTTGTAGGTCCTCGTCCATGCTTATTTAACCAAACAGAGCTGATTGCTGAGCGTGATATGCGAAATGTTTTTGATGTTATTCCTGGTATTACCGGTTTGGCTCAAGTGAATGAAATCGATATGTCAACACCTAAACTGTTAGCTGAGTGGGATCGTAGGATGATAGATACTTTTACAATCTCAATGTACGTTCAGTTAATCCTCAAAACAGTGACAGGAAAAGGGTCTGGAGATCGGGTAGTAGATAAAAATAAATAACCTAGAAGTACATAATTTATTGCAGGTTTTCTGTAGAGTTTGTTCTGTCGAATTACCTTTTTTCATGCTTGGATATTTTGTCTGTTTATGAGGTGCAGTGTTAGAAAGCGAGAGAATCACCTCTCGCTTTGATAACTAAACTTTCAACACTTACAGTCTTAGTTCATTGCCTTTCGTCCATACCACGGGGTAGCGTGCATCAGTTACGCTATATAGCTGGTACTTGCGGTTCAGCATCTGACCGCCATCACGGCTTAATGGCAACCAAGAAATGGTTGCACGGTTAGTACTTGGCTTCACCGTCATAATGTCAAACGGAATCGAGATATAGAATCCCTTGTTGTAGCTTCCTTCGCCGAACTCTTCGGCAGACAGGTTTGTTTTGGCGACAAAGGCTCCTGCAATTACACCACTGTCAAACTGCTTGGAAAAATCAACGGTGATACCTTTATCTTCGGTTAGATACTGGCCGGCACTGACTTTAAATAGCGTGTTCGGAAGCCATTCCCATTGTGGTTGGTAATAAACCGTAGCATGGCCTGTGATAGCGCCCGTTTGAACCCTATAGTTTCGGTTAGTTAGCGGGTCAAATTGAACTTCTTCAGTGAAAAAGCCGAACTGAGAATCCGGATCACGCTGAACCACATAGTTGGCATCAACACCAACCGCCCAGTTACTGCCTTGAGGGCGGTAAAGCACTTCACCTCCGACACCACCAAACATCATTTCCAAGTACCCGCCATAGGCTTGGCTATACCAGTTATCGCCAAGGTGGTCCATCCATGTCATTTGAAGATTGTTCATTCGGACGGGATTGTCATTGATGTATTGTCGAACCAAGGTACGTACGCGTTTTAGGTCGGTGCCATCAGGTGGAACTTCGTATAAGAACTTGTCGTAGTTGTCATAGATGTTGAAGTAAACGGAACCGCCGAGCTCAACATGATCACCAAACCAGTAGTTGGCACCGGCATTGATGCCGATATTGAACATGTAAAAGTTCTCTGAACCACCAATCGATTGCTGCAAGGTTGGAGAAACGCTGACATTCCAATCTTTACTTGGTTCCGCGATTAACGTGCCCTGTGGTTCATGAGGTGTAGTTGTATTTATGCTGTCTTCTATTTTGGCGTCGATGTATTCATTGTTAGCAATTTTAGCAAATGACTGGCTATCAATTTCTGTTTCGGTTATTGCTTGTCGGTTTGATGTCTCGACAATTCGGTAGCTTTCGGTTGTAGGTCCGCGGTTTGCGATAATTGTTGCTGCTCGCTTATTTGCTTCTAAACGATCACGGTATTTTGTCTGTGGTGCAACTATCGTTACGGCGTCTGAGCTATGGTAAATTGTCGAGTTTTCGTAGCCTGCAAGAGTATGCAGCTCATCAGCGATTACTTGCCACTCGGCATCCGAAATTTCACTTTCATTCGCTTTTGGTGTGTAGACGGGAGCTGCTTCATCCTGCCAGTTAGCTCTTAGATCGTTAAAGTTGGTGTTTAGGTTGAACCCAAATGTCCACGTATTTCCGCGTTCATAGCTTAAGCGTAAATCCCCCCCCAGTTGCCTAGTCGATATAATGCGCCATAGTTGAACTTGCTATCTTGCGGCATTGTGGCTTTACCGTGAATAACCGGATAGTCACCCATATAGTCATTCGCATCGTACTCCAATTTTAAACGGAATGGTTCATATGGTGTTTGGTATTCTATCCCACCGAATAGTGATGTTGGACCTTTGAACATAGACTGAAAGTCAGTTGTTCCCCCCCATTGCTTATCCAATGAGTCTTGTCGCTTACAGTTAGTAGTGCTTTTACAAAAAGGGTTGTCGATATTGCCACTGTTACCAATATAACCCCCATGCAATCCCGAGAGTTAAATCAATAGGTCCGAAATTTTTAGTAGTAGTGAAGTATTCACTATCAAATAGGCCTGTACCGCCAAAATCTCTGATGCCCATAGATGTTTCAGGAAGCCAATAACTTTCCTTTAAAAGTCTTAACTTTAGATCAATCCCTTTGTCATGAAGCTTGTTATCACCGCTGAAATCAGGGTTGTCAGTTGACATGATATGGTGAACTTTAGTGTAACGAATTGTTGTTTCTAGCCATGGGAATAATTGAAGAGATACACTATAAAATCCGTAATCGCTATTACTTACTAGATTAAAGTTAAACTCTCCTTCAGGAGCCATCCTTGCCGTCGGCATTTGCATCAGACCGACACCACCAAAATCAGACTGTGAAGGGGGCAAGAACAGGGTAGCTGAATTCATCCGCTTGGGCTGGGAGTGCAGTAAGCATAGCTAAAGTAATCGCCGATAATGATAAGCGTATATTGCTATGCCTTATGATGCTGGCGCCCATAAATTGGGGCGTTGTTAGTCTTTTTTCCATTACAGTACCCAGTTCTTGAGTAAATTAACGATTTCTTGATTTAAATCTTTGTTGCTAGAAGTGAAAGAGTTATAGCCAAGGTAAACTACTGCGCCGGGAGCGATATCCAAATGATTTTGTTCCAGTATGCGATAGGGTGTTTTTCTGCGACACCATCGGGTTGGATCACCCAAACGTAACTGTTATCAGCGTCTTCAAGAATTTCTATTTTTCCTAGGTAGTAATTAGCACTTTTTCGTTCTTGCCAATCAACTAATTGAGGCTCAGCGGTAGCGCCTAACACCAGTACATGTTTTGGGCGAGGGGGGGAGGGTTAAAGTGAACTCTCCAGCCATGACTGGATTTAATGATGGCTCAATAAGAACAACATCATAATCCAAGGTTGTATGCAGCCTCGTATTTTCCAGACTAGTGTCTAACCAATGCTTTAGTGCATTAATTGCGTTAGCGTGGTCACTAGCTTGTTGATTTGCCCATTGAACTTGTATTGTGTCTAATGCTTTTACGATACTTGTTTTATCTAAAGGCTGATCCATATCGACTAAGCTAGCTCCTGCCCAGTAAATATCTGAAGGCGATGAATGTTGCCCTTCGGTATTTTTAACGTCTTGCTTAAGGGGGGCTAATATGTAGCAAGCTGTCTCGTAAAATTTGCTCAAGGCGAACAGGTGTATTATATTCAAGTGTAACCTGTTGTGGGGTATTACTCGTTGTTTTTAAAACAATACGAGTAGTTTCAGCTCGTAGGGAAAGAGAGCTATTAACTTGAGCGCCGGCAATAACTGAGGATACAAAAATGGGTAGTGAAACCAGAAGGGCTTTCATTAATTGGGGTTGTAAACTTGAGCAGTTTCATTGTCATTCCATGTTATGAATAAGGCTTCAATAAAGTGATTTCAATATAAGGTTGGCCTGGAGCTAGTATCTGAAGGCTCTTGAGTACTTTTCCATTATGAGGATTGATCCAGAAATGGTTGATATAACTCTCGTCAAGACTTTTTACCGAAACTTTTTCGCTAAAATGCAGGGCTTCGACCGGACTTTCATTGAGTTTTATTACCTCTTTTCCTTCAAACTTAAATGAAGAGTTAAGGGTATAGCCGGAATGATTACCTGGTTGCCAGTCGATATAGCGTTGCCAGTACTTCGGTGTTGAATTGCGGTGTAGACCTAGCATCAATGGATCTGGCTGGTCACTATAACTATTGGTCAGATTTGCATTTGGTAGGTTTACCGTTTTGACTATTCGGCCACTCTCCGTCACTAGCATCGCCCGATCTGCTGACATCCACTTCAACTGAATATGGTTCTGTCGGGAGTCAATTGAAGTGTCTGTGGCAAGATAGCTACGGGTTATGGGTTGTGCAATTGCAAGTACCATAAAAGCCTGAGGCCCATTGTTAACTCGGGCATAAACACTGGCATAGGGAAGATTTGCAATGTCGTCATTACTGAGGCTTGTATCTTCGTTACCAAAAAAAGCCACACTCATGGTATCACTGACATCATTGAATTTCTGGCTACAGCCTGAGCTTACTAAAGCCAGCAAAAGGCATAATAGAAGCCGATTAAATTGAGTAATAATTCGCATCCGTTTTACTTCTAATTGGTAGTTGGGTGACTAGTCTTTCGATTAGTAACAGTCTTGTCCACAAATCGTTGTTGAAAATTCAACTTGATTAACAAAAATAACCGCACTAGCCAGTGCGGTTATTTATCGTTCACAATTAAGTCAGCAACATTACATTCTTAACGAACGAAATTAGCCTTGCTGAGCTGTTGCAGTTGTGGTTGTCGCTGTGCTGTCGCTTGAATCGGCAACGGCAACAGCAGCAACAGTAACGGCAGCAACAGCGGCAACGGTTGTTGCTGCAATACCGCCAGCAGCAGCAACCGTTGCGCCTGCTGTACCCGCCGCAGCACCAGTAGTTGCTCCGGCTGTTGCAGCTGTTGTTGTCGCACCGCCAGCTGTTGCTGTCGAGGTTGCACCCGCAGTTGTTGCTGTTGATGATGTGCTGCCTACGGCGCCAGCTGAAGTTTCAGTAGCAGCAAACGCAGAACTAGCCATAGACATTGCAGCTAGTAGAGCAATTGTGGTTTTTTTCATCCTATTCCCTTATTTTTATAAGAAATGTAAAAAAGCGAAGTTTAACTTCTACCCAATGATATTGTGATACTAGCCGAATCGCAACGAGTCCATTGGGTTAGCATCAAACTATTTTTCCATTCCTGGTAATTAAAGAGCTATAACAGCAAGATAAATTTGATATAAGCGCGTGCGTTAACTGTGTTTTTTTGTGTTGTTAGAGAGTACTGTTGGAGGTGCGTATGATTCAGGATAAAAATAGGTTGGGGGGGTGTTAAAAATCAGTTTATTAGGTGTTTTCCTTATCTAAGATGGTACCCGTGTACTGCAAAAAATCAGGTTTCGTTTTATCGCTTGTTTGTGTAGAATACGAACCGAATTTTCACAGAGTAAATCCTCAATAAATTACCCTTATGGCACTACTCTGTAATATCAGTAATTTTAAATTTTAGGGACCGACATCACATTCCTAAATCTAGACAATGAGCACGTTGGGAGCTGGAACCCAAGGGCGGTAGCGTGTCGAAAATTCACTTTTTTATGCTAATGCATGAGTAATGAAATGCTGTTATCCAGTATGGGTAAAGGCTGTATCACGTTGTTTTTAAAGTGATATCTAAGCTCTCGTCAATTCTCGTTTACAGCATTTGGATTTCTCAATTATCAACTGCATCTGCAGTCCATTAAATCACTAATATAATGAATTTTTACTAATATGGATTTCACGAAAAAGCTTCTAATTACTGCTATGGCCTCGACCATGCTGGTAGGCTGCACGGTACCAGGTTCTCATTTAGATATTGACGGGAAAAATGTTGTCAAGGTCAGTAAAGAACAAAAAAACAACATTTCAGAGCAAGTAAATGTTTATCCATTAACTGCAAGTATGGTAATTTCGCTCAAAGCGCCTAGAGTAACATCTAAAGAAAACCCAGCGCTAGATGCTGAGGTTGCTCGGTATCAGTATCGTATCGGTCCTGGTGACATTCTTAATGTCACAATTTGGGGACCATCCTGAATTGACCATTCCAGCAGGTTCATACCGAAGCTCAACCGAAGCCGGTAACTGGGTTCATTCAGATGGAACGATTTTTTACCCTTATATCGGTTTGGTCAACGTTGAGGGTAAAACGGTTACTGAAGTTCGTGATGAAATGGCCAAACGCCTTAAAAAGTTCATCGAAAGTCCTCAAGTTGATGTCAATGTTGCAGCATTCCGATCCCAAAAAGCTTATATCACCGGTGAGGTGAATGCGCCAGGACAGCAAGCCGTTACGAATGTACCTATGACGATATTAGATGCAGTTAACAAAGCTGGTGGGCTGGCTGAGGATGCTGATTGGCGTAATGTTACCCTTACTCGGAATGGTATAGAAGACAGTTTGTCTCTATACGCCCTAATGCAGCGCGGTGACTTAACCCAAAACCGCCTTTTACGACCGGGTGATATTGTTCATGTTCCACGTAATGATGCCCAGAAAGTTTTCGTGATGGGTGAAGTCAATAACCCTCAGCTAATCAAGATTGATCGTGCCGGAATGAGCCTGACAGAAGCATTAAGCACCGTTGGCGGTATTAATGAGCTAGAAGCTGATGCAACCGGCATTTTCGTTATTCGCGGTAACAAATTACAAAGTACGAAGTCACAGACACTAGCTAATATTTATCAGTTAAATATTAAAGATGCTTCAGCACTGGTAATCGGAACGGAATTTGAGCTTCAGCCGTATGATATCGTTTATGTAACGGCTGCACCAATATCCCGCTGGAATCGCGTTGTCCGCCAGCTTCTGCCAACGATAACAGGGTTTAACAATTTGACTGAAGGTGCACTGAATATTAAGAATTTGCAATAGGAATGGAATGCTGAAAAGCGAACCTATGGAGAGTAACGAGTACATGTTGTTACTAATCATCAATCTATCGTTACTCGACACTCTCCCCTCAATACTGAGAAGCTTATGTTTAATAAAATCCTTGTTGTCTGCGTCGGTAACATTTGCCGTTCACCGTCAGGCGAGTACCTGTTAAAAAAATTGCTTCCTAATAAGGACATTGCTTCAGCAGGTGTTGGCGCATTAGTCGGGAAATCCGCTGACAGCATGGCAACAGAGGTTGCGCAAGTAAACGGTGTTAGCTTGGAAGGGCATGTGGCACAGCAGTTAACTAGTCAGCTTTGTAGTGAATATGATTTGATTCTTGTAATGGAGAAAGGTCACATTGAAGCTGTAACTAAAATCGCCCCCCCTGAAGCTCGCGGAAAAACTATGCTGTTTGCCCAGTGGGTTGGTCAACATGATATCCCTGATCCCTATCGGCAAAGCAGCGAAGCTTTTGAGCATGCTTATAGTTTGATTGATGAAGCTGCAAGCGCATGGGCAAAGAAACTGTAATAGGGGGGGAGAAGGATAAGGTTCGAGTTACGAGAATGAATTTTTCGAAGCTTGCCCTATCGCCTCGAAACTCAACACTCATTACTGGAAATAACTATGAGCGTTACGCAAAATGTACAAGTCAAACACACTGATTCGGATGAAATTGATTTAGGGAAGCTGTTTGGCGTTCTACTCGATAGCCGATGGGTCATTATTCTATCAACTTTCCTCTTTGCTATTTTTGGTATTGCATATGCGCTGTTAGCGACACCGATCTACAAAGCGGATGCTTTAGTACAAGTTGAAGAGAAAAGCACTGGTGTGCCAGGCCTATCTGACATGTCAGATATGTTTGCTTCTGAATCATCAGCAGATACAGAAATACAAATTCTTAAGTCACGAATGGTGATCGGCAATACGGTAGATAAACTCAATTTAACGGTTAATGTTGCACCGAAATATCTACCCATTATTGGAAAGGGGCTTGCTAGAATCCAAGGAGAAAAAGAGCCTGTTCTCGCTGTTGCAAAGCTGGAGTTATCAAATGAATTGATTGGTGAAAAGCTGACTTTCACAGTATTAAGTGATGAGCAATATGCTGTTTATTATGATGGTGAAGAGCTGATTTCAGCGAAGAGGGGGGGTGAGCTAGCCCAAAAAGGTGAGTTATCCGTTTTAGTAACGGACATAGTAGCCTCAAAAGGAAATGAGTTTTCTGTTGTAAAGAACGCACGACTAGTGACGGTCAGTGATTTGCAAATGGATCTCAAAATCTCAGAACAAGGGAAAAAAACCGGTATTTTAAGACTGACCCTTGAGGGTGAAAAACCAGCTAAAATCCAGGCAATCCTCAACAGTATCACTGAAGATTATTTGATGCAGAATATCGAACGTACTTCTGCAGAAGCGGAGAAAAGTCTGCAGTTTTTACGTGGGCATTTACCGGAAATTAAGTCACAACTTGACGATTCAGAAGGAAAGCTTAATCGTTACAAGCTTGATAATGACTCTGTTGATCTTGCCTTAGAGGCAAAATCAGTTCTGGAAACAATGGTAACGATAGAAGCACAGCTGAATGAACTAACTTTTAAAGAGTCTGATATCGCACAGCGCTTCACCAAGAGTCACCCGGCTTATCTTTCTTTGCTTGAAAAGCGTAAAACATTGCAAGGCGAGAAAGCGCGTATGGATGGTATGGTGGCGAAAATGCCTAAAACCCAACAGGAAATCCTACGATTAAGCGTGATGTTGAAGTTAATCAGGCCATTTACTTGCAGTTAGTTGAAAAAGTTCAAGAATTGAACGTAATGAAAGCAAGCGCGGTAGGTAATGTTCGTATTCTTGATAATGCCGCAACATTAGAGAAGCCAGTAAAACCGAAGAAGGCGGTTATTGTTGTAATCGCGACGATACTTGGCGCGATTCTTTCGGTAGCGTTTGCCTTAGTTAAAGAGGCCTTTCATAAAGGTATCGAATCACCGCAAGAGATAGAAGAAATCGGATTGCCTGTTTATGCCAGTATTCCAATGTCCGACTGGCAGACTGAGCTTGAGAAAAAGCAAAAGTCGAAGAAAAAGCTGACTGTTGAAGATACGTTATTGGCTGTTTCTAACCCTGCCGATTTGTCAATTGAAGCGTTACGTAGCCTGCGTACAAGCTTGCATTTTGCGATGATGGAGGCGAAGAATAACATCCTGATGATTTCCGGTCCGAGTCCGAGTATTGGTAAGTCATTTGTTTCTGCTAATATGGCAGCAGTGGTAGCAAAGTCTGGTCAAAAAGTACTGGTCATTGATGCTGACATGCGTAAAGGTCGATTAGAACGTCAGATGGCGACCACCCATAAGCCTGGTCTGTCAGATTACTTGTCTGGTCAAAGGGATATCAAAGAACTCATTAAGCAGCCAGGTGTTGAAAATCTTGATTATATTGGTCGTGGTGAAGTGCCACCGAATCCATCTGAATTACTAATGCACCCTCGATTTAAGGTGTTGATGGAATGGGGCCTCTGAGAACTACGATATTGTAATTGTTGATACGCCACCAATTCTTGCCGTGACGGATCCTGCTATTGTAGGGGGCCCATGTGGGGACGACATTGCTTGTCGGACGCTTTGGTCAAAATGCTGTCAAAGAAGTTGAAATAACCAAGCAGCGGTTTGAACAAAATGGAATTGAAATCAAAGGCTTTATATTGAATGCGGTTGTCCGCAAGGCAAGTAGTTATTATGGCGGTAATTATGGTTATTACAATTATAGTTACGAATCAGATAAATAATGACTAGTATTGATTATTAAATAGATATAAAGGCGCTGAATCAGCGCCTTTAATGTAATTGATATTTTGCAT
>LLEM01000120.1_pt1 | contig 17271 bp, 21 predicted proteins | sample 595841 | NCBI WGS metagenome assembly LLEM01 (sample SAMN02919313, study PRJNA255460) | bioreactor metagenome | biome: chemostat; feature: culture 2012_10.2; material: sediment; isolation source: day64 10degC chemostat 2012 inoculated with Wadden Sea sediment taken from... | place: Germany: Bremen ...
ATCACGTATCTAACCTTGAAGCCGTTGAGTATTACCTCTCCGAAGCGATACCCAACCTTCCGACCCATTTGGGCTTAGCTCTGACCATTGCCAACATGCAGACTTTCCGGGGGGCGAGATTACCAAGGCACTGCGTAGCTACCATAACTGCCTAGCTGCCGCCCACTCTGATATAGAACGATGCAAGGCTCTTACCTATTTGACGGTTTGGCATCACTATGAGGGAGAGCACCAGCAAGTAGAGTATTACCTCAAACAGCTCCGACATGTCAGTAGTAATAACGAGACCAATGTTAGAGCGCTGCTGAAAATTATCGTCGCAATATTGTCACCGCCTGAATTGCCTGAAAAGAAAGCTGCCATACTGCCACCAAGTAGAGCTGTTCCATACCTAGAACCTTCAGCACGCCACGCAATCGTTGCCCTCGGCTATGTGCTCAATGAAGACGGCTCGATGGCTCCTCTCCTTATCCAGCGACTTGAACTCACACTTCAACTTGCCCATTGTCATGCCGAAAGCCTGATTATTGTCACCGGAGGACTCGCCAAACAAGGAAGAACAGAATCGCAGCAAATGAAACGCTGGCTGATAGAGCATGGTATTAAGCCGGAAAGGATCATTGAAGAAGATCAGGCAACCAATACCATCGACAACGCCAAACTGAGTTTGGCGCTACTCAAACAACATAAAATTCAATCTGCAACACTCGTCAGTGCCTCGATACATGTTCACCGCTCACACATTTTATTTGAGACTCTACAAAGAGATATCAACTTTCACCCTATCGAATTCAATCATCTTGCCGTAAAAGATGGATTATCGGGCCACCAGTGTTCCGACAGGCCGGATCCGGCGAAATTGCTATATCGATGCACTAAGAGGATACGGATTACCGGCATTTAACTGTGAGCCACTGGTTCAGGTATAGCTTTTAAGCTAATCACCATATTTCCCCAAATTTTCATGACAAATGCGCCGCAACTCATTTCAATATGAATCTGTGAGCAACCACAGGTTTCCCATTTTATAACTCTCAATCGTCATAATAAACTTGAAATGATAACGATTTTCATTTAGATCTATATCCGCTATATATGTATAGAAGCAAATTAAAGCACAACATATAGGGGGGGTTAAGATGTTTGTTATCAAGCGAGACGGTCAAAGAGAGCTAGCCAGTTTAGACAAAGTTACAAAACGAATTGAAAGCCTTTCAGTCGATCTAAAAGTTGACGCCATTTCTGTCGCCCAAAAGGTTGTCGGTGGGCTATACGACGGTATTAACATTAAAGAGATCGATAACTTTCTGGGTGAAACAGCTGCAACAATGGCGGCGGAACACCCCCCCCATTATTCTGATCTCGCCGCTAGGGTATTGGTTAGCTCATTACAAAAACAAACAAAAGGATTTGCCTCAGCGACTCGGCAGCTTCAGCAAATAGGGCTTCTGTCTGACAGATACTGCAAACAGGTTGAACAGCTATTGCCCTATACCGAAGGCATGATTGATTATCAACGTGACTTTAGTTTTGACTACTTTGGCTTCAGAACCTTAGAACGGTCATATTTACTTAAGGTAAACGGCGAAATTGTTGAACGTCCACAAGATATGTACATGCGGGTTGCTATTGCCATTGCTGGCAATGATCACAATGAAGTCAAAGAGCTTTATGACCTGCTTAGCCTTGGTTACTACACCCACGCAACCCCCCCGACTTTATTTAATGCCGGTTGTAAGATGCAGCAACTCTCAAGCTGTTTCCTCCTAGCAATGGAAGATGATTCCATTAACGGGATTTATAACACCTTGAAAGAGTGTGCAATGATTTCCAAATCTGCTGGTGGTATTGGCCTCCATATTCATAACATCCGTGCGGCAGGTTCACCGATTATCGGAACCAACGGGGTGTCTAACGGTATTATTCCGATGCTTAAGGTCTTTAATGAAACGGCCCGCTATGTCGATCAGGGTGGCGGCAAGCGCAAAGGGAGTTTTGCCGTCTACCTCGAGCCTTGGCATGCAGATATTCAGGCATTTCTCGATCTCAAAAAGAATCATGGCAAGGAAGAGTTTCGTGCACGCGATCTATTTCTTGCACTCTGGATACCCGATTTATTTATGGAGCGCGTTGAGCAAGACGGTGATTGGACCTTGTTCAGCGAACATAATGCAAAAGGCCTCTCCGATCACTACGGCGAAGAGTTTAAGACCCTGTATGAAAGATACGAGCAGCAAGGCTTGGGGGGGTCTCAACCATTAAGGCCCGCCATTTAATGACGCTGATTATTGAGTCACAGGCTGAAACAGGCGTCCCTTATATGCTCTACAAAGATAGCTGCAACCACAAATCCAACCAGAAAAATTTAGGGACGATTAAGTCCAGTAATCTCTGTGCCGAGATCATGGAGGTCTCGACCCCCCACAGAGACTGCAGCCTGTAATCTCGCCTCTATCGCCTTGCCTAAGTGTGTCACCAATGGCAGCTTCGACCACCAACAGCTGCACCAGATAACCAAAATCGCTATCAAAAACCTCGATCGGGTTATTGATAACAACTATTACCCGACCGACAAAATACGTCACTCAAACCACCAGCACCGTCCGGTTGGGCTCGGGATCCAGGGACTTGCCGATGTGTTCTTCAAACTTGATATACCCTTTGAGAGTGAAGATGCCCCTAACTCTCAACAGAGATATCACCGAAACTATGTATCATGCGGCTTTAGAAACCTCTTGCGAGCGAGCAAAAGAATATGGCTGTTACACTAGCTTCGATGGTTCACCCACGAGCAAGGGGCAGTTTCAGTTCGATCTCTGGCAACAACAGCCAACACAACGCTGGGACTGGCCACGACTAAAATCCAAGATTCAGCAATATGGACTTCGTAACTCACTGTTGCTCGCCTTGATGCCAACCGCTTCCACCTCTCAGATCCTTGGTAACACTGAAGCGTTTGAAGCCCAGACGAGCAATATCTACAAGCGCCAAACCTTGTCAGGCGAGTTCATCTTGATCAATCGTCACCTGATTGAAAAACTCGAACAACTCAATCTATGGACACCGAAAGTCCGTGACACCATTATCCGCGATAACGGCTCGATTCAGCAGATCAACGCGATCCCTGACGATATTCGTGCCATCTACAAAACTGTATGGGAAATTTCACAGCGCACCATCATCGATATGGCAGCCGCTCGAGGCCCGTTTGTCTGCCAATCACAAAGTATGAACTTATGGCTGGCTGATCCTACTTTTGCCCCCCCAAATCAATGCCATGCATTTCTACGCGTGGAAGCAAGGGCTTAAAACCGGCATGTACTACCTGCGTTCGAAGCCTTCAGCGAATGCTGTAAAGGTAACCGTAGCAGCACAGGAAGAAGATATGGACTGCCTTAACTGCGGAGCCTAGTGGGGGGGAGCCTCATCAATCCCATGCTCAACCAGTAATAACAAATCAAATAATTCAATAACTTGACCGATATGTAATATCGGCCTAAGGAACCCTAATGATTGTTAAAAATAAATTCAGCCTATTCCCCCCCAATTCAGTATCAAGAGATCTGGGACGCCTACAAAACGCATGAGGCCGCATTCTGGACCACCGAAGAGCTCGACTTTGCCCAAGACATACCTGACTTGGCAAAGCTCTCTGACGGCGAACTGCACTTCATCCATCATGTATTGGCCTTCTTTGCCAGAGTGAAGGAATGATCAATGAGAACCTGCTTACTCGTTTTTACCACGATATTGAGATTGCCGAGGCCCGCTGTTTCCTTGCCCTACAAGCTTTCAATGAGGTGATTCACGCCGAAACCTACGCATTGCAATTAGAAACTTATATTCCTGATATCGAAAAACGCGAACAGCTATTCAACGCCATCGAGAACGTCCCCACAGTGAATCGCAAAGCTCAATGGGTCATGAGCTGGATTGACAGCCAACAAGATCTTGATATTCGATTAATTGCCTTTGGCCTGGTTGAAGGCTTGTTCTTTGCAGGCAGTTTCTGCGCTATCTATTATTTCCGCAAGCGTGGCTTACTGGCAGGGCTAGCCGCAAGCAATGATCTCATTGCACGAGATGAAGGCTTCCACTTTAGTTTTTCTGCCCTCTTGTTCAAAACCCTCTCGTCCGGGAACATCAGCCAGGCACAGTTTGAAGAAATTGTACGAGAGGCGGTAGTGATTGAAAAATCTTTTGTCACCGAGGCGTTGCCGGTTGATTTAATTGGTATGAACGCCAGCCTAATGTGCCAGTACATTGAGCATACTGCTGATGTCATCGCCAACTTATTTGGATTCGATAAAGTATTTAATGCTGAGAACCCATTTGACTATATGCGCTTACTTGATATGGAAGGTAAGACCAACTTCTTCGAGAAACGTGTTACCGAATATAAGCGCCCACAGAGCAGAGTTCTTTCATTTGATGCAGATTTTTAATGATGGCGATTCAAATATACAGTAAAACTAACTGTTCCCAATGTATTACAGCGAAACAATGGTTGGGTAAGCACTACCCACAACGCCAGACTGATGAGCTATTCCTTGAAAAGGACTTTGATCGGGAAGCACTATTTGCTACTTTCCCCGCAAGCAAAAAGCTACCCCGCAATTTGCCATCAACGGCCAGCCCATCGGCAACTTTTCTGATTTGCAGGCACACCTTATATTCGAGCCCAGCAACTTTTAACGACAAAGCCCCCCCGGCATAGATAAACTGGCCGGGGGCTTTTTAAAAAATAAGGATGTACTGTGGATTAATATTCTACAACAAGAGTATTTAGTGCTTTGGCTCTTACTGCTTCAACCATTGCCACCAATCCCTGACTCCGGGTCGGAGTCAAATAATGGTGTAACTGCATATCATCAAAGAAACCATGGATATCAAATTCTAAAATGGCCTCCGCTGTTTTACCTTCGTAAACCATAAACACCATAGCCATTAAGCCTTTCACCAAGCTGGCATCGCTGTCACCCGTGAAGCTAAACTCACCATGCGAATTAATAGTAATCTTAACCCACACTTGACTCTGGCAGCCATGGATCACGGTATCGGAAGTTTTATCTTCGTCAATCATCGTGGGTTGTTGATTGCCCAAATGAATAATATAGAGATAACGTTCTTCCCAGTCATCACAGCTTAATAGGTTACGCTTAATCTTTTCACTGTTCATATCGACCGCAATCAAATTAATACGAGCAAGATTAGTCGGCATTTCTTTTATTCCTATTCATTTTGCAATAACTTCTGAATATGACGTAAAGCATGTACTAGCTTCGCAATATCGTCCGGCGTGTTGTACATGGCAAGAGATACCCGACACATCGCTTTAACCCCCCCATAACGTTGCATCAATGGCATTGCGCAATGATGACCCCGTTCGAATCGCGATTCCATAACGATCAAGAAAAGCACCCCACATCAAATGCATGATGCTTCCCCTAAATTAAAAGCAATCACCCCCCTACCCGGCTTTCAGCATGACCATAAATACGCACCTCAGGAATATCACGCAATGCTTCCAGCACCATCTGAGTTAGCTTATCCTCATGTACTGAGATCTGTTCAAAACCTACCCGCTTGAGATAACGTAAGGCCGCACCTAATCCCATAATGCCGGTAATATTTGGTGTTCCCGCTTCGAACAGCCATGGCGCGGCATTAAATTCAGTCCCCTTTATACAAGTCGACAGACTGGATCATTGAACCACCACCTTGCCAAGGTTGCATGCTCTGCAATAAATCATGCTTGGCATACAACACCCCCCCTGTGCCTGTCGGGCCATAAACCTTATGGCCCGAGAATGCATAAAAGTCACATCCGAGTTGTTTCACATCGACTTTTTGATGCATCACGGCTTGGGCACCATCAACCAGAAAGCGCGCTCTCGCCCGGTTTGAAACACCACTATCACCAGAGCTTGTACCACCCTCGAAGGCGGTATTATGACGATCAATAATATCGGCAATAGCCCGGATCGGATTAACGGTACCCAGTACGTTCGACACATGGCACACGGCTACCAACACTGTTCGTTCCGATAACAAACAGACCAAGCTATCAAGACTGAGTTCACCGTTATCACTGACTGGCCAAACTTTAATGTTCAGTTGCATCGCTTCCGCCAACATTTGCCATGGCACGATATTGGCGTGATGCTCCATCTCGCTGACAATAATTTCATCACCGGATTTAAAATTGATACGGCCATAGCTATTGGCGACCAAATTAATGGCCTCGGTCGTCCCCGAGGTAAAGACAATCTCTTCTCGCTGACTTGCGCCTATAAATTGGCATACCTGCTGGCGAACGGTCTCCATGTTTGAGGTAGCTTCAGCACTTAGGTGATGAACGCCCCTATGTACCGACGCATACTCGTTATGATAGAAATCATTGACCCGCTCAATCACCTCCAACGGTTTCTGAGCACTGGCGGCACTATCGAGATACACCAATGGTTTCTCGTTTACATACTGCTTCAGCAAAGGAAAATCACCTTTAACCTGAGTAATAGAAATACCGTGACGGCTCATAGCGCCAACCTCTCTGCAATGCGATCTTTAAGCCAGACGGCCAGGGTGTCATGATCATCACTATGGGTAAGCACCTGGTGCTGATCGACGACGTCAAAAGCAAAAGCTTGGGTTAGCACATGCTTGGCCGCAGCCTTACTCATTCCCCCTTGCCTGCATATAACCCAGTTGCTCTGGGTCTATTGAACCCGTCGTTGCACCATGGCTACATTTCACATCGTCGGCGTATATCTCAAGCTTGGGCTTGCTGAATACTTGTGATTGTTCGCCAAGCAATAAATTACGGTTGTCCATTTGGCCATCTGTTTTTATCGCACCCTTGGACACTAAAATCATGCCGTCAAAGACCCCCCCTTTGCCTTGATCGCTAGCAATCACTTTGTGCAGTTGTTCACTTCGACAGTGTGGGAAGCTATGCTCGATATAAGTCCGCGAATCAAACACATCCTGCTGTTTGGGCAACACCAGGCTGTTCATCGCCAAATACGCATTGTCACCTTTAAAGCGCGCGCTCGTTTTGTGACGGCAACACTGCCCCTGAAGGAAATACACATGGCTCACAGCACTTGCATCACGTCCTATAAACACATCGTTATGGGCAAAATGAGCATGGTGACTGTTCTCTTCAACTATTTTAATGTGCTGAAGCTTGGCATTGGGCGCAACATTCACCGTTAGGCGGGATCCTGTCGACGCACCTATTTCAGCATGTTCAGAAAAGCCCAAGGAATCTGAAAAGCCCTCAGTATCGGAAACGTTCGTTGCATCAGAAACGTCCAATACATCAGAAAGAGAGACATAATGCTCAATTAATTCTGCCTTGGCATGCATAGCAAGATGGAAATAATGACGATAATGAACGGCAGCATGGGGGGGCTTACAGGTATGCAAGTGCAGCAGATAGATTGGCTGTACTAACTGTACGCCTTTACGAACCCGAATATACACACCATCCTGCGCTAACGCCTCACCCATTTGGCTAACAAAATCTGTCGCGATACCTTGCTCGATATCTCTTCTCTGATCACTATTCCAACTATCCATTGGCATCACAGATAATGATTCCGAACTCACGATCTTAGAGTGTTCAGTACGATAGGCACCATGACAAACACCAAGAGGTTGGCATTAAGCGGAATAGATAACTGCAAGATCTTGGCATCCAAGTAATCATCAATGCCCATTACTCGATTAGCCCAGCACCTTGATGGCTGAATCATTAAGTTTAAAGGCGTATATTTCCAATCTTCATGCTTATTTGTCGGAATGCCTTTCTCTGCCAACTGCTGCCATTGTGATTGCTGAAATTGCGACCTTTTCCCTAACGCCAAATAAAGAGATTCAAGACCAGAGTCATCGATATGGTTGTATTTGGGCAGTTTCCCCCCCTTATACATTTGTTTATTCTGCATCAATGAGCCATCCATAACCTTTTTCCTCAATCTCACAAGCTAATGAGTGGTCACCGGACTTAATGATCTTGCCCTGATATAACACGTGAACATAATCGGGCTCGATATAATCTAAAATACGCTGGTAATGGGTAACAATAATAAATGCGCGCTTACCATCTCTTAAGCTATTTACGCCACTCGTCACCGTCTTAAGTGCGTCGACATCCAGGCCAGAATCAGTCTCATCCAAAATACAGAGGTCCGGCTCTAGTACTGCCATCTGCAAAATATCATTACGTTTTTTTTCACCACCGGAGAAACCAACATTTACTGAGCGGTTGAGCAAATCCTGCGGCATCTGTAGCAACGCAATCTTACCCTTTACATAATGATTAAAATCAAACTGATCTAATGCAGGAAGTTCGCAATATTTACGCACAGCATTAAGCGCCGTTTGCAAAAAGAACTTATTACTCACCCCCCCAGGAATTTCAACCGGATACTGGAAGGCAAGAAAAATGCCCTCCCCCCCGCACGTTCATGCGATTCAAAGTCACTAATATCTTTATCCTTGAACAGGATATTACCAGCTGTCACTTCGTACTCTTCACGGCCAGCCAGTGTACTGGATAACGTACTTTTACCGGATCCGTTAGGGCCCATAATGGCATGCACCTCGCCGGAATTAACCGTTAGGTTTATCCCCTTTGAGAATGTCTGTGCCTTCAACCGACACATGGAGATCATTAATCTTTAACATAGTATTTCTCCGTCAGCCGACACTGTGTTCGAGGCTGATCGATAGCAATTTTTGAGCTTCAACCGCAAACTCCAACGGCAGCTCCACAAAAACATTCTTACAAAAGCCATTCACAATCATTGAGATCGCATCGTCTTCACTGATCCACGTTGCAAGCAGTAAAATAGCTGGTCACCACCAATCTTGGAGGTTGTCGCCTCATGCTCTATATGCGCACTGTTATTCCTAGCTTCGACATAGGGAAAAGTATGCGCTCCACAGAGGTCGCCAATCAGCATGGAGTCACACTGGGTGAAATTACGGGCATTCTTGGCTTCCGGCGTAACATGCACCAGCCTCGGTAGGTATTCTGGCTTCGCCCTGCCGAAATTCCCTTGGAGATAATGGTCGATCGGGTATTGTTGCCAATGTGGATCATCTTGGTGCCGGTATCCGCCTGCTGAATGCCGTTAGTTAATGCCACCGAGAAAAATTCCCCAATCGAGTTATCCCCCTTGAGGATCACACTGGGGTATTTCCAGGTAATCGCAGAACCGGTTTCAGACTGGGTCCATGACATCTTGGCATTGCGTCCCTCGCACACTGCGCGCTTAGTGACGAAATTAAGGATGCCTCCTTCGCTATCTTCTTCACCAGAGAACCAATTTTGCAATGTGGAATATTTCACCTCGGCATTATCGAGTACAATCACCTCCACCACGGCAGCATGAAGCTGGTAGCTGTCTCGCACCGGCGCAGAGCACCCTTCGATATAACTAACGTAGGTACCTTTATCCGCAATTAATATCGTCCGTTCAAATTGACCCGTTTTGGCTTCGTTTATCCGAAAATAGGTCGAGAGCTCACGCGGACAATGCACACCGGGCGGAATATAAACAAAGGTACCATCAGAGGCGACGGCGGCATTTAACGCGGCAAAAAAATTATCTTCCGGCGGTACGACGGAGCCCAGATACTGCTGAACAAGCTCAGGGTATTGGTGTATGGCCTCGCTGAAAGAGCAAAAGATAATACCGAGCTCTTGCAGCTCGTCCCGGTAAGTGGTGGCAACGGAGACCGAATCGAAAATGGCATCAACTGCAATTCCGTTATCATTTTCTCGCGTCGGGACACCCAGCAAATCAAACGCCGCTTCCACATCACCAGTAAGAAACGAGGCCTCTTTGCCAACCACAGAATCCTCTTCATCGTTTGTATTACATGAACCACACTGAGGGGCCGAGTAATAACTATATTGCTGATAGTCGAGCGGGGTATAATCAGCCTTCAACCAATGAGGCTCTGGCATCTGCTGCCAGATCTCGAACGCCTTCAATCGAAACGCCAGCATCCACTCCGGTTCGTTACGCTTGGCAGAGATAAGCCGAACGACTTGCTCATTGAGCCCTTTGGCAATCTTGTCGACATTTAGCTGGGTATAAAAGCCTTCCTTGTAACTGGCCTTTTCCACCCACTCTTTAACGTCGGCTTGTATTTCTACACTCATGATCCCGGCCTTTAGACAGAAAAGCTTTCGCCACAACCACAGGCCATTTTGACTCTGGGATTATTGTATTTAAATGTGTGATTGATACCTTCACGCACATAATCGACTTCTGTGCCATCAACGAAGGGCATCGCTTCTTTATCAACAAACAGACAGCTGTCGCCACGACGGTACTGCAGATCAGAGTCAACCACCGACACCACTAAATCGAGCTGATACGCAAAGCCCACACACCCCGACGGCCGAATCGACAAACGTAGTCCGAGAGCATGGTTGGCACGCATTATAGTTACAATTTGCTTTGCAGCAGCCGAAGTCAACTGCACCCCCTTGCCAAGATTCACTGTCGATATCAAATGCCTGTACAGATCTATTTTCTTGTTCCATAACCTGCCTCACAACACCTTTTTGTAGGACAAAATTAATGGTAATGATAACCATTATCATTGGTTGTTCAAGCAATATTTCGGTGAGACCGTATTTAAGTCAGTAGTCATACAAAAGGTAAGGATATTAAATTTAATCAACTACTTAGTGATAATTGAAAAAAGGTGTCGGTAGGGAAAAAGTGGTGGGCAATTTAATACATACAAGATAATGACTTACAAGAGAAACCCGAGAAAATTACATTTACTCGGGGGATCCCAGATTACAACGATAATGACACTTTATTTAATGCGGACCTACAACAGGTATACACCTTCAAGTCTGTTAATCAACTCTCATTCTTGGCGAATACATACACTTTCGTACCCGTCTTATACGGTTTGCATTTGCATGCGTCATTATATGGTTCTGTTTCTGAGCTGATCTCCTGATAAACCAGTCGCCCATCTGTTGTTTCGGCTATCAACATGGCCTTATATCCATCAGGATGAAAGTCCGTTTGAAGTGTTCTGACTGCTTCACATCCTTCTTCCCAGCGATTCTCACCGATCCGGAAGGTGTATTCACCGACACACACCTTCCCATCACTGGTAGGAGTGGAACCTGAGTGCTGGCCTTGGTATTTAGGAACAGGATAATCAGCAACCCTTTGAATGGTATCTGCGGCCGGATCATAGATTTCAGCTCGACGAGTCGCACTGCCTTCACTGAGATCAGCCGAGCCATCCCAACCGCCAACCAGTAATATACGACCGTCTACCAACGCGTATGCATCTACTTTTGCACGCGCTTTGGTTAGCACTGCATTGGACTGACTAAAACTAAGCGAATTATTAGCATCAAAGCGAGCGATAGTATCCATACCATAAAGGCCATTGTTAAACCCGAACAGAGCAAAATCACCATTATCCAATGCAGCAGCACCTGCCGAATCGGCAAAGAATGAGGTGGTATTTAAACCACTATTGTCTGTCACCTGAATATCGGTGTCGTAGCTTTGAATCGACTTAATATTATAGTCAAGCACAAAGGCAGTTGTGGTGTACTGAAAACCACCAGTAATAGCATATTTATTGGGTGCCAGCTGTATCACTTTCGGCTGATCAATACCGCTGGCAGGCGCGCCACTACTCATAGCATGTCCTGAATTTCCTTTAGTCTGGTACTCACTGAGTGTATTGGTATCCAGGTCAAGAATATAAGCACTGGTTGCATACGCAGGGTGGCCGTCATGGCGAGTTCCATTTGGCTCCCCGGATTCACCTCCCGCGAATAACAGCTTATTTCCATCAACAAACACACTGTTACCCATTTGATATTTATACGGCAGTTGGTAAGTTTTCTCTAATTGATATGATGAAGGTGAAGTAATAGTCTCCGCAGTTTGTTTCGGGGCAGAATCACCACCGCCTCCACATGCCGTCAGCACACACATTGTTGCCAATAAAGAGAGAGAAGTTTTATAACAAGCCATTGCTACTGATTCCTGTCTGAAAATTAATCTGAACAAAATTTGTAATAACCTGGTTCAAGCGACCCATATCGATGCATAAGCCCAATGCGGCACCGACAACCAATTGATAATATGGAGTTATCTTAGTGAGCCAATTATGATTTGCAATTTGCCCCCCCGACTAAGGCATAAGATGTAGCTCTTAGAGACTCTAAATACATGAATTATAAGGGTATGAGTAATATGGGCAGGCTTAGGTCAAAGCTTGAACTCGAAATAAATCAATTTCGTCATGATGGGGGGGACATAAACGGCAAAAACCGTAAAATATCCATCAAGGAATTAGCCGGAATGGTAGGTATCGGTGAGTCTACGCTCTATCTTAGGTGGAAAAAACCAGAGACTTTTCAAGCAGATGAAATAACTAAAATTGCCAACTTACTACAACTCGATATCAACAAGGCTGAGCAACTGGCACAAGAATTCGAACCTGACCAAGTCCCCACCCTCACCGACGTTGAATACTCCTCTACGAGAGAAGATAGAGCTTTATCGGAAGAAAAGTCGACTGAAGTAACAAAGGAAACAGCATCATCAACATATAACAAACGCAGTAAAATTATAGCAATGCTTCTAATGCTATTAGTTATGGTTATTAGTTTCGGGCTGTACTCATCAAACTATGCGCCATCAAGTGTCAATTCATCTCCCTCCTTTCTGCGCTATATCAAGGTAAGGCGATTGACCTAAACGCGAATGAGATAGGACAGGCATTAAACCTGCATTCCAAACTCTATATCTATGAGCTTGAAAACCTTAAAACTCAAACTATCGGCGAAGATATTACAATGACTGGAGATATATTCTGGTCTCATATAAAAGATGAGGGTGAAAAGCATCAACAAGCACTATTTGTGGCATCAGGAAAACACGTTGGTGATACGGTGGCCATCGTTTATGAAATAACCGATGACGCACGTTCAGAAATGTGGATAGGAACGGCAGTACTTCATATGCCTCGCTCTGGCCCGGCTAAGGGATACTGGCTGAACCTACACAATGAGCAAGATCCCGATGCGCAAGGACCTTATGCAATTGGAAAAATTACGCTAAATCGCTAAAAACAAAACCTAACTTGAAACATGGGGGTCCGCGACATCTTGCCGGGTTTTTCATCACACCTTGCTATCAAGACTTCATACTTTTCCGTTACTGCCAATTAAGTGTTAAGATCACAAAAATCGTTACGCTTTGCGGGCCTATGTCATGAACGCCGTGGACAACCAAATCAATAAGCTAAAACTAAGGGATATGTACCCCCCCAGCGTTTTCATATTTGTTTTTTGTACCCCCCCATCATGTCCCCCCCAACGCGACAATCAGAATTATTAAAAGGTTATTTTCCAAATGAGTAGTCAGACTATCCAATGGTTCCCGGGTCATATGCACAAGGCTCGCAAAGAAATTGAAGAAGCCATTCCAAAAGTCGATGTCATTATTGAAGTACTTGATGCTCGCATCCCTTTCAGTAGCGAAAACCCGCTGATCAAATCTTTCCGTGGTCAACATGGTGATAATGATAAGCCTGTCGTTAAAGTTCTTAACAAACGTGACTTGGCCGATCCTGAAATGACCCAGATGTGGATTGAGCACCTTGAAAAAGAGCAAGGTGTTAAAGCAATTGCAATCACGACGGAAAATATCAACGAAGTAAACAAGATCACCGAGCTTTGCCGCAAGCTTGCCCCCCACCGTGAAGAAATGGGCAAGAACATTCGCACCATGATCATGGGGATCCCGAATGTCGGTAAATCAACTATCATCAATACCCTTGCAGGTCGCTCCGTGGCAGTAACGGGCAACCAGCCTGCGGTTACACGCCAGCAGCAACGTATCAATCTGCAGAACGGTATCGTACTTTCTGACACGCCTGGAATTTTGTGGCCAAAAGTTGAAAACCCGCACAGTGGTTTCCGCCTAGCTGCAACGGGCGCAGTCAAAGACACGGCGATGGATTATATCGATGTGGCTTTCTTTACTGTCGAATACCTTAAAGAGGCTTATCCGGAACTGATCAAAGCACGCTACAACCTTGATGACGAGCTACCAGAAACTGAAATCGAGCTGATGGAAGAGATCGGTCGCAAACGCGGATGCCTAAGAGGCGGTGGCCGAGTCGATCTGCATAAGGCATCTGAAATCCTGATCAACGAGCTGCGTAACGGTACTCTGGGCCAGATCACTATGGAACGCCCTGAGATGATCACTGAAGAGCTGGTCAATGTGGCGATTGAAGCTGAAATTAAGAAAGAACAGCAGATTAAGAAGAAAGAAGAGCGCCGTAAGCGTTACCTACGCAATAAGCGTTAAACAACGCCCCCGATACGAAAAATGCTGCCAAGTGGCGGCATTTTTTATACCTCAAATAAGCTAAATGACGGTATCCAGTTTATCTGTAGCTGGGGCAAGAAAGGAGATCACCGCATTCAAAGAAAAAATGGTGCTGCTTCCCCGCTACTGAAAACAGCACCAATATGTCTAACGACAAAGGATTATGTACCATATCTGCGGTTTTCAGATTTAGACAATACCGACTGGCAACCAACACTAAATTCTGCAATACCACGACTCTAAGCCTGCAAAACTAGCGCCAAGTTTCCGTAGCTGTAAATCAATAGGTTATGTTTATAAATTACTCATTATGCACCTTAAAGAGGAAACCTCGCACTGTCGAGATGCAGCGGAGTCGGCTATACCCCCCCTAATAACTTCACCTTGGTAACAGCCATCGAGTTACTTCAAAGAGCAGAATTTAGAATTAGCGATAGAAAGTTATCAAAAAATTTATTATATATCGGCTGAATTGTTCAGTTATAGCTCTAACGATAGTTTCCCTCCAAACACAAATAATTCCGTTATTGCAAAGTTAAACAGCCGTAATGAAAGGCAATTAAATCAACTTTGTTTATGTGGCTGAATTTCGGATAAATACAGCTCAAACCATTTTTCCTGTCTGCACCTCAATCTAAATCAAACCGTTATATCGCATTAGTTTTTCTCACTTTACGTACGCAATGTTTATATTCATATTCCACTTGTTTTCGGTCGAAAACCAACAAGTACACTATCTTCTTGCCCTATATTCAAAGGCAATCGCCTTTGGGAGTGGCACGAGTTCCAGTCTGCCAATTACTAGAAGATAGATTTATTCACTTTGATGATGTGGAGACAACGGTCGTGTCACAGACCTCTAATTATCGTGGGAGCGAAGGTATTTTTGTACCTGTTGCTGGGCTTACTTTATTTGCCGTCGCTTCTGGTTATTTAATGAGCTTGATCCCACTTAGCCTTGCTGGCTTTAAGATCAGTTCCGATTACGCAAGCTGGATGGCAAGTTCGTATTACCTTGGCTTATTAATTGGCTCAATGATGATAGAGCCTATTATTAACAAAATCGGTCATCGGGTTGCCTTTATTGGCTTTCTCGTTTTGCTTGCTTCAACAGTTGTTGCTCTACCAATATTTGCTCATAGAGATGCCTGGCTCCTAGCACGGCTAATTGCTGGAATGGCCGTAGCTGGGATCTTTGTTGTTGTTGAATCTTGGCTTCTGATCAGTGATTGTCCCAAGCAACGCGTAAAACGCCTTGGTATCTACATGACATCCCTTTACGGTGGGACAACTGTCGGTCAACTTGGTGTTGGCGTTATTGGTATCCAAGGCTTTAGTCCGTTTATTGTAATCCTTGGCTTACTGCTGGCCGCAACCTTGCCAGCAGTGCTACGACGTCAGGGACAACCAAGCAAACAAGAACACCTGATGATGTCACCGAGAGATATCACTCGTCTGAAAAAGCCAGCAATCATCGGCTGTATTATTTCAGGCGTTGTGATGGGCACAATATATGGGTTGATGCCACTTTCTCTAAAAAACAGTGAGCACAATAGTAGCCAGATTAGTGTGCTTATGGCAGCAATCGTTATGGGCGGAATGATCATCCAACCGATTATCAGCAAACTCTCAGTCAGAGTGAATAAAACACTTCTGCTGGCACTCATGTCACTACTGGGGGGGTGTTTGGGGGGGTTGGTTTGACTTATCTTTCTAGTAGCTATCAGCTCTTAGTATGCGCATTGACACTGCTGGGGGGGATGTCAGCCTTTGCTCTCTATCCCATCGCTATTACTCTTGCCTGCGAAGAGATAGATGCGATGTTTATCGTCTCTGCAACGCAAGTGATGCTATTTAGCTACAGTTTGGGTTCTGCGCTTGGCCCGATTGGAGCAAGTTCGTTTATGGCAAAACAACACGGGTTGATGCATTTCATCTTTCTCGTATTGCTGGCAACAAGTCTCTATATGCTGATTGCAAGTATGCGTAGGAGAACAACGGTATTGGCAAATTAGATAGGACTATAAAAAAGAGCGGGGCGCGACATTCGTCGCGCCCTTAGGTCTTACTTGCAGCAATCCAGCTACTATAGTGCTCCCTGCATCATTCCATGATTTAGCTGATTCCTTCAGCTTAGTCCTTTAGTCTCTTTCCTAGAGATGTCCTTTCGGTCAAACCTTGACCCGTCGATACTTCCTGTTTCGACTCTCTTCTCCTTCCTGGAGGTGTCCCTTACTTCATCCTGAAGTGGTCCATTTTGTCGTCCTGACTAGCAAATATCCTATCTGCTATATCGGTTCCGTCCGATTGTCCCTTCACAGTCCATGTTCGATAAATCATCCTGATCTACCGTCCTCATCCTGAGGTTGCCAATATCCCCTGGCAGCTTTCCTGTTCCGTTCCGTCAGTTCCTTCCGACGAGGTAAAGATTACGTTAATTTAAAATCTAAGCAACATACAAGGATCACATTTTCATATCTGTTATTATAAAAGCGAACATAATAAACATAACAGACTGAAAAATAAGTAATTAAATACCCTCCCAGAAGACGTCTTAACAGAAGTTATTCATATTTCCCACGTCTTTGTAAGAGATCTCTTACAAGGTAATACGATAATTACCCCCAGCTAATAGGAAACATATTTATGCGTATTGGGTCTGATACTCCAATTTCTCTAGCAGAACCTCTTTCTTAAACGGCTTGGCGACATAATCATCCATACCTGATTCATAGCACTTACTAATATCATCATCCAATACACTTGCAGTTAAAGCGATAATAGGTAAGCGACTGACAATCTTACTGTCACTTTCCCAACGCCTAATTTCTTCCGTTGCCGTAAATCCATCCATCACGGG
>LLEM01000121.1_pt1 | contig 17263 bp, 21 predicted proteins | sample 595841 | NCBI WGS metagenome assembly LLEM01 (sample SAMN02919313, study PRJNA255460) | bioreactor metagenome | biome: chemostat; feature: culture 2012_10.2; material: sediment; isolation source: day64 10degC chemostat 2012 inoculated with Wadden Sea sediment taken from... | place: Germany: Bremen ...
TGATTGCCGACTTGGATCATCGCGTAGGGGGGGCAAAACTCACTGCCCGCCAGTACAACTGTGCCTTTGGGTGGTTCGGTGATCTGATCTTGATGGCTAACAAGTAGTGAATAGCCCTTTTCCGGATCAGTTAGCCAGCCGTGCTGGCTAACTTCATCTAGATTGAATTCCACATTGGCGACACCGAGCCCCCAGCCTTTTTCGGAGCGGCACACTTCGCCTCCTAGTGCTCTCGCAATCATTTGATGTCCGAAACAGATCCCGATAAAAGGAATATGCTGCTGGTACAACTGGTGGATGAAGGCTTCAAAAGTGCGGATCCATCTTATGTCATCGTAGACGCTAAACTTGCTGCCGGAACTGATATAAGCATCACATTCATCCAATGATTCTGGGTACTGGCCATCAATAACCCGATAGAAGTTGAGCATGATATCTGAATCGACTTGGCTAAACAGTTCACTAAACATAGCAGGATAGTTACCGTGTTTTGCCTGCAGCTCTGGTCTCACATCATCACAAAGTAAAACACCCAGTATCATATCGCCTCAGTTGGTTAGCATGCCATCAACGGCATGGTTAAAGATATCCGTATATTGTGCAGCAGTGAACGGGATGGGGGTTGCCTGAAGCGGCGGCGTCAGAAGCTGCCATTTCTCCAATACGCAGTGCCTGTTGGCTGTCGATACCGATGTCGGCGAGGGTATGGGGGGGAATGTTCAATTCTTTTCGCAGCGTGAGTATCCATTTCATGACACCATCAAAATTTGGTTGAGGCAGAGCCAGATACCGTCCGAGGCGACCCATTTTTTCATTGATCTTCGGTTGGTTGGCTGCAAGTACATAAGGCATCAGAATAGCATTAAGCAATCCATGGTGGTGGTTGTAGACTGCCCCTAACGAGTGGGCGATGGCGTGCATGGCACCAAGTCCCTTCTGGAAGGCAGTGGCGCCCATAGTGGAGGCCACAAGCATGTGGGTGCGAGCTTGAATGTTATCGCCATCAAGGTACGCGACGGGAAGGTAGTGCATGATCATTCGCATCGCTTCGAGCGAAATGGCTTCGGCCATGGGGTGGTAGGAAGGTGAGCAGAAGGCTTCGAGGTTATGGGGAGAGAGCATCCATGCCGGTGGCAGCAGTCAAAGGCTGCGGAAGCGCCTTAGTCAGCGTGGGATCAAGAAAGACATGAACAGGCATCATCTTAGGGTGAAAGATAATCTTCTTCACCTGATGGGTTTCGTCGGTGATAACCGCGGCACGACCAACTTCAGACCCGGTGCCGGCGGTGGTCGGCACTGCGATAACCGGCGCAATAACATCGGCGTCGGCTTTTTTCCAGTTGTCCCCTTTGTCTTCAAACTCCCAAAGCGACAGGGACTGATTGGCGGCTAACGCTATGGCCTTGGCCGCATCCATGCTGGAACCACCACCAAAAGCAATAATGCCGTCATGTTGGCCCTCAAGGTAGTGACGGATCCCCGTTTCGATGTTTTGGCCTGTCGGGTTGCCCTGTACGCCGCTAAATAACTGGATAGCCAAACCTGAAAGGCGACATGCTCCCAGAGCATTGCGAACCATTTTACTGTCGGCCAAGATGGGATCGGTCACCATCAAAGGTGCGGAGATGCCTGCTTCTTGGCAATACTGAGCCAGTTTGTCTGAGCAATGTTCAGAAACGGTAATAATTGTGGGGTAGTTCCATTGCGCCTCAAGCATAACGGTTACTCCTGAAGGTGCTTGATATGGAAAGACTTTGGCCTAGTTAAAGTTTCGAACCCAAGCTTAGAGAGCGCATAGCCGCGACCGGAATGTTTGACACCAGCCCAGGCGAGTGCCGGATCTAGGTAATCACAGCGGTTGACAAAAAAGGTCCCAACGTCCAGTTGTTCGCCTAATTCGATTGCTTGATCCGTGTTGCGGGTAAAAATGCTTGCAGTCAGCCCGAACTCGCTGTCATTCATCAGAGTGATTGCCTCATGATCGGAATGGACCTTCTGCACGGCAACAACGGGCCCGAATGTCTCTTCGGTCATGATCCGCATTTGGTGAGTGACATCGGTTAATAGCTGAGGGGCCAAATACGGCGTATTCGGTTGGCTGGCCGGAAAATCAGATTCATTAATATGGGCGGTTGCCCCCATTTCTATAGCCTGCTGAATTTGATCGCGAATGAAATTAGCAGCAGCGGTTCGTACCAGTGGTCCCAGGGTGGTGTCGTGTTCGAGTGGGGATCCGAGCTGGTAGGTGTAGATTTCCTGTTTGGCTCTTGCAACAAACTCATCGTGAATACTCGCATCGACGTAGATCCGCTCGATGCCACAGCATGACTGTCCGGCATTAAACAGGGCCCCCATCGACGACCGTTTTAACAGCATGTTCCAGATTAGCATCGGCACGAATATAGGCTGGGTCTTTGCCGCCGAGTTCTAGGCCGATATTGTGGAAGTGCCCGGCTGCCGCTCTCTCAACCATTTTCCCTCCAGAGACTGAACCGGTAAAGGCAACGTGCTGGATTTGCTCACTGGCAATCAGTTGCTCGGTATTGGCATGGTTGAGGAATAGGTGCTGGAAAACACCTCTTGGCAGACCAGCTTCGTCAAAGGCTTGCTGAAGCCGCTCTGCACACAGCGGAGTTTGGGAAGAATGTTTAAGGATAACGGTATTGCCTGCAAGCAATGCTGGAATGATGGAGTTGATTGCCGTGAGGTATGGGTAGTTCCAAGGGGCAATAACGAAGACGGTACCGAGAGGTTCATGTTTGATATAGCGGGTGAACCCGGGTTTATCAGCAAGCTTTATCGGGGCCAGCGCCTCTTCGCATATCGAGATCATATAGCGCGCTCGCTCTTCTACGCCGGCAAGCTCACTCCTGCTATAGCGAATTGGCCGCCCCCCCATCATCCAGCTGATCTCGCAGGCTATCATCTCTTTGTGTGTTAGCAGGGCATCTATCGCCTTACTGCAGTAAGCCTTACGCTTAACGAGCGGGGGGGTACGGCGCCAATGGCTTTGCGCGATACTTGACCGTTCCAGCGACTCAATAATATCTTCCTGGCTGGCTAGTGGCTTAGTGACAACAATACTCTCATCAGCCGGAGAGATTGTTTCTAGGACTGTATTTTTATCATGTTGATTTGTCATGCCGGCTGGCCTCAGATGATTTCAAAATAGCGATTGAGTTCCCAATCAGTCACGTGCTTCCTGAATTCTCGGTCTTCCCATTCCCTAGATGCGGCAAAATGCTCGACAAAGGCATCACCAAATAATTCGCGTGCGGCTTGCGAAGCTTTAAAGCGCTGGGTGGCATCCCAAAGGGTACGAGGAAGTTCTAAATCTGATGGATGCGGCTGTTCGTAGGCATTGCCGGTAACGGCTTCATAGGGTGCCCAGCCTCTTGCTATGCCATAGAGCCCAGATCCGAGAGCTGCCGCTAGGGCAAGGTAGGGGTTGGCGTCAGCAGCGCCGATCCGGTACTCAATTCGCTGGCTTTTGGCTGAGCCTGATATTACCCGCAGGGCCGTAGTGCGATTTTCGAACCCCCCCCAAGTAGCATCTGTAGGGGGGGCCCAGAAGCCGGGGGGGATCATTCGGCTGTAGCTGTTGACAGAAGGAGCTATCATGCACAGAAGCTCAGGCATCAGCGTTGCTGGCCCCGCGAGGAAATGCCGTTGGATCTGGCTCATTGAATGAGGCTGGTTTGAATCATAAAACGCCGATGAGCCATCCTTGTTCATCAGTGAAAGATGAATATGGCCGCTCTGGCCGGGGGGGTAGTCGTTGCTCCACTTGGCCATGAAGGTTGCGAGCAGGTTCTGTTTTTGTGCTAGCACCTTCATATAGGTTTTGAACAAGGCCGCTTTGTCGCCAGCGGCTTCGGCGTGGTCGACAGCTATTGCAGCTTCAATGACGCCAGGGCCGGTTTCCGAGTGTATACCTTCAATTGGAAAATCCATGGTTTCGGCCATGGCCAGAATGCTTTTGTACAAATCCGAATAGGTTGAATTGCGGATCATTGAATAGCCAAACCAGTCAGGCGTGATGGTTTCTAAGTTTCTGAAGCCTTTTTCTCTTGCTGAGTGCGGGGTTTCATTGAAGAGGAAAAACTCATATTCAAGCGCAGCCAAGACATCAAATCCTATTTCGTCAGCTTTATCGATCATCTTTCTTAATGCCGCTCTGGGGCAAATTGATTCAGCCTTACCGGCAAACTCGGCAATGAACAGCAGCATTCCATCCTCGTCGAGCACATTACGACAACTGTCTGGAATAATACGAACGGGGGGGGCATCAGGATAGCCGGTATGCCAGCCAGTGTATTGGGCATTGTCATAGAGCTGATCTTTGACATCCCATCCCAGGACGACGTCACAGAAGGCGAACCCGTGTTCGAGCGAAGAGAAGAACTTGCTTTTCGACATGTATTTGCCGCGCATGACACCATCATTATCAAATAACCCGACTTTAACGTGGGTGAGCCCGCGGTCGTTAATAATGGCTTTGGCATCGTCGATCGTCTTGACGTCTCTTGGTTCCATATTGCTGGCATCCCTGTTAAGTGTAAGAGCAGCCGAATAATGTCATTGTTGGCTTAATAAGGTTTTATAGGTGGCTGATATATTTAACGTAGGAAGGCGAGGGGGGTATTAGTCAACTAAGGTAAGGCCTATAGTTAGCGATGAGGATGAGGAGGCACCAATGAAACGTATTCCTGAGCCCTTTCGGATCAAAATGGTTGAGCCTATTCGGATGACGACCTTGGCGGATAGAGAGAAAGCACTAAAGCAAGCTGGCTTCAATCCCTTTGCGCTGAGAAGTGAAGATGTTTATATCGATCTGCTGACAGACTCGGGCACCGGTGCAATGAGCGAATCTCAGTGGGCAGGGCTTATGCTGGGTGATGAGGCCTACGCGGGGTGCCGCAACTATTTCCATCTTCAAGCAGCAGTTGAGGATATTTTTGGCTACAGCGATTTTGTTCCTACCCATCAGGGACGAGGAGCCGAACAGATACTATTTCCATGTTTGGTTGACAAAATACGACGAGAGCGTGGCGGCATTCAACCCATCTTTCTTTCTAATTATCACTTCGACACAACAGCGGCCCATGTGGAGCTTTCCGGGGGCCCAAGCTATCAACCTAGTTGACGAAAGGGCATTTAAGACTGAGCTACCTTATGAGTGGAAAGGCAATGTAGACATACAGAAACTTAACGCCAGTATTGACCATTATCGGGTGGAGAATATTGCAGGGATCATAGTAACCATTACCTGTAACAGTACAGGTGGCCAGCCAGTGTCGATGACCAATCTGAAAGCGGTATATCAGATAGCCCGGCAACATCAAATTCCCGTGATTATGGACTCCGCCCGATTCTGTGAAAATGCCTGGTTTATTAAACAGCGGGAGGTGGGGGGGTATAAAGATACATCAATCAAACAGATCGTGTCAGAGATGTATCAGCATGCCGATATGCTTACCTTGTCTGCCAAGAAAGATCCCATGGTCAATATCGGTGGGCTTTGTGCAATTCGCGACGATCGTAGCTTGTTTCAGGCTGTACAGACGCGGTGTGTTCCTATGGAAGGCTTTATAACTTACGGAGGAATGGCTGGAAGAGATATGGAGGCACTCGCCCGTGGTCTTTATGAGGGATTGGATGAAGACTTTCTGACCTACAGAATTAAGCAAGTCGAGTATCTCGCCTATCGGCTCCAGGAAGGGGGAGTTCCAATTCAGTTACCAGCTGGTGGACATGCCGTATTTGTCGATGCCAAAAAGATATTGCCGCACATCCCCTCCTGAACAGTTTCCCGCCCAGGCTTTATGTAATGCGCTGTATCTGGAGGCTGGGATCCGTGCGGTTGAAATCGGCTCTCTGTTAGCGGGTCGTGACCCTGTCACCAATAGGCAGAAGTCATCACCAATGGAATTTTTGCGTCTGACAATCCCTCGTCGAGTCTATACCAATGACCACATGGACTATGTTGCTGAGGCACTGATTAATGTTACCAGGCAAGCCAGCAATCTGTCTGGGCTGACATTCGAATACGAACCTCCAGTATTGCGGCATTTTACGGCGATCTTGAAACCGCTGGATAATAGCTAACTTGATTGTTGTTGGTGATGTGCTACTCGCCCAATGATGACGAGTAAAGCAGCAGGGTTTGTGACCTTAGTTCCAATATCTCCAAGGCTTTGAACCCCCCCTCATTTGTTTCTTACTATATTCAAAGTAAATCAAGTAATTAGTAAATAACCTAACCAATAAGAACGAATGAATAAGGGGCACTGATATGATGAAAAAGACTTTATGGATGAAGTGGTTATCAATTCTTTGCTTGTTGTGCGCATGGTCGGCAAATGCTTATTCGGAGAAGCTTGTTTTTTCGGAAGAAGGAGAAACCGTTAAGATACTAAGTTTGGATGTATTGAAGAAGCAATTATTAACACACCAGATTGATATCTACGATCCCCAGTATGCTAAAGACAAGCGATATTTGGCTTTTTCACTGCATGATGTAATGGCGTTAGCATATGGAAAATCCTGGGGAGAGCAAGCTATGTACAGACGTGAAATTTATCGCATTAGATGGTTATCAGGCAGTTTCCTCTTTTGACAAGTTACTAGAGCAAGGAGCTATATTGTTTACCGTGATACGGATCAGCCAGATTGGGAGCTGATTGGGCATAACCAATCAAACCCCAGGGGCCTTTCTATATGGTTTGGACTGGCAGTAAACAAACACCGAAACAAGCATTTCCATGGCCTTATCAGCTTGCGGCAGTAGATACTGTTGAGTTCAAGAATCAATACCCGGCACTGTACCCGCATAGTGTAAAAGAAACGACCAATGTATTCGCTGGTTTCAAGTTGTTCAAAGATAGGTGCATGAAGTGCCATGCTTTAGATCAGCAAGGGGGGAAAGTTGGTCCTGATCTGAATGCACCGATGAATATCCTTGCCTATCGTAACGCCGAGGTCCTGCGCGAGTATATCCGTCAGCCATCAAAATTTAGATATACTCAGATGCCAGACCACACAGATCTTAGCTTCCAGCAAATTGACACTATTCTGGAATATTTAGCCTATCAGGGGGGGCCAAGCGGCCAAGAACTAATTATTTACGAGAAGAGGAGATGATTAGCCCAATAAGCTAAGTAAGTGGCTGAGCTTACAGAGTGAAACAGTGTTATAGAAAGTAGTTTTACGCTGTTAAGAACTGTGTTCAAATATAAAAATAATAATAGTTAGTTGTAAAGGAAGTTCTTATGTCCCTCATCATCCCCATGGTGATCTTTATGCAGCAGCGTATGGCCGAAGCTGGCAGCCCCCGAGGATGCGAAGGCGATGCAGGCATACATGAAGACGGAGCAGCCCTTTTATGGGGTAAAGGCACCGGAACGTCAGGCCATATTTAAACAAGCTCGCGAACATACCCAGGTGAGCACTTTCACGGAGTATAGCCGTTTGGTTCTCTGGCTTTGGTCAGGAGATAACCGGGAAGAACAATACTTGGCTATGGATGCTGCCGAGTACTACAAGGCTTTTTGTACCAGAGAAGCCTTTGAAATATATGAAGAAATGCTACTGGAGGCCAGCAACTGGGATACGGTAGATAAAATAGCATCTAATTTAGTTGGTCGTTTGGTTAAAGAGCACCGTGAGTTTGAGGATAAATTAAGGGAATGGCGCCTGTCTGAGAATATGTGGCTGCGCCGAGCTTCATTGCTGGCTCACCTCAAGCATAAGGCAGAAACTAATGTGCCTCTATTGGAAGAGACAATCTTGATGCTAGCTCATGAAGAAGAGTTTTTTATCCGAAAAGCAATAGGCTGGGTATTGAGAGAGTACTCCAAAACAGATCCTGGTTTTGTGTCAGACTTCGTTGCAAATTACTCGGATAAGCTTTCCGTACTGAGTAAAAAAGAAGCACTGAAAGTTATTGAAAAAGTATAGAGAGCAAGTTCTATAATCGAAAAAGGCCATCTCGTGATGGCCTTCTTTAATTCTGGTCAATAAATTCAGGTGTGAGCTTAGAAGTGTAGGCGGATCACGGATTCAGCGACACAGCCAGGACGACGCACTCCTTCAATCTCAACCGTAAGTTCCTGAACAATTTCAAGTCCTCGCTTGATAGGCGTAACGGACTGAATTTTGGTGCTGGCACGAACGCGGTTCCCAGCCTTTACCGGATACGGGGAAGCGAACCTGATTCAAACCAACATTTACGGTCATTTTTGCAGTTGGGAATTTCTGATTCTCGGGATCAACGCTGTCGGTCAGAACGGAAAGCAATGACAGGGTCAGAAAGCCATGCGCAATGGTTGCCTTAAACGGTGATTCAGCAGCGGCACGCTCAGGATCGGTGTGAATCCATTGGTGATCTTCGGTTACGTCTGCAAAATTATCGATACGGCTTTGTTCAACAGTCAGCCACTCACCGACATGAATCACTTCACCAAGTGTATCGTTCAGCTCATTAAAGAGTTGTTTTGCATCAGGCTTCATAATGATAGGCGTAGGCTGAGCAACTGGTACTGCAGGTACAGCTATATCATCGTTGGATGCCAACGTATGATCTTTAATTAATACGCCGAGCTGGCTATTGTTTGCTTTGTTTATCAGCTCAAGCCAGTAGTCACGCAGGAAGGTGATAGGAGATCTTTAAGTTCGAACGGATGTAGTGATAAATCATCACGTTTTTGTTTAAAAAAATCGACTACATTCATGACTATGTGACCTTATTAATATGTGTCTTGAAGTGGCTGAGGCGGTGTATTGTAACGGCTATACGAAACAATAAAAGAAGTTTTGTGCCCTAGATCTCACTTCGAAGCTCATCCGATGAGTGTTTATTGTTAATTATCAATCACTTAAAAAAATATCAAGATGGTGTAAATAATCTAATCAACTGCTTATGTATCACGTAAGCGGTATTAGTTCTCAATAAAACACTATTTTCAGCGAACACTTGTACACAGGAAATATTAATTTCAGCGAACACCTGTACTCATAAATGCTATTTTAAGCGAACACTTGTAAGCAGAAAATATAAATAAACTAATAGCAAATAAGTGCATCATGTTAAAACTGAACAATAAAATAATCATAGAGGAAAACTAAGTATATTTCTTGCACTATTTTCTTATAAATGATTTTTTTTGTTATCTTTGTTGACACTTTATTGTTATCGAGTTTGATTCTCAATACAGAGAAGATGAAGAGCAGCTGTTTGGCACTACCCTTAGTGAAAACGCGATAAGGTTGGTGTTTCTGTGATGTGCAGATTATGGCCTGTCATCCTTCTCCTGCTGCCTTATGGTGCTGGTTATTCCGCACCTAAGGATGAAATAGCTTTTGCACTCGATAGCTATGTGAAAAAGTCGGTGAAACAGAGTATCCCCGGTGCGTCGTTGGCTGTCATTATTGATGGAAATATCCGGTTATTACGTGGATACGGGGGTAACGAAAGCCGGAGGGGGAAAGAGGATCAATTCGGCGACGGTTTTTCCCTTAGCATCGATATCAAAAACATTTGCCTCGGCAGTGACATCAATATTGGTCTCAAAAGGACTTATTGAGTGGGATACCCATGTGGTGCCATATCTCGATAATATAGAGTTCAGTGATCCCGGAGCTTGGTAGAAACGTAACTTTGAGGCATTTGCTGTCACACACAACAGGCTTGGTACCTCAGGCCTATTCGGACATGCTTGAAGATAATGTTCGCTATACTCGGATATTACGGGCGCTTAAGCGGGTAAAATTTGTCTGTGATCCCGGAAAGTGCTACGGCTATCAAAACGTGGTTTATAATCTGAGCGCAGATATGTTGGCACTGGCCTCCGGAAAGGATTTTCCTACTTTGGTTAAAGAGCAGGTTTTTATTCCACTGAAAATGGATCATGCATCATACGGGCTTGACGAGTTTGTGCAGAGTTCGAATAGAGTCGTTCCGCACGTTAAAGTTAAGTCAGGCTGTGCGGCTGTAAAGCCTGCTCCCCTACTACTATAAGGTTCCGGCTGCCGCTGGGGGTAAATGCCAGCGCCCAGGATTTGGCAAAGTGGATGCTGGCACAATTTGGTCATAATCCTTCAGTATTACGTTCATCGGCATTGGAAATTATGCATAAGCCCCCATATCAGGGCGAATCAGTACCGTTATCGGGCCAAGCTAAGTAACGTGTATTATGGTTTGGGCTGGCGCACTTTTGACTATAAGGGGATTACCGGGTTTGTTCACCACGGGGGATGGGTAAAAGGGATCAGGACGGAGATGGTTTTTAACCGGATCACCCAAACCGGAATGGTCTTTTTAACCAACTGCGAAACGAAAGTTGCGAGGGAAATCGTACTTGAATTTCTCGAACTCTATAAACAGTATATGGAGTGACCCCTTGGTTGAGTACTCACTTTGCCTATTGGTACCTTTGCATCTGTGCATCTGTGCATCTCTGGCGGTAGTATTTACCTCCAGAGGTGGCTGGACTTTATAACCATCTCGACAATAATTGATTATCGAAGGAATTAAATGATGGCAAGAAAAAAGAAGTTGCAGCTGGTGGATAATGTCCAGTTAGCTGAGCAGAGTGAACAGCAGACAGAGCTAGGTCGCGGCACGATTCAAGACAATGCCCTGAAGGCAGCAGTGACGAGCAAGTTATTTCGCACCCGAGTAGTGAAGGCGAAGAAAGGGAAGGGTAGTTTTCAGCGCAAGGGTAAGCACGGAGGACGAGAGTCCTATTCAATAGCGGCGTAGTTGCTGTTATCGCATAGGGCTCTTTCCTCAGTAGTAAGAATGTTCATTTTGACTGTAATAGATACGCTAACCGTATGGATTGCAGGGCGTTAATCACAATGATAGACTCCTCAGCCAACTTGCTTCGTATAATCCCAATGATATGGTTTGGGAGTTTCTACCAAGAGCCTTAAACTCTTGATTATGAAGTCTGTAACTTTATGTACCATTTTAATAAAGGTAGAGACTCATGAATTACTTCAACCTGCCCAAGATCGATCTTCATTGCCACCTTGATGGTAGCGTTCGCCCGCAAACTATAATTGACCTTGCGCACCAGCAACACTTAACCCTGCCAAGTGAAGATATTAGTGAAATTAAATCATTGATGGTCGCGCCAGAGACATGTCAAAACCTTGATGAGTATCTGATGCGTTTCGAGCTGCCGCTATCTGTTATGCAAACAGAAGCTGGCCTTGAGCGTATTTCTTTTGAGGTGTTTGAAGACGCTGCCAAAGAGAACGTCAAGTATTTGGAAGTGCGCTTCGGTCCTATGCTTCACTTGCAAAACGGCCTAACTTTTGACCAGATCATCGGTAGCGTTGTTAAAGGGATGAAGAAAGCTGAAGAACAGTATGACATTAAAGGCAACTATATCCTGTCGATACTGAGAACAATGCCGAAAGATCGCATTAACGAAGTTATTGATGCTGGTGCAAAGTATCTGAATGACGGTGTCGTTGCTTTCGATTTGGCCGGCAGTGAAGTCTCGGGTTTCTGTCATGAGTTCATTCCATATGCTAAGTATGCTATTGAGAAGGGGATACCGAGTCACTATCCATGCTGGCGAGCAAGGAGATGGTCAAAATGTGCATGATGCGGTATTACTATTAGGTGCGGAGCGTATTGGTCACGGTATTCATATCAAAGGCCACCCAGAAGCGTATGCTCTGGTCAAAAGTGAAGCCGTGGCGTTGGAAACCTGCCCGAGCAGCAACATCCAGACTAAGGCCGTTGACAACCTGAGCAGCCACCCAATTAAAGCTTTCCACAAAGATGGCGTACTGATCACCATTAACACCGACAACCGGACTGTGTCTAACACAACGATGACTGATGAAGTTCGTAAGGTTGTGGAAGAGTTCAACCTAAGTCGCGAAGATTACTTTGCTATCTATAAGGTTAGTGTCGAGCATTCATTCGCGTCAGAGGCGGTGAAGCAACACTTGTTGCAGTACGCAGAATAATTCTAACGAATTGAATAAGGGCTAGGCATTGTATGCCTAGCCCTTTTTTTAATGGACAAATATGGCCCGCAAATTTAGTTTTGTTCCTTTATCTTATTAGGCTAAGCGTCGCTGGTGATTTGTTGTCCTGACTTTCTTTTCATAATAAGAGTTATTATTGCTACCAGCACGATGATACCTACTAGGAAGGGAAGTAATTGCATTATCTGGCCACTACGGGTAAAGGTAATTACCAGCATGATTAACCAACCGCTCAGCATTGGTATGAGGGTACGGCGGACAATATCAAAAGGTGACAAACCAGAAATACCGGCTACAGCGATGATCACCCCCCCGCAATCGGTGAAATAGTGCGGCCAAAGCCTGCCGACAACTGGATAGGGAGGATCATATCGGTGACATTAGTACCGATTTTCTCTGCAATTTGCGGCACCATAGGAGCAAAGGAGAAGAACGCTGCATTGCCCGAACCCATCAGGGCCGAAATTGAAAAGGTCAGTACAGCCATAAAAAGTACTATAACACTGGCGGAAAAACCGGCACTGCTTGCCATGTTTAAAAGGGCGTCGATAGCTCCGATAGATTTGAGTCCCATAGCAAAGGTTTGACCAGCGATGATCAGGGTGACTACAGTTGCAAACACCTTGCCCATATCATTGAAGATCCCCTGTAGCTTTTCGAATACCGGTTTGGCTTGCTTCAGGCGGATGTATTCACAGGCTAGGCCGATAAAAACGCTCAGTAGAATCGCAGTGGCCATGCCTACTTTTATTGTGCCTATCCCCATTTTGCTGAATGTCAGCATAAAAAAGAGCGGTAGCATAGGCAGCAGCAGGTAGTAAAGTGGCGCATCTGCTTCGGTATCCTGTTCTTCGTCCTGTAATTGGACTGACTGCTCTGCTTGATTCAGCTTGCCGTCAAAATACCGTTGTACCAGAGCGTGAATAGCGGCAACCGCAACAATCAGGATACTGATCACCGGTAACTGTTCGTTAATAAAGAACTCGGTAATGTCTACCCCCCCGGCAGTTTGCGCGGCAAGAATAGAGTTACCTGATCCCGGCCCGAACTCAATGGCACACGTGCTGGCGAGTACAGCGGCAACAGCGGCTTTACTGCAACCGAGACGGATCAATACCGGATAGAGTGTGGCCATCAGCAGCAGACCTAACCCAGTTGCACTAGAAATGAACAGTGACAGTGACTGCCCCCCCAGGATGAAGGCCATGGCAAGCATCAGGTAAGGCGAGTTAAGTTTCATTAACGGCTTGGCTGCGACCTTGACCATGACCTGGCTGGCACCGATGGCAGACATGAACATGGCAAAACCACCGATCAGCATGATCTTAAGGCCAAGCCCACCGGCTCGGTTACTGAAGGTATTGCGAATATACTCGAAAATATCAAAGCCGATCCAGCCGGTTGATTTATCGACAAACACGGCGTTGTTGGTAAAAATGGCGATGGTCATCATGGCAATACCGGTAAGAAACAGTACGGCCTGGGGGGGATTATAGTTTTTCAGGATCAGTCGACCGGCAAATACCAGTCCGATCAAAGCAATAAGTAAACTCATCATTAGTCCTTTATTCGAAGTTACCGGTTACCAGAAGTTCGTTGTCGAGCAGTAATGTCTTACCTTTGGCAATCACGCCGTGCAGGCTGAAGTCATCGTTGAAGATACAGAGGTCGGCATCTCGGCCAAGCTGAATGCGACCTTTGTTGATTCCGAGCGAGTCGGCAACGTTGGCTGTCATTAAGGCAATAGCCTGCTGCGGAGCTATTCCCTGATCGATCAGTTTTGGCAGCAATAAAAGGTTGCTATCGACTCTGGCAGCGGTTAGGCCGGTGAGCTCTCCTTGCGAGTTAAATTTTGGTAAGCTGCCATTGCCGTCAGAGCTGACGGTGATCAGGTTGGCTGCGACACCTGATTCGAGCGCCAGTTTGGCTGCCTGTTCGGGTTGGGTAAATCGGCTGCCGCCGGAGGTGATGTCAATACAGCCACCACGCAGGGCAAATCCTATAGCCTCATCAAATAGGCTTTCGGTGCGGGCTACATGGGTAGGGGGGGAGAAGTGATGAATTGGCAGCCCCCCCAAATCGAGCAGCTCGTTGATCTGGGCAAACGGCTGCGGCAAACTGCCCATGTGGACATGCAGTAAGCCACGCTTTCCTGATAGTAGACTGGCAATGCGAATATCAGAGACGATCCGAGCCAGTTCCTGGGTAGTAGGGAAGGAGCAGCGGTGATCTGCCAAGGCGACTTTTACCCCGAGTACAGCAGGAATGAAAGCAAGATCGTCGCGAATAGAACCGGTAATCGTTTTGGTCGGAACCTCATAGGATCCAGTGTGCATAAAGGCGTTGATGCCCTCCTCGGACAGTGCTGCAGCCTTGGCGTACAGATCCCTTGGTGAACGGGAAATCCCGTCTGTACCTAGAACTCCGACAGCGGTAGTGGTTCCAGCCTGGATCAACTTCGTCAGTGTAACCTGAGGTGTCCTGCTGGCAAAGCCAGCTTCACCGCCGCCGCCGGTAAGATGGAGATGCTGATCAATCAGGCCCGGTGAGACGGTTTTCCCTCGACAATCTATGGTTGTTACTTCACTCAATCCGCAGATATTCAGATCAGGTTCTATCGCCAGGACTTTTCCCTGGCTGAGCAAAATATCGGCCTTGCCAATATGCTCAGGGCTATAGAGGTTGGTGTTTTTTAGTAGGGTAAACATGATTTCCTCTTCGTATTTTTTTGGATAATCGTTGCTTGTTGCACGTATTGAAACACATCGTAATATGATGAAAAAAAGCTCTGTTAAGTAAGGCTTCCAATCAACGGGAATGAGCATACCCCCCCTACTATTGATATAAGTATTTTGATTTCCATTGCTGATTTCGAATGATAGTATTCGCTCAGATCATATCTGTTGGTGTTTGAGGGTATTTGTATGGAATTCAAATGGTTAGATGACTTTATGAGTCTAATGGAGTTAGGCAACTTCTCTGCGGCAGCTCAAGCTAGACATGTCACCCAGTCGGCGTTTAGCCGCCGGATCCAGGCTTTGGAGCTGTGGGTTGGGGTGCCGTTATTCGATCGCACCTCTTACCCGATAACGTTAACTGAGCATGGAAAGAAGTTTGTTCCCTACGTAGAAAATTTGCTTGAAATGATCAAGGTCACCAAGGAGGATTTTTCCCAGGCGTCACTCAAAACAGACAATTCGGTTCGCATAGTGTGCTTGCATTCCTTTGCGATTAATTTGGTGCCACGTTTATTTCGCCAAGCCGGACCGTTATTGGAAGGGCTCAGCTTAGCGCTCAATCCGTCGGTACAGGGAATCGACAACCATTTTCAGGCACTGCTGGATAATTCCAATGATATATTATTTGCCTATAACACCAAGGGGGGGATGCGCCCTTCCTTTCTGCTCGAAGACAAAGTAGAGCGACGCTTGGTACTTAAGGAAAAAATCATTCCGGTTATCTCTCCAGAGCTTTTGGAAAAAAATCCTGAAGGGGCAAAAATACCCGTATTTGGCATACTCCGAGCATACTTTCTTGTTTAATGTTGTCGCGCCATTAACTGAGCAAATGCAGCTTCCGCTTGAGCAGGTATTTGAAACCACCTTGAGCGAGTCGCTAATTAAAATGGCTGTCAGTGGTATGGGGGTCGCATGGGCACCTTTGCATGCCATTGAGAGTGAGTTGGAGCAAGGCACACTAGTTCAAGCTTTTCCGGAAAGGTCTGAACTTGCAATCCCGCTGGATATTGTCTGCTATCGTTCTAAAGGGGGGGCAACACGTCCAGCAGTAGAGCAGTTCTGGCAAGGGATTGGCGAAATTGTCGCTCAGTCAGGCCGTGAGTGAAGTCACTGAGTGTGAGTAATACCAATCAGTGAGATGATGCCGAAGCACCACCCACATACTGCGTAGAAGAAGTGATGCTCCTTACCACTTCATCTCTTCTTTATGCACTTTTGCCCCAATACTTAATGCCATCGGCAACTGGGCGTCAGGGTAGGTGGCAGACATCTTGTCGATAAGCTCTACGCTATTGTTGCTTGCCGCTTTTGCATTTTTGAAGCTTTGTAAGTACTGCAGTGAATAACTAATCGAGCTTGTATTAAGCTTAGTGCCGGACTTCATATGGCCAGGAACCACTGTCTCCGGCTGAAGAGCTTGCATCTCTTTAAGCTGGTCAGCCCATGCCTGTTGAGATTCATCGGTTTGTGAATCTGCCATCCATAAGTGGAGGTTGCCGTAAATAGCAACGTTACCTAAGATTGCTTTGTTTTCTGGAATCCACAGGTAAGGGCGATGAGCAAGTACGCCATCAGTACCATGAATTTCTACTTTGTGACCGTCTACTGTAAGCGTATTTTTTGTATATGCAGTTGGCATTATCGGTGTTACTGGAGCATTCGTACCGAGCTTCGGCCCCCAGAAGGCAATTTTATCTTCTAGCTTTTTCTTAATCACTTTGTTAACTGCAGGTGTAGTAATGATATCGGCCTCAGGAAACAGGTTATGAAGTACCTCAGCACCGAAGTAGTAGTCCGGATCCGCCTGACTGATGAAAATTGTTTTTAGCTCTTTTCCCGAATCAAGTACTTTTGCTGCAATCCTTAATGCATCGGCTTTGGTAAATCCAGTATCGATAAGCAGAGCTTCAGTCTCTCCGTAAACTAGGGTGGAGTTGACGTGGAAGCTGTTGCCATCCGCATTATACACATCCAAAGTCAAAGGGGTTTTACTGGCCGCGATAGCGGTGTTAGCAATAAGTACTGATGCTGCGAGTAGGGTTAGCTTTTTCATGACATTCTCCAAAAACATATCAATCGAGTTCGGATGCTATTTTAGGAGAATGATATGTTCAGAAAAACACACAATAATAAACATGATTGTATCTACATTTGAACTAGTTGATGAGAGGGTTAATTGCTCAAAAAGTGACAACGTTATTGGTTTTTATATTTTCGGCGAATAATGATTGTCCCTTTTATTATCAAGCATTAGCATTGGCAGCTTTGTTTAAAGTGTTGATTTGAAACGATTAATGCTATAAGCATGGCTAGTGTTAAAAGAGGAAGTAAGAATGATCCCATTAAACTCGTCAGTGGTCTCCGGTGTCGCACTTTCAATTATTGATGGTGAAACCAAAATGTTACTAATGAAGCGCGTAAAAGGTGGCTTTTGGTGCCATGTTGCAGGCTCTATTGAAGACGGTGAAACAGGTTGGCAAGCAATTGTTCGTGAGTTTTACGAAGAGACTCAGATC
>LLEM01000122.1_pt1 | contig 17152 bp, 21 predicted proteins | sample 595841 | NCBI WGS metagenome assembly LLEM01 (sample SAMN02919313, study PRJNA255460) | bioreactor metagenome | biome: chemostat; feature: culture 2012_10.2; material: sediment; isolation source: day64 10degC chemostat 2012 inoculated with Wadden Sea sediment taken from... | place: Germany: Bremen ...
GCCTCAGGCCGCTTCGGTGTAACGTCCTACTACCTGACCAACTCTGACGAAATTCAGATCAAGATGGCTCAGGGGTGCCAAGCCAGGTGAAGGCGGTCAGCTACCAGGTGACAAAGTCGATGACTGGATCGGAGCGACCCGTCACTCCACACCGGGAGTCGGTCTGATTTCACCACCGCCGCATCACGATATTTACTCCATCGAAGATTTGGCCCAGCTGATCTACGACTTGAAAAATGCCAACCGTACCGGCCGCGTCAACGTGAAGCTGGTATCCGAAGCGGGCGTCGGTACGATCGCCTCCGGTGTTGCCAAAGCAAAAGCGGACGTAGTACTGATTGCAGGTTTTGATGGCGGTACAGGTGCATCCCCGATGTCATCAATTCGCCACACCGGTCTGCCTTGGGAGCTAGGCCTAGCTGAGACCCACCAGACACTGCTGAAGAACGGTTTGCGTAACCGTATCGTTGTCCAGTCTGATGGCCAGATGAAAACACCACGCGACCTTGCTGTCGCCACCCTGCTGGGTGCCGAAGAGTGGGGGGGTTGCCACCGCAGCGCTCGTTGTTGAAGGCTGTATCATGATGCGTAAGTGTCATAAGAATACCTGCCCTGTCGGTATCGCAACCCAGAACAAGACTCTTCGCGAGCGCTTTGATGGCCGCGTAGACGACGTAGTAACCTTCTTCCAGTACATGGCCGAAGGTCTACGTGAAGTAATGGCCGAGCTTGGCTTCCGCACAATCGAGGAAATGGTCGGTCAGTCTCACAAACTGAAAATCCGTGAAGATATTGGCCACTGGAAGTACAAAAACCTTGATTTGAGCCCAGTGCTATTTAATGAACCTGCGCGTGAAGAAGACGGCATCTACAACCAGCGCGAGCAGGACCATAACCTGGACAATGTTCTCGACCGTCAGCTGATTGAAGCTGCTGCGCCAGCCCTCTACGAAGCAAGAAAGTCAATGCCGAGTTTGACATCATTAACACCGACCGTAGCGCCGGTACCATGCTGTCGAACGAAATATCAAAGATTTACAAAGACAAAGGCTTACCTCAGCCAATGAACGTGAAGTTCAAAGGTTCCGCAGGCCAGAGTTTCGGCGCCTTCCTGACCAAGGGCGTTACGTTCGAAGTCGAAGGCGATGCCAACGACTACTGGGGCAAAGGCCTGTCCGGCGGTACGCTGGTTCTTTATCCGGATGCAAAATCTGACATTATCCCAGAAGATAACATCGTTGTCGGTAATGTGTGTTTCTATGGCGCGACGTCGGGTGAGTCTTACATTCGCGGCCTGGCTGGCGAACGTTTCTGTGTTCGAAACTCAGGTGCCAAAGTACTTGTCGAAGGTGTCGGTGACCACGGTTGTGAATACATGACAGGTGGTGTGGCAGTTATCCTTGGCCAGACCGGACGTAACTTCGCTGCCGGTATGAGTGGCGGTGTCGCCTATGTCTGGGATCAATTCGATGATTTCGAAACCAAGCTAAACCCGGAACTTGTCGATCTGGATCCGATTGAGCAAGAAGACAAAGACTTGCTCCATGAAATGCTAACCAAACATGTAGAGCTAACTGGTAGTACGGTGGCGCAGACTTTCCTTTCCAACTTCGAAGCGAACCTGCAGAAGATGGCGAAAGTGATGCCAAGGGATTACAAAGCTGTACTGCAAAAGCGTAAAGCGGAAGCAGAAAACAAGGAAGAGTTGGAGGCCGTAAATGGGTAAGCCTACTGGATTTTTAGAATTTGGCCGTGAATTGCCACAAAAGCTAGAACCAAGTGTTCGCATCCAGGACAACAAAGAATTTGTCCTTAATAAAGAGTTTGGCGACAAAATCAATACACAGGCGTCACGCTGCATGGATTGCGGTGTGCCCTTCTGTCACAACTCGTGCCCGATTGGCAACATCATTCCTGAATTCAATGATGCGGTTTATCGTGATAGCTGGGAAGAAGCGTGGAATATCCTGAGTTCGACTAATAACTTCCCGGAATTTACCGGTCGTGTCTGTCCGGCCCCTTGTGAAAGCGGCTGTGTACTGGGTATTAATCAAGACCCAATCACGATTTGTAATATCGAGAAAACCATTGTCGAAACGGCCTACCGTGAAGGGTATGCCAAGCCGAAAACACCACGTTCGCGTACCGGCAAAACCATTGCCATTATCGGCTCGGGCCCCTGCCGGGCTTGCAGCAGCCGAGCAGTTAAACAGTGCCGGTCATTGTGTAACGGTGTTCGAGCGTGATGAAAAGGTCGGTGGCCTCCTGCGCTTTGGTATCCCTGATTTCAAATTAGGCATGAATATCATCGACCGCAAGATCAACTTAATGGCAGACGCTGGTGTTAAGTTCGAAGTCAACGCCCACGTCGGTGTCAACATCAACGCCCAGCAATTGCGCCAGGACTTTGATGTGGTACTGCTGACTGGCGGCTCAACGGTGCCTCGAAATCTACCGATCCCGGGGGGGCGCGAGCTGAAAGGCGTTCACTTTGCCATGGAGTTTTTGGCGCAGAATAACCGCCGTGCCAACGACATGGACCTCAAGACTGAAGAAATCCATGCCAAGGGCAAGCACGTGGTCGTGATCGGGGGGGGCGGTGATACCGGCTCTGACTGTGTCGGTACCTCAAACCGCCATGGTGCGGCCAGCATTACTCAAGTGGAAATCATGCCGATCCCACCGGAAAAGCGCCCGGCCAACCAGCCATGGCCGTCTTATCCGATGATCATGAAAACCTCGACATCACATGAAGAGGGCTGTGAACGCCACTGGAATATTTTGACCAAAGAGTTCATCGGTGATGAGGCAGGTAACGTGAAAGCGCTGCGCATTGCTGATATTCAATGGCAAGATGCCAAACCTGGCGAACGCCCGGGTTTTGAAGAAGTGGCAGGTTCAGAGCGTATCATTCCGTGTGACCTGGCTTTCTTGGCAATGGGCTTCCTACATCCGGAACCAACAGGTGTTCTCGCTCAGCTGGATATCAAGCTTGATGAGCGCGGTAACGTGGCAACCGAAGGGTTTGCGACGAGCCAGAAAGGTGTATTCGCCGCTGGTGATATGCGTACCGGTCAGTCACTGGTTGTACGCTGTATCAATGAAGGCCGTGAATGTGCACGTGAAATTGATGACTACCTGATGGGTAATTCCAACCTGGAAGCAAAAGCCAATTCACTTATGCTATCTAGAGCCTGATTTCATTCAGCATTATGCTTAAATTTAAAGCCAGCTCCTAGAGCTGGCTTTTTTAATATCTATGCTCCCAATCCAATCTACCGATCGCAGCTCCCTTCCTCCCTTTCTGGCCTTACTTTATTCATCAGCTAGTGCCTTTTTCAATACGCTGGCAAAACGTGCTTATCTATATAGAAAGTTCTAATTTTTCAGTCAGTTCCAAGAACTATCCATTCACCACCAAATGTGAATAACATATTTCATCAAAACCAAAAAAGTTAAAATACCAATACTTTATGCAGCAGAATACCCACACTACCTAGATTTATTCCATTCAGTGATGGAAATTTGACCTTTTTGTAAATTATCGTTAACTTCAAATATTGCGGGAAGCAGAAATGGCGATCAGGGAGATTGCCATAAATATGCAGTAATACTGCTCGAATGAGCAGAAGCAAGGGGAGAGTTGCAATGACACTGTATGACCCAGCGCTGGAAAAAGATAACTGTGGTTTTGGCCTTATTGCCATATCGAAGGGGGAAACCAGCCACAAACTTGTCCGTACAGCTATATCCGCATTGGATCGTATGACCCACCGTGGTGGTATTGCCGCAGACGGCAAGACCGGCGATGGCTGCGGCCTGCTGATGAAAAAACCTGAAAGTTACTACCGCGTTGTTGCCGAGGAAGCAGGCTGGAAGCTCGCTCGAGAATACGCCGTGGGCATGATTTTCCTCAGCCAAGATCCCGTCAGGGCCGAGCAGGCCCGTACTATCATCAATGAAGAGCTGGCAAAAGAAACGCTTTCTATCGTTGGCTGGCGTGAAGTGCCAGTCAACCCGCAAGTTCTTGGTCCCATTGCCACCGAGTCCCTGCCCCCCCAGATAGAGCAGGTATTTGTCAATGCCCCGGCAGGCTGGAAACCTCGCGATGTTGACCGCCGGCTTTATATTGCCCGCCGTCGGATAGAAAAGCGTATCAGCGACGATCCTGATTTCTATATCTGCAGCCTGTCGACACAGGTAACGGTCTATAAAGGGCTGTGCATGCCGGCTGATTTGCCGAAGTTTTATCTCGATCTGGGCGATCTGCGCTGGAGTCGTCGATCTGCCTGTTCCACCAGCGTTTCTCGACCAACACCCAGCCTCGCTGGCCGCTGGCACAACCGTTTCGTTACCTCGCCCACAACGGCGAGATCAACACCATTGCCGGTAACCGCCAGTGGGCACGGGCCAGAGCCTATAAGTTTTCCTCTCCACTACTGCCGGATTTACACACTGTAGCCCCCCTTTGTCAATGAAACAGGTTCGGACTCTTCCAGCCTGGATAACATGCTGGAGCTATTCTTGTCTGGTGGTATGGACCTATTTCGGGCAATGCGTATGCTGGTTCCACCGGCATGGCAAAATCACCCAGACATGGATCCGGAGCTTCGTGCCTTCTATGATTTCAATACCATGCACATGGAACCATGGGATGGACCAGCTGGTATTGTGATGTCCGATGGCCGTTACGCAGCCTGTAATCTTGACCGGAATGGCCTGCGACCGGCTCGCTATGTGATCACCAAAGACAAGCTGATCACTTTGGCTTCCGAAGTCGGGATCTGGGACTATGCACCAGACGAAGTTGCAGAAAAAGGCCGGGTCGGCCCCCCCGGCGAACTGCTGGTTATCGATACCAAGTTCAGCAAAATCTGGCATTCGGCCGATATCGACAGCGAACTGATGAGCCGCCACCCATATAAAGAATGGATGGACAGTCATGTAAAACGCCTGGTGCCGTTCGAAGAGCTGAACGAAGATCAGGTCGGCAGTCGCTCGCTTGATGATGCCGAGCTGCAAACCTACCAAAAGCTCTTTGGCGTCAATAACGAAGAACTGGATCAGGTTCTGCGGGTCGTTGGTGAAAACGGTCAGGAGGCCACCCGGCTCGATGGGCGATGATGCCCCCCCGGTGGCAGTACTGTCATCCAAAGAGCGGGCGGTAACCGACTACTTCCGCCAGATGTTTGCCCAGGTCACCAACCCGCCGATTGATCCCTTGCGGGGAAAAGCACGTGATGTCGCTGGCTACCTGTATCGGACGTGAAATGAACGTATTCTGCGAGACAGATGCCACGCCCACCGGGTTGCCTTTAGCTCGCCGATATTGCTCTACTCAGATCTGGTCCAATTGCTGGAGCTCGATAACCAGTACTACCGCAACAGCATCATTGATATTAACTACGATCCGGTCGAGAAAGATCTCAAACAAGCCATTATCGATATCTGTGATCAGGCAGAACGCCTTGTTCGTAACGGGACCGTTCTGGTCGTGCTCTCCGATCGCGGGATCAACAAAGACAAGCTCCCGATCCCAGCAGCCATGCTGTTGGCGCGGTACAGACTCGCCTAGTTGCCACCAACCTGCGCTGTGATGCGAATATCGTTGCTGAAACCGCTACCGTCCGCGATCCGCATCAATTTGCCGTCCTTCTGGGCTTCGGTGCGACGGCAGTGTACCCATATCTTGCCTATGAATCGCTCGGCAAGCTAATCGACAGCGGTGCGATTAACAAACCCTATTGCGATGTCATGATTAACTTCCGCAACGGCATGAACAAAGGCCTGTACAAGATCATGTCGAAGATGGGGATCTCGACGATTGCCTCATACCGCTGTTCGAAGTTGTTTGAAGCAGTAGGACTGAGTAACGAAGTTGTCGAGCTGTGTTTCCAGGGCGTTTCCAGCCGTATTGCCGGAGCGGACTTTGACGATTTCCAGCAGGATTTGTTTAACCTCTCCCGCCGAGCCTGGCTCAAACGCAAACCAGTTGAACCAGGCGGACTGCTGAAATATGTCCACGGCGGCGAGTTCCACGCCTACAATCCAGATGTTGTCAGCACCTTGCAACAAGCTGTAAAAACCGGTGATTATCAAGACTATCAGGCCTTTGCCAAACAAGTGAACGAGCGGCCGGTCGCAGCCCTTCGTGACTTGCTGAAACTGAATGATACCGACAGCCCTATCGATATAAATAGCGTCGAAGGTGCAACAGAGCTGTACAAACGGTTTGACTCAGCGGCCATGTCTATCGGTGCCCTGAGTCCGGAGGCACATGAGGCGTTGGCCATTGCATGAACCGATTGGGTGGCTACTCCAACTCCGGGGAAGGCGGGGAAGATCCGCGCCGCTTTGGCAACGAGCGAAACTCGCGCATCAAACAAGTGGCCTCTGGCCGCTTCGGAGTAACCCCCCCACTACCTTGTCAATGCAGATGTCCTCCAGATCAAAGTTGCCCAAGGCGCAAAACCGGGAGAAGGCGGCCAGCTGCCGGGCCATAAAGTGACAACCGAAATTGCCAAGCTACGTTTTGCCGTTCCGGGCGTAACGCTGATATCACCGCCGCCACATCATGATATCTATTCAATTGAAGATTTGGCGCAGCTGATCTTTGATTTAAAAGAAGTTAATCCCAAAGCAATGGTATCGGTCAAGCTGGTATCGGAACCCGGCGTCGGCACCATCGCAACCGGTGTGGCCAAAGCCTATGCCGATCTGATCACTATTTCCGGCTATGACGGCGGTACCGGTGCCAGCCCGTTAACCTCGGTAAAATACGCCGGTAGCCCCCCCTGGGAACTTGGCTTGGCCGAGACCCAACAGGCGCTGGTAGCAAACGGCCTGCGCCATAAGATTCGCCTCCAGGTCGACGGCGGTCTGAAAACCGGCCTTGATGTTGTAAAGGCGGCAATACTGGGCGCTGAAAGTTTCGGCTTCGGGACGGCGCCGATGGTGGCCCTGGGGGTGCAAGTATCTCCGTATCTGTCACCTCAACAACTGTGCGACGGGTGTGGCTACCCAAGACGAGAAACTGCGCCGCGACTTCTTCAAGGGTCTACCCGAACAAGTCATGAATTACTTTGTCGGTTTGAGTCAGGAAGTCCGAGAGCTACTGGCACAGCTGGGGGGGTCGAAAAGCTGACTGATCTTATCGGCCGTACTGACTTGCTCGAGATGTTGGAAGGCTATACCTCCAAACAAAGCAAGCTAGAGCTCGACGGCCTGCTTCACGCGCCAACACCGGTGGCAGGGAAAACGCTCTATTGCAGCGAGCCCAATACCCCGTTTGATACCGCGGAGCTGAGCAACACCTTGCTTGAGGAGGCATTGCCTGCAATAGAAAGCCGCAGCGGTGCAGACTTATACCATGACATCCGAAACACCGACCGTTCTATCGGTGCCCGTCTATCCGGAGAAATTGCCCTCCGCTACGGCAATCAGGGCATGGCAGCCCAGCCGATTAACCTGCACCTGTCCGGCACGGCCGGACAGTCATTCGGGGGGGTGTGGAACGCAGGCGGCCTGAACCTTAACCTCACCGGTGATGCCAACGACTACGTCGGCAAAGGGATGACCGGCGGCAAAATAGCCATTCGCCCCCCCTGTCGGTTCGGCCTTCAAGTCAAACGAGGCCACTATTGTCGGCAACACTTGTTTATACGGTGCAACAGGCGGCAAACTCTTTGCGGCCGGAACAGCAGGCGAACGTTTCGCGGTGCGCAACTCGGGTACCATCGCCGTGGTTGAAGGCGCTGGCGATAACGCCTGCGAGTATATGACGGGAGGTATTGTCGCTATTCTCGGCAAGACCGGGGTTAACTTTGGTGCTGGCATGACAGGAGGTTTTGCTACATCCTTGATGAAGACGGCGACTTTGCAGGTCGCGTCAACCCTGAACTTATCGAGGCCTTGCCGCTGGGCGGCCTGAAGATCCATCAGGAGCACCTGCGCGGCCTGATCGACCGCCATCTCGAGGAGACCGGCTCAAGCCGAGCCCAGGAGATCCTAGCTGATTTTGATCGATGGATCCCGATGTTCTACCTAGCAAAACCAAAGTCTGCCGACGTGAATACCCTCTTGGGGTCACCAAAGCCGTTCTGCCGCTGAACTGCGTGTTCATGCACAATAAGGGAGGGAAACCGTATGAGCCAGAACATATACCAATTCATCGATGTCGCACGAGTTGATCCGGCTAAGAAGCCGCTCAATATCCGTAAAATCGAATTCGTGGAAATCTACAAGCCCTTTACCCAGCAGCAGGCCGGTGCCCAGGCAGACCGCTGCCTTGGTTGTGGTAACCCTTATTGCGAATGGAAATGCCCGGTCCATAACTATATTCCGCAATGGCTCAAGCTGGCAAACGAAGGCCGGATCATCGAGGCTGTCGAGCTGTCGCACCAGACCAATACCCTGCCTGAGGTCTGTGGCCGAGTGTGCCTCAGGATCGCTTGTGTGAGGGGGCTTGCACCCTCAATGATGACTTCGGGGGGGCCGTCACTATTGGCAATGTAGAGAAATACATTACCGACAAAGCCTTTAAAATGGGCTGGAAGCCAGACATGTCCGATGTCGAATGGACAGATAAAAAAGTCGCCATCATTGGCGCCGGGCCAGCCGGTCTGTCATGTGCCGATGTTCTGGTTCGAAATGGGGGGGTCAAGCCCGTGGTGTTTGACCGCTACCCAGAAATAGGCGGCCTGTTAACCTTCGGTATCCCGTCTTTCAAACTGGAAAAAAAGGTGATGGTCAACCGCCGAAAGATTTTTACCGATATGGGCGTAGAATTCCGTCTCAATACCGAAATCGGCAAAGATATCCAAATGGAGCAGCTGCTGAATGAGTATGATGCCGTCTTCCTCGGTGTCGGTACCTATAAAAATATGCGGGCGGGACTGGAAAACGAAGAGGCTCAGGGCGTTTATGATGCCCTGCCATTTTTAGTCTCCAATGCCTATCGGGTCATGGGACTGGACAGCAACACAGATCCTCTCGATATGAAAGGAAAGCGCGTGGTCGTCCTCGGCGGTGGTGATACCGCGATGGACTGTGTGCGTACATCGATTCGCCAGAGTGCCAAAGACGTGATCTGTGCCTACCGCCGCGATGCCGCCAATATGCCAGGATCCAAGCGTGAGTTTAAAAACGCCCGCGAGGAAGGTGTTAACTTTAAGTTTAACCTACAGCCTCTGAGCATCAACATCAACGACCAGGGCCAGGTCACGGGTATCAATGTCGTCAAAACAGAGTTGGGGCCTCCCGATGAAGCCGGTCGCCGCCACCCGGAGCTGGTTGAAGGCAGTGAACATGTGCTGGATGCCGACGCCGTGATCATGGCCTTCGGCTTTCAACCGCACGCCATGCCATGGTTGGAAAAGTTTAATGTCGATCTGGATCCGCGAGGGCGAATTAAAGCGCCGGCAGAAGGATCTTTCCAGTTCCAGACCAGCAATGCCCAAATCTTTGCTGGCGGTGATGCAGTGCGAGGCTCTGATCTGGTCGTAACGGCCATTGACGAAGGGCGCAAAGCGGCAGAAGGGATCCTCGATTATCTTGAGGTGTAGAGACCGAGAGGTGTAGCCTCCTCAACGAACAGAACTATCGCGGGAATGGCTTTCAACGCCATTCCCGCTTTTTATTCGTTCATGTTACAATTCTTGCCATACGCACTCCCGGCAGGGAGTTCCAATTTACCTACAAGAGAACACATTGATGAAAATCGGCATTATTGGTGCGATGGAACAAGAAGTTGCCATCCTAAAAGCGCAACTGACTAACAGCAAAACTCACAACAAAGCAGGCTGTACGTTCTATACCGGCACTCTTAATGGTGCAGATGTTGTCTTGTTGCAATCAGGTATTGGTAAAGTCGCAGCCGCCGTCGGTACAGCCGTCCTGCTTGAAGTCTTCCAGCCAGATGTCGTACTTAACACCGGCTCTGCAGGTGGTTTCGATTCAAGCCTGAACCTGGGTGATGTGGTTATCTCGACTGAAGTTCGATACCACGACGCCGACGTTACTGCATTCGGTTACGAAATCGGCCAGATGGCCCAGCAGCCAGCGGCTTTCGTTGCTGATGCTAAACTTATGGATATGGCTGAACAGGCACTGGTGACAATGGGCGACATGCACGCTGTTCGCGGTCTGATCTGTACGGGCGATGCTTTCGTATGCTCTGCTGAAAAACAAACCTTCATTCGTAACAACTTCCCTTCCGTCGTTGCCGTTGAAATGGAAGCTGCCGCTATTGCTCAGGCATGTCACCAGTTCGAGATCCCGTTCGTCGTGGTTCGTGCTATTTCTGATGTCGCCGACAAAGAATCGCCAATGAGCTTCGAAGAGTTCCTACCTCTGGCTGCAAAGAGCTCATCGGTAATGGTGGCTAAAATGGTTGAGCTTCTTAACCAATAATGACAGAGTTCCTGGCAGTTTTGCTTGATAACAGCTCCCTGCTCGTCTTGTGGGGGGGAGCGTTAGCCATACATTGGCTGCTCCCTATTCCGACCCAGCTCCATCCGCTGCACATCTGGCAGCAACTGGCCGTGCTGATTGCCGACAAAGTCAATAAACCCGACGAGTCCCGTAAACAACAGTTGCTGTCGGGCAGCCTGGCCTGGTCATTGATGTGGCTGACTGTTCTAGTGCTGCTCGTTGCTCTCTACCAGCTGGTATGGATAGAGAGTATGTTCCATATCATCCTCTTGTGGCTGGCACTGGACTGGAGAAATACTGCCAAGTTCAGCAAGCGTTTCATTCACGCCTACAGCCAAGAAGACAAGGCTGGTTGTCGCCAGTTACTGGAAGCCCCCCACTGAACCGGGAAACCCCGTAACCTGTCACTGCTTGGCCTTGGCAAGGCTGGAGCCGAAACCCAGCTGCTTGCTTATGGACGACTGGTCGCCGGTGTCTTATTTTGGTATGCCCTTGCTGGTGGAATAGGAGCTCTGATGTACCGGCTCGCCATCAGTCTGGCCCGAGTCTGGTCCCCCAGCCGCCACCATTATCATAACTTTGGCGTCCCGGCGGTCCGTATCCTCGCCACGCTTGATATTATCCCATTACGTATTTTTGCCCTGCTGTTCTGTATCGGCCATAACGGCAAGACAGCCCTCCAAGGGATTATCCAACAAGGCGAAAACTGGCTGCTTCCCGGCCCCCCGGCTGGTTACTGGCAGCTACCGGCCATAAACTCTCCCTGTCTCTTGGTGGCCCGGCAATCTATGGCAACCGTAAAATGGAACGTCCCCCCCGATTGGGAGGGAAAATTGCACCGGCCGCTTTTCATCTAGCACAAATAAATAAAATTGCGAACAACCGTCTAGTGGCCTGGGGTGGTCATACAAAGCGTGCTTATCTTTCTTTTTCAAGGAGTGTTCTAAGTGCGTCTGGCTTGCCTTTGCCTATTGCTTATCTCGTCTATTTCCTTTGCCGCTCCCGTTCAACGAGTGATCAGCCTGTCTCCGCATACCACTGAGCTGGCCTATGCCGCTGGGCTGGGCAAACAGCTCATCGCTGCCAGTGATTACAGCGACTATCCGGAGGCCGCCAAATCACTCGAGCGCGTGGCCAATTACCGCGGGATAAAGCTAGAGCGTATTGTCGCCCTAAAACCCGACCTGATCCTGGCTTGGAAAGGCGGTAACCCGCCGCGCGAGATGGAAAAGCTGGCCCAGCTTGGCTTTACGATTTATTACTCGAATCCGCTTGAACTGGAAGATATCCCACAGTCGATCGAAGCGCTGGGGCAATACTCCGCCAATCCACAACAGGCTAAGCAAGTAGCCGATGAATTCCGTCAAACATTGAACACACTAAAAACTGAATATAAGAATCAACGCCCAGTTCGCTATTTCTATCAGCTGAGCAATACGCCAATCATTACTGTCGCCGATAAAAGCTGGCCCAGCCAGGTTTTTACCCTTTGCGGCGGGTTGAACATCTTCGCTGACAGTCCGGCCGCCTACCCGCAGGTCTCTGAAGAGCAGGTGGTGGTTCGCCAGCCAGAAGTCATTTTTGGTACCCCCCCCACGCCGGCACGGAAACTAACGTCTGGCAAAAATGGCAAGGCAAGCTACCTGCAATCGATAATCAGCACGTCTTTACCCTACAGGCTGATTGGCTTAATCGGCCAACGCCCCCGCACAATAAAAGCCGTAGAGCAGGTGTGCGACCGCCTCAACCAGGTAAGAAAAGACAGCCTGTAACAGGCTTTCAACAATCATTGTGAATAAGCTCACAAAGCCACTGCAGCAAGTTGTACCGCTTACATATCGTCGTACAATCTCAGCCGAGTTCACTTCACTTCAGAGCTAACAGGTACAGATATGCTTATCTATGTTCTCGATATGTTCGGCACCGCCGTGTTTGCCGCGTCGGGTGTATTACTGGCGGGTCGTCTTCGTATGGACCCATTTGGCATCGTCGTTCTTGCCAGCGTCACGGCGATAGGCGGCGGTACAATCCGCGATATGGCTCTCGGAGCAACGCCGGTTTTCTGGATCACCGATACCGCCTATCTATGGGTAATCTTTATCACCTGCCTGATTGCCATGCTGGCTATTCGAAAACCCAAGCAAATGCCGTGGTACTTTCTGCCTGTTGCCGATGCCATCGGTCTGGCAGTCTTTGTCGCTATCGGTGTCGAGAAAGCACTGCGCTTTGGTGCCTCCCCGATGGTAGCAGTAATTATGGGAGTCATGACAGGCTGTGGCGGCGGGGGGGTGATCCGGGATATATTAGCGCGTGAAATCCCGATGATATTAAGAACGGAAGTCTATGCAACGGCCTGTATTCTAGGGGGGGTATCGTTCATACTACAGCACTGATGCTTCATGTGGACGCCTCCGTGGCAACGATAGCCGGTGTCATCACCACCCTAACTATCCGCCTGGCCGCTATTCGATGGCACCTTTCATTACCGACCTTTGCCCCCTCGGCAATGACCCAAAACTAACCGAACCAGTTGGTTCCGTTTTACCCGATAGCTATTTACACTGGCAATAAAAAAGGCGCTCAAGGCGCCTTTTTTTCTGTGCTGTTTAACAAGATTACTTCAGAGTAACCCGGGCAAACTTACGCTTGCCAACCTGATATACCGCAGCACCAGCAGCAGGTACAAGTTTGGTATCTTCAATCTTGTCGCCATCAATCTTCGCTGCGCCCTGACGGATCATACGCATTGCATCAGATGTCGAGCTAACCAGACCGGCATCTTTCAGCAGGTTGCCGATGGCAATACCGGCTTCGAACTCAAACTCCGGCATTTCTTCCGGCATTGCGCCTTTCTGGAAGCGGTTGATGAATTCTTGCTCGGCCGCCTCGGCATCAGCTTCAGAATGGAAACGAGCAATGATTTCTTTTGCCAGCAGGATTTTGATATCACGCGGATTCTTGCCGTTCGCGATATCTTGCTTGAACTGGTCAATCTCTTCGATCGGACGGAAAGACAGCAGCTCGTAGTAGTTCCACATCAGGTCGTCAGAAATCGACATGATTTTACCGAACATCTCGTTTGGTGCATCAGCTATACCGATGTAGTTGTGAGCAGACTTGGACATCTTCTTCACGCCGTCCAAGCCAACGAGTAGCGGTAGAGTCAGAACAACCTGAGGCTTCTGGCCATTGGCTTTTTGCAGCTCGCGTCCCATCAACAGGTTGAACTTCTGGTCGGTACCGCCCAGCTCAACATCCGTTTTCATTGCAACCGAATCATAACCTTGTAGCAGCGGGTACATGAACTCATGAATCGCAATCGGACGGCCTTCATTGTAACGTTTCTTGAAATCATCACGTTCAAGCATACGCGCCACGGTCTGGTTTGCCGCAAGGCGGATCAGGCCCTCGGCCCCCCCCAGCTCAGATAACCACGAAGAGTTGAACTCAATCTTGGTTTTCGCTGGATCAAGGATCTTAAATACCTGTTCTTTGTAGGTTTCAGCGTTAGCCAGTACGTCTTCGCGAGTCAGCGGCGGACGCGTGGTGTTCTTACCTGTCGGATCGCCCACCATGCCGGTAAAGTCACCAATCAAAAACGTTACTTCATGTCCCAATTCCTGGAAAGTACGTAACTTATTAAGAATGACGGTGTGGCCCAGGTGAATATCCGGCGCTGTTGGATCGGCACCCAGCTTAATTCGCAAAGGACGGTTTTCTTTTAACTTAGCAATTAGCTCTTCTTCCGGTATCAGCTCGTCGACACCACGCTTAATTTCAGCTAAAGCTTGTTCAATGCTGGCCATTCTTGTTCGCTCCCACAGAATTGACAAAAAAGTTATAGTCGACCATCTTACTTGAATAGCGATGTTTTTTGAAACCAGTTAGACTAAGCGTTGTCTTATTTTTCCCTTATTGCGCAAAAAAAACCTATCAATGCTAGTATCGAAACTTCTCCGGTTGCCGAGGGTGCACCAAATACTGATTACACTGCTCAGTGCCATTGTGGTACTGCTGATCCTATTACCGAGCTCAGAAAGCAGTGGCCATCCGGATCGCAAGTTTGAAATAGGTAAAGCCTATCCGCTTGATATCGATTTCGAGGCCAATCAGCTCAGACCGCAGGCAAAAGACGAAAAACTGATCGTCCCACAGCTCAAATGGAAAGAACATACGGTAAAATCAGGCGAAAGTCTGGCAGTGGTATTCGACAAAGTCGGCCTGTCTCCGGGAGCTCTATATCGGCTGGTCAATGCCGACGAGGGCACCAAAAGCCTTACCAGCCTACGACCGGGTGATATCCTGAAGTTTGGCTTCGACGAGAACAGCGAACTGATTCAGCTGATCCAGCCCAAAAACGCCACCGAGACGCTGGTGATAACCCGTACCGGCGGGACCTACCACTCCAATCAAGAAACCAAGTCTGTTGATACCCAGCTTAATTTTGCCCAGGCAATAATTACCTCCAGCTTCTGGAACGCTGCAGACAAAGCAGGATTGACCGCCAACCAAATTATGGAAATCGCCGGGATCTTCGGCTGGGATATCGATTTTGCCCTTGATATCCGCCAAGGTGATAGCTTCTCTGTGCTATTTGAAGAACGCTTTGTCGAAGGAGAGCCTATCGGCCGCGGCAATATTCTGGCCGCAACATTCACCAACCTCGGGGAAACCTTCACTGCGGTACGCAGCAAAAGCGGGCAATATTTTGATCAGGAAGGCCGGGCCATGCGCAAGGCATTCCTCCGCTCACCGATTAACTTCCGTTATGTCAGCTCTAATTTCAATCCTCGTCGCTTGCATCCAGTGACCGGCCGCGTCAAGGCACACCGCGGAACAGACTATGTCGCCCCCCCCGTCGGTACCCCCCCTATCTGGGCGGCTGGCGACGGCGTAGTCATGAAATCAGGTTATAACAAATTTAACGGCAACTATGTTTTCATTCGCCATAGCTCCACCTATGTTACCAAGTACCTGCACATGACCAAGCGTAAGGTAAAAACCGGACAACGGGTGAAACAGGGGCAAACCGTCGGCACGCTAGGCGGTACCGGCCGAGTAACGGGGCCTCACCTGCATTATGAATTTCTGGTCAACGGTGCTCATAAAAACCCGCGAACCGTGAAACTGCCTCAGGCTCAGTCACTGAAAGGTGCGGCGAAGACCCAGTTCAAAAAACACGCCAGCGAACGCCTGAGCCAGCTGTCCCAGTTCAGTCAGTTCATCGCGGATAATAGTCCGTTAGTCAATAACCGAGGCTAACCGCAACATCGCCAACAAAAAAAGCCGTCACAGATGTGACGGCTTTTTTGTTATCTGTCTAGCCCTGGCTGCAAAAGCACGATGGCAAGTACCTGAGCTCAGGCCTATACGCTGAATGATGCGCCACAACCACAGGTTGTTGTCGCATTTGGATTGTTCACAAAGAAACGTGAACCTTCCAGACCCTCGGTATAATCAACCGTGCCGCCCAGCAGGTATTGCAGGCTCATAGGGTCAACCACCAGCGTCACACCGCTGTTTTCAATGGTAGTATCGCCATCATTTACTTTTTCATCAAAGGTAAAACCATACTGGAAACCGCTACATCCACCACCAGTGATGTAAACGCGCAGCTTCAGCTCTGGGTTTTCTTCCTCGGCGATTAGCGTTTTCACTTTATTCGCTGCAACATCAGAAAAATTCAGCGGTAAATTGGCGTCGCTCATTAAAAACCTCTCAAACACATACGGTAATTAATCCGATTATCTAATACCTGACTATCTCGTTCAAGTATTGACCACTTCAGACTGCTCTCTTTGGGCAATTTTTTCCTTTTCCATCTTGCGGCGCAAGAGCTGAGAGTAAATTGGCTGCCCTCCCAAGACCTGAGCCAGCATGGTCGCTCCCAATGTGGTAATAATCAACGGCAAAATCAAATGGTAGTTATTGGTCATCTCAATCACGAGCAGGACCCCCCCGGTGATTGGCGCCCTCACCGTCGCGGCAAACAGCGCCCCCATTCCGGCAATCGCAAACATTCCCGCTCTATTCCAAGATCCGGGAAGATCAATTGGGCAATCGAGCCGAAAAAAGTCCCGAATAGTGTGCCGAGTGCCAGCATAGGGGCAAAAATCCCCCCCGGCGCCCCCCCGGATCCAAAGCACAGCAAGGTCGTCGCGACACGGGCCAAAAACAAAATCAATAGCAAACTGATGCTGTACTCGCCATGGGTCGCGCTCGGGATCAACGTGATCCCGCCTCCGGTCAGCTCGGGCAAATACAGCAGCAGCAAACCAAAACAGCCTCCGAGCAGCGTGCCGGTCAAGATATACCGCCTCCGCTCGTTGCGGTGAATACGATCAAAGACATCTTGTGCCAGGGTCACCAGGCGATTGAAAATCACCCCAAAGACCCCGAAAAACATCCCCAGCAGCAAAAACAGCCACAGAGACTTCAATACCGGCGCATCGTACTGCGGCATCGTGATCACTGCATGCTGTCCCTGAATACTGCGAAACACAATATTGGCGACAATCGCGAGATAACGACGCACTTGATAGAAATTAAGCTGTAACGAAACTGCGGCCGCATTTCCTCGACCACAAACATGATCCCCCCCGCCAATGGCGCATTGAACGCCGCCGCCAGTCCTCCTGCGGCACCGGAAGCTAGCAGTGCATGGCGTCCTTCCTTATCCTTGAGACGGAAAGCATCCGATACCATCCGGCCAATATTACCG
>LLEM01000123.1_pt1 | contig 17131 bp, 22 predicted proteins | sample 595841 | NCBI WGS metagenome assembly LLEM01 (sample SAMN02919313, study PRJNA255460) | bioreactor metagenome | biome: chemostat; feature: culture 2012_10.2; material: sediment; isolation source: day64 10degC chemostat 2012 inoculated with Wadden Sea sediment taken from... | place: Germany: Bremen ...
AATAGCGTCATCACGACAAGCCACAGCACCACTGCCTGAGCGTCTTGAAGAGTAAAAATGGCGACGAACATAGGAAGTATGCATGCTAACGCCCCCTCCTTGGAGCACAGCCGCCGCTATCAACAACCACATACTACGTTTTAGTTTGGGTCCATAGCTGCCACTAATAACAATCAGCCGCTGCCATATCTCCCACCATGTAAGTGAACGAGAAGGCTGGATCGCATTAGCATTCTGTTCAAGTTGATCTGCATGACTCATCGCATTTCTCCCTTGAGCTGATTGTCTGATACTGCTGATATTTCGCTAACCAGCCGCTGTTCAGGTATTGCGTTAATGTTACCGTCTTTTCTGGATAACTCCTCTTGATTCAGAGCCCAAGACTGAGCCTGCTCATAGCTATCCCACAGACGGGCATAAGTGCCTTTATTTAGGATTAAATCATTGTGTTGACCAGATTCAACAAGGCTTCCGTCATCAAAGACAAGGATTTGATCTGCATCTTTTATTGTGGTCAGGCGGTGGGCAACCATGATGACAGTTTTACCTTTCATTAATGCTGCCAGCGCTTCAACAATGGCGGCTTCATTTTCTGGGTCGGCAAATGCTGTAGCTTCATCAAGCACGAGAATGGGGGCGATCCTGCAGAACTGCTCTCGCTATTGTAATGCGCTGCTTTTGACCTCCTGAAAGAAAGGTCCCTCGCTCACCAGCACAGGTCTCGTAACCATTTGGCAATTGCATGATAAACTCATGAGCCTGAGCAACTTTTGCCGCCTCAATCACGTCTTGCATTGTTGCGCTCGGATTACCGAGACGAATATTATCCGCGACACTTTCGGCAAACAAAAAGGTATCTTGAAAGACAAAAGCGACATACTTCATTAGGCTTTCCGAAGTCAGATCTCTTACATCCACTCCTCCAACCGTTATTGCACCTTGGCTTACATCCCAAAAGCGTGGCAACAAACGAGCTATCGTTGTTTTTCCAGCCCCCCGACGCTCCAACCAGAGCAGTAATGGTCCCATCAGCAACAGTAAAACTGACATCTCGTAACACATAATCACTCACTTCATCATAGCGAAAGCTTATGTTGTCAAAACAAATATCATGCCCTTGCGGCACACTTTCATGCTCCGGCTGAGAAAGCGTTTTTTCACCTAATACCTCATTGATTCGAGCAATGCTTATCTTCGCTTTGCCTATAAGATGTTGTAAAGAAATCAAAGGCATCATTGATTCAGCCATACCCGTACCTATGAGTAAGGTGGCTAACCAAGTGGAGAACTCGAGATCATGGTGCCAAAAAAAGCCATGCTCCACTCCAGAGCAACAACACAAGCGTCGGCATTGGGTTCAGTAAGGCAATAGAGAAACGAGAAGAAAAACTGACACTCTGATACCAAGTCACGACGACTTCTCGGTAAGCTTCCAACGCTTGGTAATAACGACCAAATGTGCTGCTTCCCGTATCAAATGTTCGTACCACTGGCATCGCCTGTACATATTCAACAACGGCAGCACTAACTTGTTCTCGAGTTTCCATATAGCGCTTTGAAAGATCACCATGATCCTTCCTTGCAACGCCAAGAACAATAAACCCTGATATCAGCAGCCCTACCGTTACAGCCGCTAGCCGCCAGTCAAGTATCAACAAGCCAAGTAACGTCATGATTGGCGCTGCGTACGCTCGAGCATAGAGCGGCGTACTATCTGCGACGAACACATGAAGTTCTTTGACATCATCTTGGATAACTTTACTGAGCTTACTCGCACCAGTTTGCTGGATGTACCCCCCCATAGAAACGTGTGCAAGATGCTCACTTAGCTGGGTACGGAGAATCGTTTCCAAACGAAATGCAGCACGGTGCGACTTCGCGAAAGAACGCAGCCTAAGCACATAAGCAATGACCGTAAAGCAGACTGCCGCTAAGATCTCACGACTCGGCCAAGCTTGATCTGTTTCTATCATCGCTCGAATAGCAAGCGCCAGCGCAAACAAGCTAGCTAACACCGATAACGAGCTCAACACCGATAACGCCATCGCAAACCTTATCTGCCCTTTCACTGGCGACATAATTTGCCAATCATCTTGAGTTGATTGTTGTTTATTCACACAAACAGTCCTTATAAATTGCGAATCGTTATAACAAGCATTATTTAAATCCTTATTTGGTTATTGCGCGGCGGGTTGTTTCGGCTGCTCAGGTATACTTTTCCAACGCATCACCACCAAGACACAAAACAGTCCTAGTAATAATGCAAAAAGCTGGAAAGGTAACTCGGCTTTTATCTGATATAACAGCGCCGAAAGCAGAGGACCTACCACATAACCACCAGCCTGAGTCCCCTGCAGCAAGACCTGAGGCTGCTCCTAATTCATCTCTTGCAACAGCTAAAGTCACCGCAGTATTAAAGCCGGTAGTCATCATTCCAACTGATACACCAAACAATACGAAAAGAGCGTGCATCTGCCATAGCTGGTCAGGCAGAGCCATCAGGAAGAAGGCACTAGCTCCGGCAATCAGACCAATTGCAATTTGAGTTGCAGGAGATAAACGCATTCGGCCGACTATCAACAGCTGTGTAAAAATAGTGGCAACCGCTGAGCACACAAATCCAATACTCGTTTGTGCCGAAGCATGTTCCGGGCCGAGCTGGAACAAGTCCTGATACCTGAATGCAGTAACCTGCATCAACCCCCCCGGAGAAAGCAATAAAATATGCCAAACCAGTAAGCAGCAAAAAGAAAATACGCGAATCAGTTGGCTTCAGTTTAACTTTGCTTTTACTGACTGACTTTGTCTTTCCTTCAGGCATAATAACAAGAACAAGTACACCTGCTACGGCTGAAATAACGGCTGAAACATACAAAGGCAGGGTAATAGATAAAACCACCAACAGCGAGGCTATCCCTGGCCCGCCTATCATCCCGATACCATATGCAGCTTGGATAGAAGCCATTGCCGATGAGCGGTTCTCTTCACCAGTAGACTCCGCAATCGTAGCCTGGACTGCAGGAAAGACCCCCGCTAGACAATAGCGCATAAAACAAGCGTGCTATTGCCATAAAGAAGAAAGCCGAGGTCGCAGTAATAACACCGAATCGACCTAGGTCGCCAAACAACCCAAACAAACCGGTAGAAGCCGCGTAACCAAGAAAACCAAAAGCAATGATCTTCTTTCGACCCCCCCACTCATCACTTTTTCTCCCCCCCAATAAGGGGCAGAAACCATGAAAGCAAGCGCTGCTGAGGTGAAAATCAACGCTACTTGATAATCGGGCATTCCTATCTGTCGCCCAAGCGGCGGTAACACAGAAAAAATGATGGATTGCCCGGCCCCGACAGTCGCGAGCCCGCACAGTAATATCCATGTCGTTATTTTAGGCATAGCTGATACCTTACTCTTGAAGTCAAACAGGTATTAGAAATCTACAGACAGACCCAAACCGAGGGTTCTTGGTTGGCCCGCTCCTGCAATAGGTGCTGGTCCAGGGAAAGGCAAGGCATAGTAGTTGGTAACATACGATTCATCCAACAAGTTTGAACCGAAGATATAAATGGTATATTTATCAACTTTATAGCCGAGGTGAGCATCAACTAAACCGTAACCATCAATTTTTAAAGTATTGGCTGCATCAGTATAAGTTGATGAACGATAGTTATAAGTAAGATGTCCATATAGACCTTGATAGCCGTCGTAATTCAACGAAAGCGCAGATGTAAACTGGGGGGGAGCATTTGCCATTCGTTTACCGGCAAACTCACTGGTTTTATATTCAGCTTTGTTCAAACCGGTTACACTAGTAAGCGACCATTCCATATTAATGAACCAGTTAATATCAAATTCAGCACCATAACTACGGGCTTTATCTACATTGAAAAATGAAATTTGATTCAATGCGCTAATACTCCGCCCCATGAGCATCTTTGATATCTAAATAGAATAGGTTTAAATCTAAATTAAGCTGATTTTCGAACCAGGATGATTTCACCCCTAACTCATAATCAATAGTTTCTTGTGGGTCATATTTCGCGTTATCGGGATTGAGTTCAGTAAAGTTGAAACCTCCGGATTGATAACCTTTCGAAACGCTACCGTAAAACAAATTGTCACGGCCTAGCTGATAGCCAAATGCAGCCTTCGGCAACCATACATCCCACGATGCACTTCGGTTATACTGACTAGCCATTTCCATACCCGAAATTACGTTACTAGTCGATGAATCAATATTCTTCTCGTCTTTTTGCCACCGTAATCCAAACGTCGCTTCAAGTTTATCCGTAATATTGAACGTGCTTTGACCAAACACCGCGTACTGATCGCTGGATACATCAGTCATATTGTGTGATTCCATCGGTCCAAATAGGGTGTTTGGAACTACTGTGCCATTATCTTTGGCATCGTATAAATTATCTTGATAGAAAATACCTCCAATCCAGCGAATTTCACTATTGTTGGAATTAAATCTCAATTCGTGTGACTGCGTTTCAATGTCGGAGTCATCCACAAACTTGGCACCATCGAAGTCGCCCAAAGCTGGAGATGTTGACCCATTGGTACGGTCCATATCGGAAATGTGCTGCGCAGAGGTTTGTTGGTTCGCTGCTAGGTAAGTAACAACAAAGCTATCAGCTTCATGCTCAACTTTAAGTGCCTGATCTGCCACTTTAACACTATTTTTCGCATCAACTTCTTGACGCGTTGTTAGCGAGCCATCATTTTCAGCATAGAAAGGAAGCCCACCATCATCACGGTTCTCGCCATTAAAGCTCAATATTGCGTGAGTCCTGTCTGATATATTCCATCTAAAGTGGCCATTATATTGATTGGCTTTAGATTCATCGTAGTCAGATCTGGAACCCGGATAATTATTTGTTAAGTGACCTGAACTATCTCGAAAACGCCCGGCGATGTTAAAGCTCAGAACATCTTCAATCAAATCTTGCCCATACGCGCCATAAATCATTCTGCTGTTGCGCTCAGCAATTTCCGCAACTAATTTGCCTTCAGGCTCACCACTTGACTTACGTGTTATCACATTGATAACACCACCAAGGCTGCTCTGACCATACAAAGTACTTTGCGTACCACGTAGGAACTCAACACGTTCAACGTTCAATAAACCTAAATCCATACCATAGACTGAGGAATGCGGTACACCATCAATATAAACTGTGATTGGTGACTCTTGAGCAAACGCTGATGTCGCCAAACCACGGTAGCTGGGGAGAAGAAAACACACCATAGTTATTTGAGATGGCAACGTTTGGCAAGGTCTTCATAAATGGTTCTAGACTATAAATGCCTTTCTGCTCAAGCTCTTCTCCCGTAGTAACTTGCACCGACACTGGAATTTCTCTTACATTCTCTTCCATTTTGGTAGCCGTTACCGTCATTACCTCCGCAGGGCGGTTCGCTGACGATGAGTTATTTTGCGGTTGAAGCTCTGAAGAAGCTTGCGCCTTTATAGATAAAGCGAACACCACTGATGCGGCGAGCAGTGTCATACGAATTGGCATTATGGATCCTTTGAAATATGGTTACCCAGAAAGCCGTAACGATATCAATTCTCATTTAGGTTAAATATTAGAAATGGGAGCTTTTACAACAGAATGCGGAGTTTCAGTCAATTTCGTTGATTTCATGAAACAATCAATAACGGAACAATAATCAGATCCAACCAAGGTGGCTGGAGCATTCCTAATGGACAGGTTAATAAAGATGTTAAACGAGGATGCATCCATGCTTCCATTTAGCAAGCTTCTTTTTACTAACTGCAGTGGTTCGCTTCTTCTAAAAGGTTACGCAAAAGGCCAGGTGTCAAGCCAGCCATTAGTATTCCCCCCCATCATTATTACTGTTTGATAAATCGGCGACTATCGCTGAGCCAAAGACTCTGTCAGCCAATTGCACCAAGCCTCCATCCCCCCCTCGCCGGTTTTAGCCGAGACCTTAATGACCTGGATCGACGGATTTACCTTGCGGGCATTTTCAATACAGTCTTCAATTTTAACATCGACATACGGCAGCAAATCGACTTTATTGATCAGCATAAGCTCTGCTGCAGCAAACATATTGGGGTATTTTAGCGGCTTGTCTTCTCCCTCAGTCACTGACAAAATCACCACTTTGCTGGTTTCACCAAGATCAAAACTAGCAGGACATACCAGATTGCCGACATTCTCGATAAACAACACTCCGGGCTCATTCATCGCTAGCTGATGATAGGCGTCATGGATCATCTTGGCATCCAGGTGGCAGCCCTTGCCGGTATTAACCTGAATAGCAGGAACTTCAGTAGCTCGAATCCGGTCGGCATCATTGCTGGTCTGCTGATCCCCTTCGATAACCGCACAAGCATGTTGGTGTTTCAGCTGGTTGAGTGTTTCCGTCAACAGTGTTGTCTTGCCTGAGCCGGGGGGGCTTGATACTAGATTCAGTACCAACTGCTTGTTTGCATTGAAGTGCTCGCGATTGTGGGCGGCCAGGTGATTGTTCTTGCCAAGAATGTCCTGCTCTAGCGTAAGCAGCTGACGCTGGGAAACGCCGGAAACATGCACCTCTGCCTCGCCCTTACCGTAATGCAAATCACCCTGTTGCGACATCTGCGGCTGATGATCTACCACAGGGTGCTGTTGGTGATTTTCTGGTTGCGCATCGTAATGAACATGATGATGCACGTCCCCTTGGTGATGATAATGATGGTGGATCACTACCGGCTGCGAGGTCATTCCCTCGACAATCTGATGTTCACCATGACTATGCCCATGATGTGCATGCTCTTGGTGATGATGGTGTTCATGATCATGCTGATGACCTTCAATCTGGCTATCCCCCCCGCAGCCGCAGACATTACACATTTTACTCAACCTCTATATGTTTAATCATTAATTCTTCACCGGTCTCTATGACCAACTGGTAGCCCTGACAATTCGGGCAGCACATGCCACGGGCTGCCAATGTGACTGACTGCTTACAGCTCTGGCACCATGCTCGAGCCGAGATCATATCGATCCCTAGCATGGCCCCTTCAACCATGGTTCCACGACAGGCAAACTCAAATCCGGTTTGCAGCGCTTGTGGCTCGATACAAGACAATGTTCCAATTCCGAGGGTTACCGCTGTTACCCCGTTTGAACCCTTGTCGCGTGGCATGCTCGACGACCGCATCAACGGTATTCAAGCTGATAGATAATTCATGCATTGCATATTCTCTGATTCCATCGACTTCTCTGACTCCACCGCAATTAGCAGATTCGCGGCAATAACTCACCATTGGGGAAATCCAAATAACGGCGGCTTCCCCAAGGGCTATTTAAAATGGTTTTATGGGGAGTATCTTGTGAGGCAAAACCAACAATAGCGGCATGCTCGGAGAACTGTTTCAAAATAGCTAATGCCTCTTGGGCTGCACCCGCAGGCACAGCCATGATGAAGGTTCCTTCATTGGCTAAATCGTAAGGTTCAAAGCCAAATAACTCGCATACCCCCCCATCACGTCATCACTTGCCGCAATCGCCTCATCATCAAGCACAAGTTGTACTTGTGAAGCCTCGCACCATTCATTGAGCACTGCTGAGATCCCGCCTCGGGTGGCGTCTCGCAAGCTATGGATCGGGATTTCCTGTTCAAGGCAAGTATTGATCATCGGCCATAATGTGGCGCAGTCACTTTCAATCGGGCTCACTAGTTTTAAAGATTCGCGCGCCGATAACACACAAGCGCCATGGCAGCCAATATCACGAGAAATCAAAATTGCATCCCCCGGCTGAACATTACTGGCCGATATACCCGGCTTACGGATATGCCCGATACCGGTAGTATTGATAAACAACCCATCAGCGCAGCCTTTCGGCACCACCTTGGTATCGCCGCAGACAATCTTGGCACCCGAGACCTTTAACTCCTCAGCCATACTCTTGACGATAACTTCCAGCTCATCGAACGACAAACCTTCTTCGATAATGAAGCCACAACTGAGATACTGCGGCTCGGCTCCCATCATCGCCAGGTCATTAACGGTACCGGCTACGGCCAACTTGCCGATATTGCCCCCCCCGGCAAAGAATAAGGGCGACACGGTAAAACAGTCGGTCGTCATAGCGATCTCACCCTGGCAGTTCAGTACGGCTGCATCCTCATTCCGCAGGAGAATGTCATTACCCAGGTGGCGAAAAAACAGATTGGTGATCAACTGGTTCATCTCTTGACCACCGCCACCATGACTAAGTTGTACTCGTTTCATTTTATTTTCCTTAAGCATCGCTCTGTCATTTAGCATCGGTCGGCATAGCGGTAATAGGCATTGCAGGCACCCCTCAGAGCTCACCATGCAACTGCCCATCGGGCGATTAGGTTTACAGGCTTTGCCGAATACTTTGCATTCTTGAGGAGTCGCTAAACCTTTAAGAATATCGCCGCAGCGACACTGCTTATGATCGGGGGGTATCAATATGGGTGAAATGCCCGGCAAACTTCACTTCGGCATCACGATGACGAAGGGCCGGCTTTAGCTGCAGGGCCGAGTGAGGAATATTGCCCAGCCCGCGCCAGTTGAACTGTTCGCGGATATCGAAAACACGATCGACCTGACTTTGAGCGGCTTCATTGCCCGCATAGGTCGCAGCACGACTGTATTGCAACTGCAATGCCACTTGATGAGATACCGCCTGTTCTACCAACATCAGAACAGATTCCAAAACATCGACAGGTTCAAAACCGCCCACAACCAATGGCACACGGTAGTTATCTATAATTGGCTGATAAATTTTAGCGCCACTGATCACGCTGACGTGTGACGGGCCAATAAAAGCATTAATCGGCGACTCGCCGCCAGCCAGTACCGCCTCCATCGCAGGCATCACCAGCACATGGTTGATATGGAAAAACAGATTATCTAACTGCTGCTGTTCGGCACACTCCACCAATACAGCGGTCATCGGAGTCGTCGTTTCAAACCCAATAGCAAAAAAGACCACCTGCTTATCGGGATTGTTCCGGGCAATTTTAAGCACATCCATGGGATCATAAATAGCTTCAACATTACCGCCCTCGGCACGGCATTGGGCCAGAGTGCTTTTCGAACCGGGCACCCGGATCATATCGCCAAGTGTAACCAGCACAACACCGGGCAACCGGGCCAGTGCAATTGCCTGATCTATCCGCTCTTTGGGCATAATGCACACCGGACACCCAGGACCATGCACAAACTGAAGATTATCTGGCAACAGTTGTTTCAAACCATACTTCATGATGGTGTGGGTATGGCCGCCGCACACCTCCATGATATAGAGCGGCTTCTCAAGCTCTGCCGCACGCTGCACAATTTTTCCAGCAAGAGCCTTAACAACATCCGGCTGACGAAAACCCTGGTACAGATCTTTTAGTGGCATCATTGCAATAGCACCTTTATATCATCTTCATCCATTTCAGCCAGAAGCTGACGATAAGTTTCGAGGCTTTGTTGTGCCTCCTGCTGATCGATTTTGCTGATGGCAAAACCAACATGGATCAGAACATGATCACCGGCGGCCAAGGGAGCCGAAATCAGATGAGTGCTAACTTGTCGCTGTACACCCCAAAGTGTCGACCAGTGCAGAACATTCATCCGGATAAACTTCTAAAACATTAGAAGGAATACATAAACACATTATTGCCTCGTTATATGTGCAGTGCGGAAGACCCGCTCAAGCCCTTTTCAGGCTGATGGGTGGCATACCAAAGTTGCCCAGCAGCGATACCCCCCGTCATTCACCGGGATAGTTTCGCCGCAATAAATTGAATTAGTTAACTCAGACAGTTGTTGATAAACCAGATCGAGCAAAACTCGATTTTGGAAGACCCCCCCGCCAGAAAGCACGACGGGATAGGTAGGAAAAGAAACAGCCACTGTTTTAATGTTATGCGCGATTGCTTCAAGCAGTCCTCGGCTGAGAAAGCTCACCAACAGCGACCATGTATCTGGCTGCGTACCTGACGATAGGCCAGACGGGGGGGCTGCCGCAAGCAGCGACAAGGCATTATCGAGCAGAGGCTGCCAATCAATCATATTGGTTTCGGCAAGCTGAAATTCCATCGCGACAGAACCCGTCGCTGCCAATGCCGCCCGTTCAAGCAACAAGCCGCATTCACCTTCATAGTCAACAGAATCAACCAGCCCCAACAGGCTTGCCCATGCGTCAATTAATCGCCCCCATTGAAGAGGTATAAGGCGAGCTATTACCTGACTGCCAAAGCTTAAATAGGTTATCCATTTTGCTCTCGGACCACGCTTTAAATACCGCAAGCCCCCATAGCTTTGATCTCACTTAAGGTGTAACACTCAAGCAGCATTGCAAACACGATACGGGCAGGTGATTTAATGGCTCGTTCCCCCCCTAACAATCGAAATGGGCGCAAATGAAAAACCCGCTTAAAATGCCGAGGGGAGCTCAGCAGCACCTCGCCGCCCCCCCAGACAGTACCATCATCGCCCCCCCAGCCAGTTCCGTCAAAGGCAAAACCCAACACAGTCTGTTTAATTTTGTGCTCCGCCATAACGGCCAATATGTGGGCATGATGATGCTGAACCTGATGCAGAGACATAGCTGGCGAGGCCTGCTGCTGACGCTCAATCGCATATTGTGTTGAAACATATCCAGGGTGCCTGTCGCAGACAATCTGTTCCGGTTCAACCTGATACAAAGACTCAAAGTGACGGATCACAGCCAGATAGCGATGCTGAGTATCAATATCATCGATATCGCCAACATAAGGCGATAGGATCCATTGCTGAGCCAAGGACAAACCAATTGCGGCTTTCTGCTGAGCTCCCATCGCCAATATAGGCCGTACAGTTCCATTACCGGGCTGGCTATACGGCGCATATCCTCTTGCCATTCGCATCACCCGGCACTTTCCGCCGGCAAAATGAACCACGCTGTCATCGCAGGGCTGAACAATCGGACGGTTGTGATCCAACACACCGTCAACCAAGTCGCCCAACTGATCACTAACCTCAGCGAATTCCGTCGCCATCGGCATACCAGAACCGTTAGCACTGGTAAGCACAATAGCCCGTTCAAGATGCTCAAACAGCAAAACATGCAACGGTGTGTAAGGAAGCATTACGCCCAAGTACGGTACGCCAGGGGCAATATTGGCAGCCAAGCTAGATTGAGGTGCAGCCTCTTTTTTCATCTGCACCTTTTTCTGCATTAAAACAATCGGACTGGCTTGAGACTGCAGTATGTCCCACTCCTCGGCCTCTCCGCTTACCAATTGCTTGGCACCATCACCATTTGCCACCATGACCGCAAACGGCTTGCGCTGTCGACGCTTGATTTGGCGCAGACGCGCAACAGCATCACTATTGCTGGCATCACAAGCCAGATGAAAACCACCAAGTCCCTTAATCGCGATAATCCCGCCTTGTCGCAAGGTTCTAGCTGCCATAGCAATCGCAGATGCTTTGTGTGCCAACACCTCGCCGGATCCCGACACATAGCGAACTCTCGGACCGCAGTGGCCACAGCTAATTGGCTGGGCATGATAGCGCCGGTCCAGCGGATTTTGGTAAGCCTGCTGACAGGGCTGACACAACGAAAACGTCCGCATTCCGGTGACCGCCCTATCATAGGGAAGTGCTTCAACAATGGTGTATCGGGGGCCACAATGGGTACAGTTGGTAAACGGATAACGGTAATAACGCGAGGTCGGATCGGCAATATCTGCACGGCAGTCTTCGCATATTCCCTGATCTGGCGAAAGACACACGCTAGTCAGTGACCGCCCCCTTGCTTTGCTCAATAGCAAACGACGTAACATGGTGCAGCGGGCGCGGCCAGACAGCAACCTGATCAATCCGGCTAAGCGGCGGAGCTTGCAGTGTTAGTTCTGAGATAAATTCATCCAACTGATCAACGTCCCCCCTGCACGTCCACTTTTACCCCCTTCGGAATCATTGATTACAGAACCTGCCAACTGGTGACGAATTGCCAATTGATAGACAAACGGCCTGAATCCAACCCCCCTGAACAATACCTGTAATATGGATAAACCTACGCTGCTTCATGTTTGCCACTCGATACACACCAATCTGCTTACTAACTAACCGCCGCTAAAATCACCAGAGATCCCAGTTAAGAAAACAATAATGAACCGCCAAATACCGTCATGCTCATTCCGATACCAAACCCAACCGCGTTCAGGATCACTCGGTTTTTCATGCAGCTAACAGCAAGCTGTACTAGGAAAATCCCAAACATATGCAACATCGTCGTCGCTAGCACAAAGCCTGAAAAGTAATACATAGCCTGGCTATCTAGCGGCATTTCCATGCCATGGGCCATGCCGTGAAACAAGGCAAACCCCATGACTAAGGCCAGCGTAGCTTTTTCTGATAAACGCGCACCGGAGCATAACAATATCCCCATCGCAACCACGGACAGCGCAATACCAATTTCAACGCCCGGCATCACCAGCCCAGAAACTCCCATCATTCCGCCAACAATCATGATGGCAACAAAGGCTAATGGCAGACGGTAGCGTGACTGACCGCCAAAAAGTGCAGCGAGCATGCCAACCCCCTAGCATTACGCTCAGATGATCTATCCCTGTCAGCGGATGAATGAATCCACTTTCAAATCCATGCGTACCAATATGGCCGGGATGAGCCAGCGCCAATGGTGAGAACAACGCAAGCAAGCCGGATAATAAATATTTCTTTTTCATGTCGAATGCCTTCTTAAATAAATAGAGAAAATAGTGTTAAATCATGCCGAAAATACGTTCAGGGTGAGCATAGACATCAGCGCGGCCGGGACGGCAGTAGCCCAGCAAGGTCACGTTGAGTTTTTCAGCCAGCTCGACAGCCATTTTGGTCGCAGACGAAATAGCAAAGAGGATTTCAACCCCTGCTGCGCCCACCTTTTGGACCATTTCAAAACTGGCACGGCTGGTTACCAATACCGCCCCGCCCTCGAAATGATGGCGATGGATATACCCCCCCACCAGTTTGTCGAGCGCGATATGGCGACCTACATCTTCGAAAATCGCCTGAATCTGTCCGTTATTATCGAGATAGACCGCTGCATGAGCCGATCCAGTCAACTGGTTCAGTTGTTGTTTCAGCAATAGTTGATTCAATGCTCCGTCAAGGTGACAAATATCAAACTGAGTGTTTGAAGCCAGCGGTGTCAGAGAACGGCACACGGATTCCAACTTTTCCTCGCCACAAATACCGCAACCAGTCATTCCCGCCAACGAGCGACGTTTCTGTTTCAGGTTAAACAGGCAGCGGTTGGCAACACTGACATCCACAGTAATTCCGTTGCAGCCCGGAGAAATATCAATGTTATGGATATCTCGATGATGCTGGATAATGCCCCTCGGACAACGAAAAGCCAATAACAAAATCCTCCAAATCATTGGGAGTGCACATCATTACGGTATATGCGATACCATTAAAAGTTATCGCTACTGGCATTTCTTCTATTATGTAGTCCATATCTTGCCAACTCTGTTTTCCTTTTCGAAAACGGACAATCGGCAATTCACTGGCGTTAGTGAACGCCGAAAAGGAAAGCAATTCGCTCATACTTAAACTCAACTAATATTATTTACAACCGAAATAGGTCTTAATGATTAATGACAACTATAATTAGACGTAATAGTCATAATCAATTCGAAATGAATTCATTTAATTTCATCCAATCTCATCCAAATAGTCATGACTCTTAATACCCATTTTTTGCATTCTTGATAATAACGTTGTTCGTTTCACACCTAATTTAACTGCAGCACCTCTTGGCCCGGCAATTATTCCGTTACTCTCGCGCAATGCAGAGATAACAGCATCTCGGTCAAATATATTATCGCTCGCTGGTAATATAGGTTTAGATTTAACCATTTTATTATTTAAAGAACTGATCGTGATAAGTTCTTCGGTAGGAACACTAAGTACATTTCCTCGCGTCAAGATCACTGAACGCTCAATAAAATTACGCAGTTCACGTACATTTCCCGGCCAAGGAAACTTAGACAGGGTATCCAATGTTTCGGCAGCAATCGCAGTAATATCTTTACCCATTTTTTTCGAGATAACCCGTGTAAAGTGTTTAACCAACAAGGGAATATCTTCAGGGCGTTCGCGTAAAGGCGGGATCTTGATTGGAAAGACATTCAATCGATAATACAGATCACTTCTAAAACCTTTGGATTCTACCATCGACAAGAGATTGGCATTAGTCGCAACCACTATTCGTACATCAACCGATATCAGCTGATTTTTTCCGACACGCTCAATCTCATTTTCCTGCAGTGCCCGTAATAACTTAGGCTGTAGATCAAGCGGCATATCACCAATTTCATCGAGAAACAGCGTCCCTTTATGGGCTTGTTCAAATCGTCCGACCCGTTGGCTTATCGCTCCGGTAAAAGCCCCGCGTTCGTGGCCAAACAATTCACTTTCAAACAAACCAGCAGGCACTGCTGCGCAATTCATTTTGACCATTCGGGTATTGCTACGGCGACTTAACTTATGGATAGCCTGTGCTATCAATTCTTTACCCGTTCCTGACTCCCCCCCTAAAATCAATACCGTACTGTCGCAGTCTGCCACCATGGCGACTTGATCCAGTACCTTGTTCATCACCTCGCTCTGGCTGATGATGTCATCGAAAATCGCATGATCCATGTAGCTTTCTTCAATATTGATATAGTCTGTTGTCGGGATTGTTTTTGAAATCGCCTCGTGAACCTTCAGGCTGTGCATCGCCAAGGCAACCCGAGCAGCTATCTGCAGAAACAGCTCGACGTCATGAGGCGGATAAGGCTTATCTTCCCGCTGCATATAGCAGATATACCCTATCGTGCTGTTGCGAAAAACCATTGGCACAACACAGGCACTTTTTGCCGATAGAGGAAAAAGGGGGGGACATTATTGTTAAGGCTCAACTGTTGTATTGTCAAAGCGCTCAAAACGACAGGCTTATTCTTTTCCACTGCATCCTTAATCGCGTCATCATTGGAAAAGAAATGGCTTCGATAATCAATTTTACCATCACTATAGCCACAATAATCCTGTCCGTAATGGCCATCATGAGTCTGAATAATTGATAAGTCACTCATGGAAAAGTGCTGATATAAGAACTTCAATAGCGATGTGATTAACTCTTTTTTCGTACTACGACTGATCACTGCGTTGGTAACATCAACCAACATTTGAAAGTTATTGCGCTCATCACTTATCTGCTGGGGCAATATTAGAGGCCAATTCATGTTCAATAATATGCTCAACCATGGAGGTAATCATATTAGTGAACAACTTAAACTGTTTCTCTGAATAGTTATCTTCTTTGATTTCCACATTAATGAACTCTATTGAACCGAGTTGTTTACATGCAGAAATTAGCGGTACTTTACAATAATTATCAATATTACTATAAGCTGGATGCTCAATTAGTTGGGGATAACTAAGATATAACGCCTCGCCTTGTATTCGATGAGTACAACCATCATTAACAATACTATGAAGTGAAAGACTATTCTGATTATACTGGTAACACTGAAGATCATTTTCCTGGTCAAAGAAATATAAGACAGGCAATGCATCAAGATCACTTTTCAAAATAATATTGACTCGGTCTACCTTGATGAAGGATAAATCATCATTATTTAGAAACGTCATCAAGCCTGAAATATCATTGCTCGATAGCAGGGGCTTTCGATAAATTCATCAAATCACTTTCAAAGTGTTCCATGGTCCGGTCATCTCGCACAGTTAATTCAAATGACTGATAAATATCTACCAGCCCTATTTGTCATACAATTTTGAGCTATCTATCAAGATAGGCATTGATCTGCATCAACAAGAACAAAACACAACTATCTGATATTTAAGTATCTTTACAAGGTGACACTCAATAAAAGTGGTTTCCTTGGCAGTTCAATACCAAGGAAACCCACTAATCATTACGCATTCACGACATGATTTTTCAAACGGGCTTTCAAATTACTGTACTCTGTCTGTACATAATTCTCGGCCCACGCCTGATCATCAATCTGCTCGACTTTCACCGCACAGTATTTGAACTCGGGCGTACTGGAAATAGGATCAACATGCTCAATAGTGAGTTCATTACATGCGCCTATCCACCATTGGTAAGTCATGTAAACCACACCCATGTTAATGCGATCATTGCAACTTGCCCGGGAAATGACCTTACCGCGACGAGATGACACCCAAACCAACTGCTGATCATCGATACCCCAGAGCCCGCGCATCATCCGGATGCATTTGCACGTAACCCGGTTCATCAGCCAGCGTCTGCAACGCCGCACAGTTACCTGTCATCGAACGGCATGAGTAGTGACCGACTTCACGCACGGTAGACAATACCAATGGATAATCATGATCGGGTTGCTCATAAGGTGGCCGCCACTCAGCAGCAATTAGCCTGCCCTTGCCCCGATGGCATAGTGAACTTATTCCCTTCAAACAAGAATGACGTCCCTGGGTGATCCTCTGTCGGACAAGGCCATTGCACCGATTTCAGCCCAGACATTTTCTCGTAGGTCGCTCCGGTATACAACGGACATAGGCCGCGCAGCTCATCCCAGATCTCCTCGGTGTTGCTGTAGGACATCGGGTAGCCCATTCGGGTTGCCAGCAAGCTGAAGATTTCCCAGTCAGGCTTAACGTTCGGCGGTGGTGTCACCGCTTTGTAGAAGCGCTGGAAACCACGGTCAGCACTGCTGTAAACCCCCTTCGTGTTCGCCCCAGCTGGTTGCAGGGAAGATCACGTCCGCCATTTCAGCGGTCTGCGTCATGAATATGTCCTGAACAATCACCAGTTCCATTTTATTCATCGTTTTACGCAAAGCAGCCAAATCAGCTTCAGTTTGAGCCGGATCCTCGCCAAAGACATAGAATGCCTTACAGATCCCCTTCATCAACTTTGTGGCCAATTTCAGTCAAGCGATAGCCCGGCTTGCCAGACAGGCTTACACCCCAGGCATTTTCGAACTTATCACGAATACTGTCATCGGCAACGTCTTGGTAGCCTGGGAACTGATGCGGCAGCATGCCCATATCACAGGTTCCCTGTACATTATTCTGGCCACGAACCGGGCCACAGCCCACAC
>LLEM01000124.1_pt1 | contig 17059 bp, 23 predicted proteins | sample 595841 | NCBI WGS metagenome assembly LLEM01 (sample SAMN02919313, study PRJNA255460) | bioreactor metagenome | biome: chemostat; feature: culture 2012_10.2; material: sediment; isolation source: day64 10degC chemostat 2012 inoculated with Wadden Sea sediment taken from... | place: Germany: Bremen ...
CAACAACAGGAGAGGGATGCTGAGTTTCAGGCGCTTTTCTTTGAAGTCAATGGCGTCACTTTTGCGGTACCGTTGACTGAATTGGGGGGCATTCATCAGCTCGGAGAGGTAAACCATTTACTGGGGCGGCCGCCTTGGTATCTTGGGCTGATGACAAACCGAGAGCATCAGCTGGATGTAGTCGATACTGCACGCTGGGTGATGCCTGAAAAACTGAGTTCGAATGAACATCAGGAAGAATATCGTTATATCGTGATGTTAGGGGGAAAGTAAGTGGGGGGTTGGCTTGTAATGCGCTCCACGGTACTGAAACTTTGACAGAGCAGAGTGTTCGTTGGCGGGAACAGGCGGGTAAACGCCCTTGGCTTGCCGGAATGGTTAAAGAAAAAATGTGTGCTCTAATTCATGTTAGCGAACTAATATCTATGCTCAATGCTGGTTTAGATGTTAAGAGTGTAATGTGAGCAAGGCCAAAGAGGAAACAGCATGTCACAGGTTAGTGTAGCCGAAATACAAAAAGAAGACGGTAGCGATGAAGTACTGCAATGGGTAACCTTCCAGCTGGAAGATGAAACCTACGGCATCAATGTGATGCAAGTACGAGAAGTATTGCGCTACTCGGAAATTGCCCCAGTACCTGGTGCTCCAGATTACGTTATAGGTATCATCAACCTGCGTGGTAACGTGGTTACGGTTATTGATACCCGTTCTCGCTTTGGCCTGATGCAGGAGAGATTTCTGATAATACCCGTATCGTGATTATTGAAGCTGAAAAGCAGGTTATTGGTATCTTGGTCGATAGTGTTGCAGAAGTCGTTTATCTACGTAGTTCAGAAATCGACAGTACACCGAGTGTGGGTACTGAAGAGAGTGCGAAGTTTATCCAGGGCGTGAGCAACCGTGATGGTGAGTTGTTGATCTTGGTTGACCTAAACAAGCTGCTGTCTGACGAAGAATGGGATGATATGGCGTACTTGTAATGCTGAATCTCGTTTTGCAATGGTTGCCGGTTGCCGTCGCGATACTTGCCGTGATTATCTCATGGCTCATGGTTCGTCGTGAACGTAAGGCCCGTCAGACACTGGAAGCAAAATTTGCCGCCACAGAATTGGTGTTGAAAAACTCCCGGCATCAACATGAAAGTTTACTTAAGCAGTTTACTGAGTTGCGAGCTGGGACGATAGGTATGAGCCAGAAGCTTGCTGATATGGCGGAAAACCTTGAGATGATATCAGATCGGCAGGGTGAAATGGCCATGCTGGATCCTGATGGAAAACTTTATAGCCGAGCCAGTAAAATGGTTGAGCTAGGTGCCGATGTCAATGAGCTGATGGAAGAGTGTGATTTGCCGAAGGCGGAAGCAGAACTTTTGTTGCGCCTACAGCAAAAGATGGCGCAACCACGACGGCGCTGAAATAAGATATCTCTATATTTAGCCAAATTACACTTGTTCGTGAATACTGGAAAGCCCTTCCCAGCCGGGAGGGGGGGTTTTTCCGTTTAGTAGCCAGGAAAAGGCAATCAATTCGGCGATGATTCGGTAGAGGTTTTCCGGAATTTCATCACCCACTTCAAGATTATTGAGATAGTCACTCAAGGCCTCATCGTGATGGATTAAGCCACCCCTGCTGTTTTACTTGCTCAATAATGTGCTCTGCTAGCTGGTTATAGCCCTTGGCCGTAACGATCGGAGCCTGCTGCCCCATCATAGTGTAGTGCAATCGCACTTTTGTTTTTCATTTTCTATTACTTCCACTCAGTCGTTATTACTTGCTGCGCGCCTAAGGCCACGTGATGTTAGAGTTAATACCGATTCTGCCTATATCAGAATTGACAGCCCCCCCTCTCTCTTAGGCTCGGAAACCTCCGGCGGACGAAATGCAAATGTGGCCGGTTCACTTTGGATCCCTAGCATTGCCAGCCGCTCGGTCAGAATCGGTGAAAGTGATTCAGTTCGCTGGAGCCAATCTCTGCTGTCGGATTCAAACTGTAGCGCCAGCGTTTCTTTCTCCCATACAGCGATAGCATGCACGGTATCGTCGTGACCGACAGGCAGCGCTAACCGGATGGTCCACTTAGGGGGATGGTCAGATTTTCTATCTGGCCCAGAGCTGGATCTTTTTCTACTGACAATTGCAGCTCGCGACCGCTCGGTTGCAGCAGGTGTAGTTGCAGCAAGGTGGTATCCGTGTCTTTTACGGCAGGAGCCAACCGTTGCTCGGCAGCGAGTTTGAGTAGTGCACTGAACTCCTCCTGTTTATCAGTAGGAAGCAGCAGTAACCACTGTTTTAGCGGACTATCTGTTTGTCTTGATTGTTCCAGCAGCTGGGCCAGCACTTGCTTGCCTGCACCTTGTCTAAGCCACTGGATGAGTATGACCTGATTTTCAGGCATTAGAAGCTGGGAGAGCAAATTAGTCACAACAGGCGACGATGGCATCGATGAAGTAGAAGCGTGAGCTACAAAAGTTGTAAAAAAGCGTTGTAGCACATTCATTTGCATTAATACTTGAGAGAGCTGGGAAATTTGCCCCCTGAACAGGCTGATTGGTGTTCATGGTTTGAGGTAATTTGTGATTTGTCTCATTTACTGGCACTTTTTTAGGGTGCAATTGTCCACTCTTAGTTAAAGCAGAGGCTTGGCGGTTATCGATACGTATGTATGTCACATTTACTAACCTAAGTGAGAGAAGTATACAACTGGGTGTCTAACAAAATTCTGGACCAATGTGGTAATATGCCCGCTAAATTGTGTCACCTAGGATACATCATTTAATATGTTGTCTGTACAAGAATTAAGCTGTGTCCGTGACGAGCGGGTATTGTTCGATGACCTGAGTTTTTCCGTTTCATCGGGGGGGGAGCTGGTTCAGGTTGAAGGGCATAACGGCGCCGGAAAAACAACCTTGCTGCGGATCATTGCCGGTCTCGGGCGGGCAGACAGCGGTAACGTGTGCTGGAACAACGAAAAGATCGAATCAGCACGGGAAGACTACTACCAGGATTTGCTGTTCCTCGGTCACCAGACTGGGGTAAAGCGCGAACTGACAGCTTTTGAGAACCTGGCTTTTTTCCAGGCAATGCATACCAATACGGAAGATTCAGATCTGAAGGGCGAGCCACAGGTGAGTGGTGAAGATTGCTTATGGCAGGCTCTGGCCCATGTCGGTCTTGCTGGACGGGAGGATGTCCCAGCCGGTCAGCTGTCTGCAGGCCAGCAGCGCCGGGGTGGCATTGGCCCGGTTGTGGATCAGCAACCACAAGTTGTGGATTCTGGATGAGCCGTTGACGGCTATCGATAAACAAGGCGTGAAAGTGCTGGAACGGTTATTCTTGTCGCATGTCGAGCGTGGTGGTGTGGTATTGCTCACTACCCACCAGGACATGTTTACAGACAGTAACCATTTACGGAAGATTAAGTTGGGGCAGTAGTTCAGGATGCTAAGCGCTATTTTTCAAGTCATTCGACGTGAGCTGCTGATTGCATTTCGTCGTCAGGCTGATGTGTTCAACCCATTGTGGTTTTTTATTATTGTTATCACCCTGTTCCCATTGGGTGTTGGGCCGGAACCGAATTTACTGGCTCGGATTGCACCGGGTATTGTTTGGGTGGCAGCCTTGCTAGCGGCACTACTGTCGCTGGAACGTTTGTTTCGAGACGATTTTGTCGATGGTTCGCTTGAGCAAATGCTGATGATGCCGACGCCGCTGCCGGTGCTGGCATTTGCTAAAATGGTGGCGCATTGGGTATTGACCGGCGTGCCTTTGTTATTGATTAGTCCGTTGCTGGCAATTTTGCTATCGCTGGATTGGCAGACGTGGCAAGCGGTGGTGCTGACTTTGCTTATTGGCACGCCGACATTGAGTTTTCTCGGGGCGATTGGGGTTGCTCTGACCGTGGGGCTACGGAAAGGTGGTGTATTATTGAGCTTGCTGATTTTGCCGCTTTATATCCCCGTGCTTATATTTGCAACCTCGGCCATTGATGCAGCCAGCCTTGGCATGGCTTTCAATGGGCAGTTGGCTTTGATGGGAGCGATGCTGGTTGGCTCGGCAACGCTGGCTCCATTTGCTGTAGCAGCTTCATTACGTATTAGCGTGCAATAAAAGATTACAATTAGATTTGAGTAATATGTCTCATAATAATGGATCTCATGAGACAATTTTGAGCAAGAACAAGGAAGCGAAGATTAGGTGAGTAAGTACCTCAAAAGGGGGGGTATTTAACTTTGCTTGTCCTAATTCGATGATGAGAAGTGTTTCATTGGCAGTTCTTCACTACATGTGAACGATACGCTGGCTGAAAACGTACTTATTACAATTATATGAGTAGAGCAGAAATATGTGGAAGTGGTTACATCCCTACGCGAAAGCTGAAAATTGCTACCGTCTATGCGGTACCCTGTTACCTTGGTTCTCAATTATTGCCCTGTTGGCAATTATTGGTGGCACAATCTGGGGGGCTAATGTTTGCCCCGACAGACTACCAGCAGGGCGATAGTTTCCGGATCATTTATCTCCATGTTCCTGCGGCCATCTGGTCGATGGGGGGCCTATATGTCGATGGCGATTGCAGCCTTTATCGGTATGGTCTGGCAGATCAGACTCTCCGATATGGCTGCTGCGGCAATGGCTCCGATAGGTGCTGTCTTTACCGTGATTGCTCTACTCACCGGTGCTATCTGGGGGGGCAAGCCGATGTGGGGGGGAGCCTGGTGGGTATGGGATGCCCGTTTGACTTCCGAGTTGATTTTGCTGTTCCTGTACCTTGGCGTCATCGCGCTTTATAGTGCCTTCGATGATCAGAAGACGGCGGCAAAGGCTGCGGGTATTCTCGCGATGGTTGGTGTGATTAACCTGCCTATCATCCACTTTTCGGTTGAGTGGTGGAATACATTGCACCAAGGTGCCACAATTACGAAATTTGATAAACCGTCGATGGATAGCACCATGCTGTGGCCGCTGTTACTGAATATTGTCGGTTTTGCCTGTTTCTTTGGTGCGGTAACACTGGTACGTCTACGTAATGAAATCATCGCCCGTGAAAGTCATCGCCCTTGGGTACGCGAATTAATGAAGTGAGGCCATCATGCATTTTGAATCTTTCAGTGACTTTTTAGCTATGGGTGGCTACGCATCTTATGTTTGGGGGGCCTACGGCATCTCCTTTGCCGCATTACTATGGATTTTAATTTCAAGCCTGAGTCAAAAACGCCGCCTAGCGGCAGAAATCAAGAACAGAATCGCTCGTGAGCATCGTATTAAAGAAGCGAAAAAACTGGAGAACACACTATGAACCCGAGACGTAAAAAACGCCTGACGTTAGTGTTGGCGTTAGTTCTGGGCCTCGGCGCAACGATTGGTTTGATGCTATATGCGTTAAATCAGAATATGGACCTGTTCTACACCCCCTACCGAGCTGGTGCAGGGGCAAGCCTGATGGCACCAAGCCCGAAGTTGGGCAGCGTCTGCGAATTGGCGGTATGGTTGTCGAAGGGTCGGTTCAGCGTGATCCACAGTCGCTGATCGTTCGCTTTGATGTGGCAGATGTCGGCCCGGCTGTCACTATTAAGTACGATGGCATTCTGCCTGATCTGTTCCGTGAAGGTCAGGGTATCGTGGCCCAGGGTGTGTTGATTGACTCAACGACTATTGAAGCTCATGAAGTGTTGGCGAAACACGATGAAGAATATATGCCGCCGGAAGTTGCTGAAGCGATGAAGAAAACCCATGAACCTCTTCAATATAGCGAAGAACAGATGCAGGGTAGTGTTCAATGATTGCAGAACTAGGGCATTTTAGCCTGATTGTTGCGTTGGGTTTGTCGATCCTCGCAAGTATCTATCCATTGTACGGGGGGGCCTCTGTCGGCAACCAATCAATGATGCGAATGGCTCGTCCATTGACTTACGGTGTGTTTGGCATGTTGTTGTTGTCGTTCATCGTATTGTGCTGGGCATTTTATACTAACGACTTCACCGTAACCTATGTTGCCAGTAACTCCAACAGCCTATTGCCGTGGTACTACCGTATCACCGCCGTTTGGGGGGGCGCATGAGGGTTCACTGTTACTATGGGTATTGATCCAGGCAACTTGGGCAGCAGCCGTTGCCATGTTCAGCCGAGGTATGCCGTTAGAATCAGTTTCTCGGGTTTTGGCGGTAATGGGTATGATTTCAGTGGGTTTCCTGCTGTTTATCATCGTCACTTCCAACCCGTTTCTACGTACCTTACCTTTCTTCCCAGTTGATGGCCGTGATTTGAATCCGCTGTTGCAGGATCCGGGTCTGATCATTCACCCGCCGATGTTGTACATGGGCTATGTCGGCTTTTCTGTGGCTTTTGCCTTTGCTATTGCCTCCCTAATGACTGGCCGCCTGGATACTGCCTGGGCGCGTTGGTCTCGTCCCTGGACGATTGCTGCATGGTCATTTCTAACCGTAGGTATCGCACTAGGCTCGTGGTGGGCTTACTATGAACTTGGCTGGGGTGGCTGGTGGTTCTGGGATCCGGTAGAAAATGCGTCTTTCATGCCATGGCTTGCGGGTACGGCATTAATGCACTCACTTTCCGTTACTGAGAAACGCGGTACGTTTAAAGCCTGGACTGTCTTGCTGGCGATTTCAGCCTTCTCCCTGAGCTTGCTGGGAACTTTCCTCGTTCGTTCTGGTGTCTTGGTCTCGGTGCATGCTTTTGCCTCGGATCCTGCGCGCGGCATGTTCATTCTTGGTTTCTTGATCATTGTTATCGGTGGCTCTTTGCTACTTTACGCACTGCGTGGCGGTCAAATTCGCTCTCGTGGTAACTATAGCCTGTTCTCGCGTGAGAACCTGTTGCTTGCTAATAACCTCTTACTGGTTGCAGGTCTGATTGTGGTACTGATTGGTACCCTGTTGCCGTTGGTTCACAAACAGATAGGTTTGGGCTCGGTCTCTATCGGTGTGCCGTTCTTCAATACATTGTTTACGTGGTTGATGATCCCATTCGCCTTCATTCTGGGTATCGGTCCGTTGGTGCGTTGGAAGCGAGATCAACTATCAAGCGTCAGAAAGCCAATGATAATTTCAGGCGCGATCACTATCCCTTTCTCGTTCTTGGCAATTTGGTTGTTTACCGACCGCATGGAACCGATGGCGGTACTGGGACTGATGATGGCCGTTTGGATTGTTGTGATGCATTGCTTTGAGCTGTACCAGCGCGCAACACACCGTCATAGCCTAATGACAGGTCTTGGTAAGCTAGGTCGCAGCCACTGGGCAATGGTGCTGGGTCATATTGGTATGGCAGTCAGCGTGATCGGCATTACGCTGGTTTCAAATTACGATCTCGAGCGTGATGTACGGCTTGCACCAGGAGAAACGGTTCAGGTTCAGGGTTATGACTTTAACTTTGCCGGGCTGCGTGATGCTGATGGCCCTAACTATGACGGTTATATTGCCGATTTCAATATTTCTCGTAATGGCAAGTTTGTTACTGAGCTGCATGCCGAAAAGCGTTTTTATACGGTTGCTGGTTCGATGATGACTGAAGCGGCTATCGACAGTGGTGTCACTCGTGATCTTTATGTCGCGATGGGCGAAAAACTGGGTGATGGTGCATGGGCTGTTCGTATCTACTTTAAGCCATTCGTCAACTGGATATGGTTTGGTACGTTCCTGATGGCCTTAGGTGGTGTGATGGCAATCAGCGATAAACGTTACCGTTTCCGAAAGAAAGCTAAAGTTGGCAATGCTAAAGCCGCCAAACAAGCTGAGGTTAACTGATGAATAAGAAATTATTGTTTGTACCTCTGGTACTGTTTTTGGCTCTGGCGATGGTATTTATGGTCCAGCTGACCCGCAATGCAGGCGGTGACGATCCGACCAAGCTTGAGTCGGTATTGGTGGGTAAACCTGTACCGAATTTCAAACTTGAAGACTTGGTTGAAACGGGCAAGTTGTACGAGCAGGATATCTTCAAAGGTGAGCCTCTGCTGCTAAATGTCTGGGCGACATGGTGTCCTACATGTTATGCCGAGCATACCTACCTCAATGATCTGGCAAGCAAAGGCGTGAAGATCATTGGTCTTAACTATAAGGATGAGCGTATCAAGGCTGTCCGATGGCTAAATGAGTTAGGTAATCCTTATATTCACAGCCTGTTCGATGGTAACGGTATGTTAGGGGATGGATCTGGGGAGTCTATGGCGCACCAGAAACGTTCCTGATTGATGCCAAGGGTATTGTTCGTTATCGCCATGTTGGCGATGTTAATGAGCGCAACTGGGCAGACACGCTTGAGCCGATGTATCAGGCACTGCTGGAGGAAGCGAAGGGATGATCAAAAGAATCACAGCCATACTTCTGGGGGGCTTAGCCTTGTGTTGGCAGCTGCGCTTCCAGTATCGGCAGCCATTGATGTCTATGAGTTTAAAACTCTTGAACAGGAACAAGCTTTCCACAACCTGACGGCAACGCTGCGCTGTCCGAAATGTCAGAACAACACCATCGCGGATTCAAATGCTGAACTGGCCAAAGATATGCGCCAGAAGGCGTTTGATTTGCTAAGCGAAGGTAAAAGTGAGCAAGATGTCGTCGACTACATGATTGCCCGTTATGGCAACTTTGTGACCTACGATCCACCGCTGATGCTGTCAACGATTATCCTGTGGGCCGGTCCATTGTTGTTTGTTTTGATTGGTTTTACGGTGTTGGTGATGCGCTCTCGCAAAACCGGAGAGACGCAAACTTTAGTGGAACTGGAAGCTGCTGAAGAGCAACGCTTGAAATCACTGTTGGAAGAAATGGAACAACAGGAACCGAATAACGATGGGAAGGTGAAGTAATGACGTTGTTTTGGCTAATAACCGTTGCTTTGGTTTTGATCGCCGCGGTCATTTTTGTCGCGCCGATGTATGTTGGCAAGGCTCAGGATGATATCGCTAGCCGTGACGAGCTGAATAAGGCCTTCTTTAAAGATCGTATTGACGAGTTGGAAGAAGAAACCAGCGAAGGCTTGGTCTCGAACCAAGATGAGTTGGTTTCTGAATTGCAGCAGTCATTGTTAGATGACGTACCTGCGCAAAATGAGCAGCAAAAAACAGCGGTTAGCACTGTTATGCTGATCCCTGGTCTTATTTTGTTGGTGGGTGTGTGTTACGGCATGTACTTTAGTGTCGGTAATCTTGATAAGGTGGAATCTTGGCAACAGACGGTCGCGCAACTACCAGAGCTGTCGAAGCGCTTGATGGACGAGCAAGGTGCCGATCCGCTGAGCGATGCGAGATGAACGATCTGACCTTGGCGCTGCGCACCCGTTTGCATGACAACCCGAATGATGCGACAGGCTGGTTGCTGCTTGGCCGTATCGGTATGGCTAACCGCGATGCTGATACTGCACAGGGAGCCATGAAGCGTGCGTATGCACTAGAACCGGGAAACCCTGAAATTCAGCTTAGTTATGCCCAAACACTGATGTTGATTGGTGATCCGGCAAAGAGTGACTATGCGCGCCAACTGTTGCGCAGTGTTATCAAGCAGGATCATACCAATATTCGTGCGATGTCACTGTTGGCTTTCGATTCGTTTGAACGTGGAGATTACCTACAGGCCGTCTCATACTGGACCATGATGAAGAAGATGATTGGTGAAGATGATCCGCGTGCCAAGATGCTGGACCGCAGTATTGAACGAGCACAGGCTCAGATCTCTCAGGCAAGCCAACAGGCCGCTACTCCGACAAAAACTGTCTCGGTGAAAGTAGAGCTAGACCCATCAGTAAGCCTGCCAACGCAGGGGGTCGTTATTATCTCTATTCACTCTGCTGATGGTGCACCGATGCCAGTTGCAGCGCGTCGGATGCCGTTATCTCAGTTTCCGATCACTCTAACTCTGAGTGATAGCGATAGCATGATCCCTGAGCGTCTGATGTCGTCGCTACCGAATATGATTGTTAAAGCACGTATTGATACCGATGGCAATGTGATGACCAAGAAGGGTGATTGGTATGGCCAGAGTAACGTGATTTCGCTTGGCGGTTCCACAAATGTGGTGATTGATAAGCAATACTGATAACTTAGCTGGAACTCATGGGGCAGGCTGGATATTATTGTCCGGTCTGCTTTTTTATTTCTGTGGAATAAACTTTTGAAAAGAACAACCCTTTTATCACTGCTTTTGATTCTTGGGCTCTCTGGCTGTGCTGAGACGCCAAATGAAGATACGCTTGGTCAAGATACTGCAACTGAAACCAACGTTGAATACGTCGAGCAGGGAACCCAATATAATGTCAAAGGTACCTACGACCCGTTTGAAGTTCAACCGCGCCATGTGGGGATCTGAACTATGATTATCTCGACCCGTATGTGGCACGCCCGGTATCTCTTGCCTATGTAGACTATGTTCCTTCTCCGGTCAGAACAGGGATCCGCAACTTTCTGTCCAACCTAGATGAACCCGCCAATATGATCAACAGCATTATCATGCTTGATGGTGAAGAAGCCGTCACTCATTTTAACCGTTTTTGGATCAACTCCGTTTTTGGTTTGGCTGGTTTAATCGATATCGCCACAGCGGCTGATATTACCAAGCCAAGCGAGCGCGCCTTCGGTGACTCATTAGGTTACTACGGCGTAGAAAACGGTCCATATTTTATGGTTCCCGTATACGGCCCTGTAACCCTGCGTGAAGGAGCTGGCGATTTTGTTGACGGACTTTACTTCCCGCTTAACTTGCTGACATTCTGGCAGAGCTTAGGCAAGTGGGCCTTCGAAGGCATGGAAGATCGCGCCGCTCTTGTTTCGCAAGAAGGACTGCTAAGAGACTCGCCTGATCCATATACCTTCACTCGAGATGCCTACATCCAGAACAAGAACTTCCGTGCAACAGGTGGCGAAAGTGTTCCTGAAGAGCCAACAGATGAAGAGTATCTGGATGAGTTCTTGGATGAGGTGGATGATTATTAGATTAAAAGGGACGGGTTCCTAGGTACTAGTTCTTAATGGTGGAGCAGAAGCGTTTACGGGCCAAAACTGTGTCCTGCCTCTGCCTTCTACATGGCTTCCCTTTCTCGTTTTCAGCGATGTTCGATTCGATAGATAGAGCTGAGCAAGTGCTCCGTCATGAACTAGGATTCAGTAACCAGACATTTAAAAATGCCCTACAACTACAATGACCTAATCAAGGTTTTCAACCAAACCTTCTTGGATGCTTACAATACAGAACTTACCCTCGGTGGTGACGAGCCAATCTACTTACCAGCTAGCGAAGGCTACAACAAACACAGGATAGCTTTTGCCCGAGGTTATTTTGCCTCAGCTTTACATGAGATTGCCCATTGGTGTATAGCTGGCCCCCAAGCGACGGCTGCTTGAAGATTATGGTTATTGGTATGAACCTGATGGGCGCACGACAGACGTACAGGCTGAGTTTGAAAAGGTAGAGATCAAGCCCCAGGCAGTAGAATGGATTCTATCAGCAAGCTGTGGTTTTCGGTTTCAGGTTAGCTGTGATAACCTGAGCGGCAACTGTGAGCCTGACAGAGTTGGTTTTACTAACAAGGTAAGAGAGCAAGTGCTTATTTACCTAGAGCAGGGGATGCCGGAGCGAACAAAGGTATTGTCTGACGCATTACGTGAGCATTACCAAATCGCTGTTTTGTTTCCGGAGGATTTCTCCGAGCTTTAAGGCGCTTGGACTAGTTAGCGAATGAATTTGTAATTCACAGGCACCAATTTTCAACAAAGAGTATAGTTATGATCCAGCAATATGAAGAAAAATTATTGAACCTGATTGATCTGATGGTCGAAACCGCATCAGATGATGAACTTTTTGCTGGAGGCTACCTACGCGGACATATCTCACTGTCCGCTGCTAACTGTGAAATGAATGGAGTCAGTACGATTGACGCGATGAACTCGGCTGTAGCTATGAGCCTAGCAGAAGCTCAATCTGAACTAAACCCTGCTGACCAGTTGATAGTTAAAGCAATGTGGGGAACAGTTGCAACAAGGCACAATGTAATTAATGATTTTGCTTGTTGTTATAAACTGAAAGGCGCCATGATTATGGCGCCATATCAGTGCATTTCTAATTAACTGTTAGTATTTAGATACTTACGTTTATAATCAGATGCTTTGGCAAAAATAAAAGTAGGGGATTGATACCAGCAGAAACCCTGCTGCATATATTAAATGTTCATTAACCAAAAGCTGATAACCGCTTATCATAAATACACTCAACATTGTAAATAGGTTAAGTGTATGAATATAAGGGTGTTTTACAGTGAAATGAGCATATGCTCTAAACATGCTCTATAACCTCATCTACGGAAATTTGTCAAAATAATGGCTTTTTATTATACAAGTAAAGATGTTGATACTTTTATTAATAAATAATAAAGGAGTTTAACTGTTTGTCTCTAATTTTTCATTGCTTTTGTGCAGGGTATCACTAGTTTTATACGGTTATTAATTGAACGTCATTGTAAACGCTATTAATAATTATCTTTATATGTACATCGAAGGGTTAATACGAAAACAGATTTTATATAAAGGTCAAATGTCTATTTATTGTTTAAATCTGAAATTGAATTATGTAGTTAAGTGCTGAGTATACAGACAGCCTAGTTATATAAAGATCACGAAACGAAAGTTTAGTGATTTCAAAGCTCGGTACTATTAAAGTCGATGTGGTTGTTAAATAGACATGAATAGTATCGAACTAGTGTTCGATTTAGTATTTTATATGATCATTGCCACAGAGTTAATAAGCCACAAGTTGCATCATGTTTTTTGACAAACATAAGAAATTGTTTCGTACAATGTATTAGGATAGAAAATCACCATAAAATAGTAGCTTGACTTATAAAATTGTTAATACCTATCTAATTGATAAGCTTAAAACGTAGGTTAACCTGTTAAAAACGGTATTTACCTCAAAAGCGGTTGATCAAACGCAATAATGGATTTTGAAATGATGAGTTTTCATCTTGGTAAGCTCAAATTTGCAAAAATGGCAGGTTTTTATCACTATCTCTAATGGCTATTAAAATGGCTTATTGGTAAAATCACATGCTTGCCATTAGTAAAAAATGGCGACAAAAAAATATGAATTTCGCGCTTTAGGGGGGGATCGCTTTAACCCTAGGGCGGTAGCATTCTAAAAAGGTATCATATGCAAATTCTAGTAACTGGTGGGGCTGGGTTTATTGGGTCAGCTGTTGTTCGGCATATCATTGATAATACACAGGATTCAGTGATAAATCTTGATAAGTTAACCTATGCCGGTAACCTCGAATCTTTAGGTAATGTCGAAGAAAGCCAACGTTACCATTTTGAACAGGTTGATATTTGTGATCGAGACGAACTCGATCGAATTTTCCTTGAATATCAGCCTGATGCCGTAATGCACCTTGCTGCTGAAAGTCATGTTGATCGCTCTATCGACGGACCAGCTGAATTTATTGAAACAAATATTGTTGGCACGTACACGCTACTTGAGGCATCAAGAGCATATTGGAACTCACTTGACGGTGATCGTAAGCAAAATTTTCGCTTCCATCATATATCAACTGATGAAGTTTACGGTGATCTCGAGGGTACGGATGACTTGTTTATTGAGACAACACCATATTCACCATCAAGCCCTTATTCAGCTTCAAAGGCGTCCAGTGATCATCTTGTTCGTGCTTGGTTGCGTACCTATGGTCTTCCAACAGTAGTTACCAACTGTTCAAACAACTATGGGCCGTATCATTTTCCTGAAAAATTGATCCCACTGATGATTTTGAATGCACTAGACGGTAAAGCTTTACCTGTTTATGGCAATGGGATGCAAATTCGTGATTGGCTTTATGTTGAGGATCATGCATCTGCACTATACAAGGTAGTTACTGAAGGTATCGTGGGTGAGACGTATAACATTGGTGGTCATAATGAGAAAGCGAACATCGATGTTGTCAAAATGATTTGCGCTCTCTTGGAAGAGCTTATTCCTAACAAGCCTGATGGTGTCGGTAAATACGAAGATTTGATCACATATGTAACAGATCGCCCTGGGCATGATGTTCGATATGCAATTGATGCTGGAAAAATCGAACGTGAACTTGGCTGGAAACCTGCAGAGACATTTGATTCAGGTATACGTAAAACAGTTGAGTGGTATCTGAATAATCAGAAATGGTGGAGTCGTGTACTTGACGGTTCTTATAGTCGCGAACGTCTAGGTACTGAAAGCTAGCATCCATTTTAGAAGAAGGTGTAAAAATGAAAGGAATAATATTAGCTGGAGGCTCTGGTACTCGTCTATACCCAATAACTAGAGGCGTTTCTAAGCAGCTGCTACCCGTTTATGATAAGCCAATGATTTATTACCCGTTATCGGTACTCATGCTTGCGGGAATTAGAGAAATTCTAGTTATTACCACACCAAATGACAGAGCGAGTTTTGAACAACTGCTTGGCGATGGGAGCCAGTTTGGTATTGAGCTGACTTATGCTGAACAACCAAAACCTGAGGGGGCTAGCCCAAGCTTTATTATTGGTGAAGAATTTATAGGTGATGATAGTGTTTGCCTGGTACTCGGTGACAATATTTTTTGGGGACAGGGATTTTCTCCAAAACTGTTAAGTGCAGCATCTAGCAAATCTGGCGCGACAGTATTTGGATATAAAGTACACGACCCTGAGCGATTTGGTGTTGTTGAGTTTGATGAAAGCCAAAAAGCCATTTCTATCGAAGAAAAGCCGCTAAAACCGAAATCAAATTTTGCTGTGACTGGTTTGTATTTCTACGACAACGATGTAGTAAAAATTGCAAAAGAAATTAAGCCTTCTGAACGGGGTGAACTTGAAATAACCAGTATAAATCAGGCTTACTTAGAGCGTGGTGGTTTAAAAGTTGAGCTATTGGGTCGAGGCTTTGCATGGCTCGATACTGGTACTTATGAAAGTTTACTTGAAGCGGCAACTTTTGTTGAAACTATAGAGAAACGACAAGGCTTTAAAATTGCGTGCCTAGAAGAGATAGCTTGGCGCAATAAGTGGATAAGCGATAGTGAATTGCTCAGCTCAGCTGAGCCATTATTAAAAAACACTTACGGTCAATACTTAAAGAACTTAGTTAGAGACAAGTTATAATGAATGATCTCAAGTTAGTAGACTTTAAATCTTTGGGAGATGATCGCGGCGGACTTGTTTCACTTGAGGGGGGGAATAGAAATATTCCCTTTGATATTAAGCGAGTGTATTACATATATAATACAGAATCCGGCGTTGCTAGGGGGCTTTCATGCTCATCGTGACCTTAAACAAATTGCTATCTGCGTAAAGGGAAGCTGTAAATTTATCATCGATAATGGCCGAAGCAGAGAAGAAGTAACACTCGATTCGCCGCTTAAAGGAATTCTAATTGAAAGCATGCAGTGGCGAGAGATGCATGATTTCTCAGCAGATTGTGTGTTGATGGTTTTGGCAAGTGAATTGTACGATGAAGCAGATTATATTCGTGACTATGATACATTTCTAAGCGAGGCGTTAAGAAATGATTCATCCGCTAAGTGATGTTCAAAGCATTAATATTGGGGAAGGGACGCGAATTTGGCAGTATTCTGTTGTCCTTAAAGGCGCGACAATTGGAGATAACTGCAATATTTGTGCGCATACACTAGTTGAAAGCGATGTGTTAGTTGGTAACAATGTTACGGTTAAATCAGGTGTTTACCTCTGGGATGGTCTAACAGTTGAAGATAATGTATTTATCGGCCCATGTGTAGCATTCACCAACGATAAAACACCGCGTTCAAAGCAATATCCAGAGAAGTTTTTGCGAACCACAATTCGTAGAGGCGCTTCAATTGGTGCAAATGCGACTATTTTACCAGGATTAACATTGGGTGAAGGTTGTATGGTTGGTGCAGGCTCTGTTGTTACAAAAAATATTCCCCCCATATGCTGTTGTTGTTGGTAATCCAGCCAAAGTAATTCGATTTTTAGAGAAACTGATGATTAATTTCTTAGATTTAAAAGCTATTAACGAACAATATCAATCTGAGCTTAAGCAGGCTTGTAGCCGTGTCATTGACTCAGGCTGGTATATCATGGGTAAAGAATTAGAGCTTTTTGAACAAGAGTTTGCTGAGTATTGTGGTACAAAGTTTGCCATCGGTGTAGCCAATGGATTGGATGCTCTAACTTTAGTGCTCCGGGCATGGAAGGAACAAGGTAAATTACAGGCTGGAGATGAAGTCATTGTTCCAGCCAACACATATATTGCGTCAGTTCTTGCGATTACAGAAAATGACTTAGTACCTGTATTGATTGAACCTGATGAACTGACTTACAACCTATGTCCTATAAAAGTTCAGAATTCAATTACCGAGAAAACAAAAGTAATTTTGCCTGTACATCTATACGGTAAGATTTCCCCCCCTATGCCTGAAATCATGGAAATTGCTGAGAAACATAATCTTCTTGTTCTTGAAGATTGTGCTCAGGCTCATGGTGCGAAGCGACAAGCGAAGAAAGCTGGAAATTGGGGACATGCGGCGGGATTTAGTTTCTACCCAGGAAAGAACCTAGGCGCATTAGGCGATGCTGGTGCTATAACAACAAATGATCAGGAGTTAGCGTTAGTTTTACGCTCACTGAGAAATTATGGCTCTGGACGTAAATATGAGAACCTTTATCAAGGCGTAAATAGCGTCTTGATGAAATTCAGGCAGCGATGCTGAGAGTTAAGCTAAAACATCTAGATACAGAGATTGCAGCCCGGCAGAAGGTTGCAGAGCGATACATAAATGAAATATCAAATCCACTAGTATCGTTGCCTGTTATCGAATCTAAAGAATTTAACGTTTGGCACTTGTTTGTTGTGAAGACAGAGTACCGTACAGAGTTTCAGAAGCATCTTGAAAAAGAAGGAGTAGCAACGTTAGTTCATTATCCTATTCCTCCACATAAACAACAGGCTTACAAATCGCTGAATCATAAAACATTACCAGTAACAGAAAGAATCCATGATCAAGTCTTGAGCCTTCCGATAAGTCCTGTGATGAGTGATTCAGATATCTCATTCATCATACAG
>LLEM01000125.1_pt1 | contig 16889 bp, 23 predicted proteins | sample 595841 | NCBI WGS metagenome assembly LLEM01 (sample SAMN02919313, study PRJNA255460) | bioreactor metagenome | biome: chemostat; feature: culture 2012_10.2; material: sediment; isolation source: day64 10degC chemostat 2012 inoculated with Wadden Sea sediment taken from... | place: Germany: Bremen ...
AAATATGCCTCAGTACCAAAACCAGTTAGACCGATGGTATTTCCACTGCCCGGTTTAGACGGGATTAAGACTCATATCAATGAACATATGTAACTCTTCATGACGTATTTCCACTGCCCGGTTTAGACGGGATTAATACGAAAATAAAACAACAGAAAGAGCAACTAGTAAAAAGTATTTCCACTGCTCGGTTCAAACGGGATTAACTAGCGGGAACCAGCATCAAGGCTGCTGGTAGATAAGATCTTCCATACTGGCGTAGCTGATGATGCTATTTAGATGAAGAGTCTGGCGGGTTTGGTTTCCGTCTGTGACAATCAGCCCCGTGGCGAGGCGGTGCTGTTCCTGCAAGGCGATATCGGGTCGGAAATAGGCCTGAATGATCAGACAACGGCTGGGTTTTAGAAGCCGAATTTTTTCAGGTTCCAACTTTGAATAGTTACTATCAATATCTTGCTTGTTGAGGCCGAGGCTAAGATCATAAAGGCTCTGCTGCCCATGGTTACACAGTTGATATTCCTGTATCGTTTTTACCCCCGGAAGTAATGGCTTATTGTCCGACAATGGCGCCAGGGCAAGGTTAGGCGGTCGATATGCCTTAGGGTTGTACTCAACGCCAAATGGGTGTTCCCCCTCCAGTAGCTGATCCCGCTCTTTGGCCAGCATTGTCACCAAGCCTTTTTGGGTCAGGCTGCGATAATGGTTTTTGACGCTAACCTCAAAATACCGCTTTTCTCCTACCTCTAAACTAGCAAGGTTATATTGGCTCGGCTGAATGCTTAGCGAGGCGAGCTTGCTCTGAAATACAAACATTAGCTCGTCGGCACGGCTTTCACCAGTATTCTGTACACTGATGTTCAACATCCCAATTTCACCGGCATCTAAGATGCGGTTGCCGTCAAGATCTTCTAGCCGAAGTTCCGCCTTGAGCCGTGGCGGTGCATCAAGTTTTGCCAGCCTTTCGCCCTGAAGAACCTTCTGCTTTTTCTGATAACGGATCTTTGTCAAATACTCGTTCGGGTAATACCCGACACGGTTGCCGTAGATCTCCCGCGAGACATAACACTTCTTGGCACACTCCAGGCTTGAATACTCACTGCCTGAATCCACCAGAAGCTGCGAGTTATCTTGGCCCAAATACGAGGTAGCCGCTAACATCTTCTGTTCAGCAGTATCATAGTGGCCGTTTTCAAATGCAACCGTGCCCTGCCGGTAAAGGCTATAGGCTGATTGGCAATCGTATAATCCTGGGCACAGGCAGCCAATATACTGGCTGCCATCATTACCGCATATCGCGTGTTCACTCTTCCTCCTCATTGCTTAGTCTAAGCATACTGCCAGCACTATGTGCCTTGCCGGGACGAGCCTGCTTGGCCTTTTCACGCAACTGTAATTCAGCCAGCTTCTGCGCCCGCTTTATCTGGGCTTCCGGCAACCCCACCAATACCCATACCCGGCCTGATGCATCGGTAACTGTCCGGTACAGTCGCATGCCGTACATCTGGGAGGACAAAGTGGTGCTGAACACCCTCTGGTACGCTTCGGAAGACGTCTCCAATCCCAGTTCACTGTCGCGTTGGTATTCATCATAAGTATCCCTGCGAACCTCTAGCATCAGGGTTGAATACAGCTCCTGCTGCCCGCGGTTGACAGCCAGCTCTTTAACCAACTCGTAATCTCCCGAGCCCTGGGCAGAGCTGACAACAAACCGCGTCGGCTCTTTAACCGACACTGCCGGATCGCATACCCAACTGGGCGCGTCTTCGGCCGATGTCGGATAGGTACAGGTTTGAACAACCTCGACCTCACTGGCACAACCTGCCAGTGCCAGCATAACCAACGAAACAATCTGCTTTTTCATTGTGTTTCCCCTCTTCTTACTCAAACGGTGTGTAACGTACAGTGGCATAGTGGTAGTTACTGTTTTTCATCGCTTCTATTACCTGTGAGAGCGCCTGCCGTTTTAGATACGCCGCTGATAATCGCCCGACATTGGGCAAATATGGCTGTAACGGCGCATCATGTTCCAGCAGTACAAACAGCTGCGGCACAACAGGCTCATGAATTTCAAATACCCGCGGAATCGTTGTGTGACGTTGCGATCGGGTCATATCGGCTTTCACGACTTCCAGCTCGCCAAGCTGACTTATACGTAGCAGTGAACCGAAATGCCGCTTGGTTTGCCACGACAGTTCTATCGGTTTGCGGTACTGGCTGAAGCTGTTAAATTGACCATCCAGCCGAAGGTGCGACGGTGCCAGTTCAAGCATGTCCAGCAACTCGCCCCCCCCGCTCAAAACCACCTGCTCGCGATGGGGCTTTCAGCCACCAGCTCTGGCCAAGCCGGACAATATGCCAGTTGCTCATCAGCCTGAACGCCTCACCAACCCCCCCGTCTACGTTCGGGTGAAGCTGTTTTACCTCTGCAACAGAGGCCGACACTCTTTCTTCGAGTGGGCGAGTATCAAACTGTGCGACCACCATTTTGTCTCCGCCCCGACATTGGTAATAATCAAAACGAGCGCCATCAAATCGGTTTTGGGAGGAGAACTCTGCCACGCTGGTGAAGCGGGCATCGGCCTTGCCGGCTGTCATTGTTGCCTCCTCACGGCTGAAAACAAACACCTCCAGGTTATTACTCTGATTAAGGTTCTTAAGCGCCCCTTCCTTGGCAGCCTGGTAATTTCCTCCCCGGCCAATCCCAAGCAATATTTCAGCAGGTTGCCTGAGCGCTCTGGCTTCAATCTCGTCACATTGATGCAATGGCACAGACGGGGGCACAGCCCAAAAATAACACCAGAGAGGCTATCCACCCTTTCGTCGCTGTCATCCCCCCCTCTCCTTCTTGCTGTTATGAATTGTCGATACCGCCAAGTTAGCGCTTCTGTTTGGTTTCTGTTGCGAGTGCAAATTTGTGATACCAGGTGAATATTAATGGCAACGATATGATGCAGAAAATTGTTAGCGTCAGAAGGGGGGGAAATACGATGGCGATACAAACAGAACGCTGGCTAATGGCCGCACTATTATTGGCTTTTTCTGCCAACGGGCAGGCAACAAGTACCCGTGCTCTCGGTATGGGAGGCGCGTTCGTGGCCCAGGCGAATGATGTCAGTGGCATACCGGTTAACCCGGCAGGGATGGCCAGCCTGTCTGAAAGGGGGGGCATTTTCGAGTTTGCCCTCGAAAGCAACCATATCCTGCGCTATAACAACACCGCGAGGGCACCAGAGACTGAAAACATGGAACTCACTTATCTGGGGGCTATGCTGTCGGCATTTGATACCGGGCTCGGGCTTTATTGGAGCCAGGATGCCAAAACATCGCCAGTATCAGTCCAGAACACCACGGATATGGCGCAACGAGGCGTATTGGGTATGGGAGCCGGAAAAGGGTTTTACGACGGAACGATCAAACTAGGGGCGACAATTGACTGGCCGGCCTATACACTCGAAAGTCAAAATTACACAAGCAGCTCGGCTGGCGGCTATACAATCGGCACCATTATTCAGCTGGCTGATCGGGCATCACTAAGTGCCCACAGCGGATTACAATACTCACTAAGTGCCGGTGTAACCCCAGCAATCCGATATAGAAGATGATCGCATTCTAAATCGTGCCGAAAGCCTTCGCTATGGTGTCAGCATGGCGCTAAGCGGTCTGTTTGGCAATCAGGTATCCCGGTTGACCCTCAATGGTGAAGTCGAACAAACCGACATTGACATTTACCGCAACATCGAAGATTTAAAGACCTATAAACTGGGTGCGGAGTGGACATTCTTTTCTATCGGCAATGAACACCTGCAATATACCCTGCGTAGCGGTATCCGCCAGTTTGATGAGCAGGACCTGAGTAACGCGTTATCCTTTGGTGCGGGGGGGGTAAACTGGAAAAGCCACACTATCGAAGTGGCAGGCTGGCAAGAGCCTAGTGAAGACTTCGATAATTACCTAATGGGCCTTTCCTATACCTTCAGCATGGAAAAAGATTAAGACCAACCTAAACGGGGGCTCATGCTACTTACAGGCTATTTATATCAACCCGCCGTTTACCGAGATCACCTGGCGGGTAACATAGGCAGCAACGTCTGACATCAGGTAGCTCACCAGCCCCCGCGACTTCCTCCGGTTCACCCATGCGGCGTAGCGGAATAATGGGTAATGACTGATCTTTAACATGCTCTTCGACCATCCCGGTATCAATCAGCCCCCCCGGCGCCACGCAGTTAACCGTTATTTTACGTTTCGCCAGCTCCAGGGCCAGTGATTTAGTTGCCCCTATCACCCCGGCCTTGGCCGCACTGTAGTTCGTCTGGCCACGGGTACCCATAATGCCGGAAACCGATGAAAGGGTCACAATTCGCCCGCCTTTACGTAATTTCACCATTGGCATCACGCACGGATGAAGGACGTTATAGAAACCATCCAGATTGGTATGGACAACACCATCCCACTCCTCTTCGCTCATCGCCGGAAACGCCGTATCGCGAGAGATACCGGCATTACTCACCACACCATAGTAAGCACCATTCTGGCTATATCGGCTTCGAGCACTTCACGGCATTGCTGACGGTCACGAATATCAAACTGGATAAGCCGTCCTTCTCCACCAAAGCGCTTTATTTCTGCCAGCGTTAATTCTGCACCGGCATGATCGCCCATGTAATGAACGACAATAGTAAAACCATCTTTTGCAAGCTGCATGGCAATAGCGCGCCCAATGCCTTTACTTGCCCCTGTAACGAGCACCTGACGAATCATAAAAAGTCCTTTTTAAGCGTTTGTTCCAATTTTTCCTGTAACGGTATGAATAGGTTGAGCTGGCTGTTGGCGAGCAGCTCGCCATGATGTTCAATGCGACAACCAAAAACAGCCATACCGTTATTTTCTATGACTTGCTCGGCATAGATATCGAGTACTTGATGCTCTTTAAATACGCTGCACTCTACCTGATAACGACGACAGCCCAGCAAAAAGCCAACGGGAGAGGACTTACCTCGCTTCCAGGCATGATAACCCGACCAGCTTGCAACAGATTGCGCCATCAGCTCTACGCCGACATAACCGGGGGGGATTGAGCGGGTATCGGTATCAAAAAAACAGGCACTGTTCACTCGGGATCGCCCGGCAATGGACATGCTTATCACCAACATCAATCAGCTCGTCAACCAGAACCATAGGCAGTTCATGCGGCAATAGCTGATGTAAATGAGGAGGGTTAGCCATGCGCATACCCAAAGATCAAGCTAATGTTGTTTCCGCCAAAGGCAAACGAATTACTTAAAATCGCGGTTTCGGTAAGTTGAGTTCCCGATTGGACCAGCGCCACCGGTGCCAATGATTGATCTATCTGGCCGTCGTTCACCTGCGCAGGCAATGCAAGCTGATAACGCAGTATATGCCAGCAAATTGCGGCTTCTACCGCACTTGCCGCACCTAACGTATGCCCGGTGAGTGGCTTTGTCGAACTGACTGGCGTGTGCTCACCAAAAACGCGGTTGATCGCCTTGGATTCCATGGCATCATTCAGCGGAGTGGATGTACCGTGGGCATTGATATAACCAATGCTCTCTGGCTTCAGACCAGCATCATCAAGCGCTCTGCGCATCGCCTCCTCTGCGCCTTTTCCTTCTGGGTGAGGTGCGGAAATATGGTGGGCATCGGAGCTGTCGCCGACGCCAAGCAAAGCAATAGCCGGGACATCTTCGGTTAGAGCCGAATCGTCAACGGCCAGTGACAACAGCATAAACGCCGCCGCTTCACCAAGATTTATCCCTTTCCGATTCTCGCTGAATGGGTTGCAGAATGTATCGGACATTGCCTCCAGGCCACTGAAGCCATTAAGAGTCAACTGGCAGAATGAATCACACCCTCCCACAACAACAGCATCAACTATTCCGGCCTTGAGCAACCTCCTGGCAGACATGAATACCCGGCCACTCGATGAACACGCCGTCGAAATGGTATATATCGGCCCTTGCAGATCAAAATATGCTGCAACAAACTCCCCCGAGATCGTTCGCTTCATGCACGCTGTAATGATAATGCTCTGGTAACTCGCCAGATTCTGCCTTCTCCAGCAACGCAGCTTCGGTGTCGGAAGTTCCCGAAGTGCTGGTTCCGACGATAACTGCCACGCGGTCCCGACCATATTTAGCTATCGCCTGTCGAATCGGATCGGCTATTTGAGTCAGGGCTGAAAGTGCCAGACGATTGTTATAAGTATCATAGGGTTCGAGGCTTTCTGAAATAGCGGGAAGTTCGCTGGCCACTTTGCCGACCACGGTATCTGCACCGTTATTTAACCAACCAGAGACTGGCTGTACTTGGGGGGAAGATCCCATCTCTTAGCCGTTGGTGAATCTCTTCTCGGCTAGAACCTAACGCTGAATTAAAGCCACAGCTGTGGATGTAAACCGGTGTAGATGTATATTTCGATATTTTAATAGTCATCGCTATCCTTCGCATTGTTATTTTGACGGCAGTTGTATAATCATTGGGCGTTGGCGATCAAAGCCTCAACTTTTTCGGTAAACACTCGGGGGGGCGAAGCCAGACGCATTTCATCATCATCAATACCGACAGCCACTTGCACGGTATGTGCCTTGGTCATCTGCTCACCACTTGCAGCATCGGCGATCACATAGTTGACCCGCAGGCGGTTTTCCCACTCAACCAGTGTCGCTGTCACGCGTATTTCATGATTGAAAGGGATCGCTTTAACGTACTTAACCCTCGCATCAATAACTGGCCAGATATAGCCTAAAGCCTGCATTTCTCGGTAGCTATAGTTGAGCTTGCCCATCAACACCCGACGGGCTTCTTCAAAAAATCGAAAATAATTACCGTGATATACAATCCCCATCGGATCGGCGTCGTTAAAAGACGTCACCAAGGTTATTTCTGCACTCAGCACCGGGCTCTGCATTGGTATGCTATCCATCATCATCTTCCTTACATCCAAACACACCTGGAGGCAGCGACTCCGCCGCTGCCAGCTTTATTCTTCCCGAAGAATGAATAACTCGCTCTCCGGTACTCGCAGCTAAAGAATGAAAGCTAAATTGCAACTTCTCTTTCTCGGCTTGCCAACTCAGCGTCAGCTCGACAATATTCTCTGGCTGAATCGGCTCCTGAAATTTAATGGCTTCCATACCGCAAAATTCAGCAGGCGTATTTAACAGGGTCTTGCCGTAATAGACAGCCCAATCAATCTGGGTGACTCCGGGCAGTAACGGGTAAGCTGGAAAGTGCCCCTGAAAGTCAACGATATCGGCATCTGCCTTTAATTTCAGAACGGCGCCGTTGTCCGTAAGCTGGGGTATCGATAACAGTCGGCTTGCGTTTATTCACTATGACTATGCCCTCACGCTATTTAAAAAACTGTTCCAGATCCCTGACTAGACGCTTTCCTTGGCTATTCAGGGGGGATCTCATCGACATCTCGAAAACGGCGGGGAATACCAACAGGTTCAAGCCAACGTCGCAACTGCTGGCGTAAGTCTCGCCAGAACCTCCCTTTACCGAGAATTTGCATGTGCTGCTGCCCTTCATCCGTCAGGGTGAGCACGGCGGCAACAACCAATCGGTTAGGTTCATCCAAGGTCAGAACTGCGGCTTCGTCAATCCAGCTCAACTGACACAGACGGCGTTCAACCTCAGCCAGTGAAATTCGTTTCTCTTCCACTTTCACCACCCGATCTGTTCTCCCCAGCAGCGAAAAATGGCGTTCACCCATGATCTGGCACTGATCACTTGTCTGATACCAACTGTCAGGGTCGATAAAGGCCGAACAAACACGAAGGCAGCCTTTAGCATTGAGCGCCATGTCAATGGAATCAAATAACCGCCAAGGAGTGCTAGCCTGTTGCTGTTGACGAAAACCGATACCGCCAGTTTCCGTACTGCCGAATACTTCAAACGGTGGCTGGCCGAATAATGCGCTACTTTGTAGGGCAGCGGCTTCACTTAATGGACCACCAGAGGAAAATACGGCGCGATAAGGCTGGGTGATCCGTTCATCATTAAGGCGCTTAAGCAGAGCCGGGCTGGTTATCAACACTGCATCTGGATTAGCCTGCGCCATAACCTGTTCGGGGGTAACTAAGATCTTCCCGTCCAAACATACGCCCGGCACAAAGCGGCCAAAGTACGCGGAAAAGCAACCCATAAATATGCTGGTGAGAAACGGTACTGACCACCTTCGAATTACGAAGCTGATCACCCCCCCAAGTTTTCTCTAGTTCGACTATCTCGGCATTAATGCAGCCAAGGGTTTTGACTACCGCTTTCGGCTGTCCGCTCGAGCCAGATGTAAACAGAGTGATCGTCACCGCATCTAGCTGTAATTCAGTAAGATCAGAAGCTGTTTCAGACCGAGCGAGATCGCTAGAGCCATCTCTTACCTGTCCAGATTCAAGTACCAAGGGCATCATTTGTTGTGGGCTATTGAACTTGCGAAGCTCGTGCCGATCATGGAGCAGGACATCAAAGTGAGGGGGCTAGCTCAGCCAATGCTTCCGCCTGATGATTTCCCGGTAAAATAATGTGCTTACCTACATGCGCTGCAGCCATAAAGGCAACAGCAAAGAGGTAGCTATCATCAAAGCAAAGTGCCCACTTCCTATATGAACTTGCCTGTAATGTTCGAGCCAAAACCTCGACGTCTGTTTTAAACTGGGCCCAGCAAACCAAAGAGCTAGGATGATAGGCAACGTCAAGTTTGTCCTCTCGAGAAGAGCACATCAACTCTGACAACGGACTAAAAAGAACCTCTGTTTGAGGTACCGATTTTACATGCTGGATATCCATATCAACTTTCTTTTTACCTAGCTATGCCACTGATTTATAAAGTGAGTTCAAGATATAACCACAGCCAATAACATGCAATAATACTCATATGATATATCTAATTATTATTGTTCCTTTTTCTTGTCATGCGATGGATCTCACCCTCTCTTCGAATATAAGTATCAGCTTGAGTGCAAATACTAAAATTACAGGCGAAGTCACATTTCTATAATTAAGACAAAATGCCACCAAAAAAACCATTGCTCAAGATCTTAAGTCTCATATGAACAAGAATGCATTAAAAGAACACAAGTTATAACGCTTAAATACATATAAGCGCATAATTTATGATCAACTTGACAAGCTTCATGTAAACGAAAAGGTCTTGCGAAAGATTCCTATACTCAGTCAGTTCGGTATATTGAACTAAGCCTTTGGGAGTATTCGGATCTAGGGAACTATTGTCCCAGAAGTTGGGATCGAAAGGTGACGTTGTCACAAGCAGTCCCAATCTAAGGTTATCAGTCGAGTTACGAGTGTTTGTAGTCTTTGAAAAGGAGTTTATTTATGGCTAAACGTGTATCGAACAAACGCATCAAAGAAATTTTGGATAATGCAAAACCTAAAAAGTAATTATTGAAGAGCCTCCAACCGGAGGCTTTTTTATTACCCCTTGCCGACCTCCAACAATAAGCTCTCTTCAAACAAACTCCCCATCACAGCAGAGCCTTTAGTCAATATCTTGTTCATAACATTGTTGTTTCAGCTGCTGCTCATCCAACTCTGTCATGATGTAGTTGTTCAAAATCAACCGAACAACTAATGATGGGACTTTTCTAGCTTCTTGTTACTTAAACCTAGAAATCACCACAAATAAACCCTAACACATCTAAAAACATCACAAACTGCAGTGTTACTGACTACTCTACGGTAACAGCTAGACGAAAAAATATAGCCTGCTGCCTACGTAGTAACCGACTGTCTTTTCACTCGACTTTTAGAAAATACCTCGCAACCAAGATAATCGCCTCACCACTAAGACTAAGAATCAATACTGAGAATCCTCTCTCTGGCTACACTCCTCTTGGTATTAATACCCTTTGAGGAGTAAACCATGCGTAAAAGACTCAGCCTTGTTGGCATGTTGGCTTTGTTCTCTCTGCTTGGTTGCCAAGAAGAAGAGCTTACTTTTGATGTAAGCCTTTCTGGTAATCAGGAAGTCCCACCCGTTGTAACTGAATCCCAGGCGACGGCGACGGTGACACTATTGATAAGCAGCGGTAATGGTAGTGGTGATAAAGACGATGGCCTCGACTTGGACTTGGATCTCGACCTAGATTTAGATCTGGATTTAGATCTCGACCTAGATGGCGATAAAAATAAAGAAGATGATACGAACGATGAACAATACGGTGATAATAACGAATACGGCGACAACAACAAATACAGTAATAAAGATAAGGATGAAGGTAACCCACCTGAGCCCGATCCCGAACAGACATTTACACTCAGTGCAGAACTAGATATCAGCATGGTCGAAGATGTGCAGGCAGCACATATTCACCAAGGTGGTATTGGCGAAAACGGCCCTGTTGCTTTTGAATTTGTCGATAATGGTGATGACACAATGTCAGTCGAAGCGACTGAAATCACACAAGAGCAATCTGACGAACTGTTAGCCGGCCAGTGGTATATCAATGTTCATACTCTTGATAACCCTTCAGGTGAGGTCAGGGGGGGCCAGATAGTCGATAACAATACCATCGTTATTGTCACCTTCAGCCTCGACAGTTCACAGGAAGTTCCCCCCCCTGTTGATTCCGAAGCTTCGGGTACAGGCTATGCAGCAGTGAATACCGACACTAACGCCGTTGAACTAACCGTTGTTACCGAAAATGCCGAAGATGCAACAGCTGCGCACATCCATGAAGGTTTCGTGGGTGAAAACGGAGATGTTGTCGTTGCGCTTGTACAGGGTGACTCGCCTGGCGTATGGACAACCCCCCCTGACGAAACGATATTGGATGATGAGACACTCCAGCGACTGGTAAGCGGCGGACATTACGTTAACGTTCACACCCCCTGCTAATCCTCCGGGCGAAATTCGCGGCCAGATCCTGAGTAGTGACTTTACATTAATAACCTTCTCGTTAGATGGCGAGCAAGAGGTTCCACCAGTCGATAGCCAAGCTAGCGGTACGGGTTATTTGACCTATAACCGCTCAAGTGAAGAAGTCGATCTTAGGGTTATCACTACTGGAGCCGATGACGCCGTTGCTGCCCACCTCCACGAAGGTTTCGCCGGACAAAACGGTGATGTCGTGGTTGCCCTTGAGCAAGACCCAGAAGACCCGGCCAAATGGACAAGTCCTGATGGAACAACGTTGGGCGGCGACATCATAGAATTGCTCCTTAGTGGCGGGCACTATGTCAATGTGCACACCCCCCCAACCAACCCACCGGGTGAAATTCGCGGTCAAATTCTGACGTCAGACTTTACCTTGTTCACCTTCCCCTTGGACGGTTCACAAGAAGTACCGCCGGTAGAGACAGAAGCTTTCGGAAACGGTTATGCCACCTTCAATGCCGAGACCAACATTCTTCAAGTTAACATCATCACTTCCGGGATCGATGATGCCGTAGCTGCCCATGTTCACGAAGGGGGGGCAACTGGCGAAAACGGTGATGTGGTTGTTGGCCTAGAGCAAGATGGTGACGATGTCACCGTTTGGTCAACACCAGAGGACACAGAACTTGATGACGACACCGCAGAGAAGCTTCTTAACGGCGGACACTATATCAACGTTCATACCCCCCGCCAACCCCACCAGGCGAAATACGAGGGCAAATAGAATAGATCAATAAACCTATATAGAAAAAAGCCGTCGCAGGCAATATTTAGCGGCGGCTTTACTCTAACTCTGAAGTATCCCAATACACATAAATAGATTCTTCCTGTAGCTTAAAAATCAGTCCTTTCTGTCCCAACCCTGATTGTCTGTACACTGGGTATCCCCCCCTACTATCTTGATAATTGCCGGGACTCTCTCCAACAGGCGTAAAATCATAGTAGACGCCATCATCACGTTCGATAGTGATATATCCCTGACGCTGAGAAAAGACACAAAGATACTGTGCCAAAGGTTTATCTGAACCTGCCAGGTAAATATCACAACGCGCGTCAGTTGTGTCGGCAAAAGCCTGCTGTATACTTCCCCCATAGCAACGTGACAGCTATCAGAAATTTCAGGTAAACCTTCCAATCCGGCCAACAGCTCGTATTCATACCATTACCTCCTACACCTGATTGCCATCGATGAGGCGAACAGACCATCGATACTACTCCGTCGAGCCTAAAGGGACGCAGCGAGTACCCTCTCCCTTAGGCTTTGCCAGCCACTCCATCATCTGTTGTGTAACCTCTGGACTACTAAGCAGCTCCATATGATTCATTTGATAGAAAATCTGCTGCGATGTGTCTGAAAATACTAAATTTCGTTCATCCCAGTCATGTAACCCAAGAGCACTCCGTAAAGGAACCAGACCATCACCGATTAGACGTTCGGCTAAAAGGCTACGTTTAGTAGCAGTCGTCGCCGCCACAGTATAACAGGCAGTGTCTTCTGGCAAAGGAACCACTTGCCGCTCATCAGCTTTATCTTCAAAACGGTCAGAACCTTGCCAGTCTTCATCAACTATATGACCATAGCGCAAATCCGTGATTCCTGAACTTCGAAGCTTGCTGAGTCTCGAGAAAGGAGATGTGTACGGGGTACAACCCAATACAACATCGAGTTTATTACCAGCGCGCTCCAATGGAGCCCCATGATGCGGTGTACCCAGAAAAACAATATTATTCATTAATGCTGGCCATCGCAAAGCCTGTTGCTTGCCATAGTACGCTGCACTACGTGTTAGTAAACCTCCCATGCTATGGGCAACAATTGTCATTTCTTCAATCGTTATCGGCCAACTTTCGACTAACCGCTCTAATTGATCAGCTAACTGCCGTCCATTATCCGATATATGCAATCCGGAGTTATACCGCAAATAGACGGGGCGTATAACCAAGAGCAGAAGACAGTGCCCGGCCATGATCAACCTCACCATTATCATGCTCGGTACACCATTGCATATCATTCATGCACAAGCCGTGGATCATCAACAGCACTTTGTTCGTTGCTTCAGGCATAGAAGGCAAAGCCTGCCAATCCAATACTTTCCGCTGATAATAAAATGTCATCGGAATCGAAAATTGGTTATTGTTCGCTACTAAGCGATCGCCCATCACACCATTCAGGGCCGACAGCACAGCAATACGCTCAGGGGGGGTTTCAGGTTTATCTTTATCTAAAGACTCCAGCAGAGGTTGTTGTTTTTCCAGTACTAGATCAACTCCGTTACCCACCATCTGCGTAACAGTATAGATACTCCTGTAAACCAGTCCGGTAAGGCCTCTTGTTCGGCCCGGCTCATTACCGCCAGGCATACCCAATGAGCTCCACACCGACTGGTGCACGCCTTCGGCAATACGTGTCACACTCAAAGTGGCTTGAGTGACTAATTGACCAACACCTTTAATATCTGAGGCATGCAGGTGCTGTAATTGGTTTTTGAGTGCCTTTATTACCATGATATGAGCTCCGTCGCAGTTTTCTGTTGAGAAAATGAACTGCTTTCTTACTGAAACAGCACATAAGCCACTAAGCTCATAATGAATGCTGACGAAGCTGTTGTGAATCGCTTATTTGAAATGATATGTAACAATACCCAGTTAACCACTATTCTGCTGATTCCATCAACCAAGCTCAAACGTAGTAACACCAAAAGTACGATCCAAGGGAAGATCAGGTAACTTTCCCGTATACATACGAGCGGTTTTAAACACAGCATTCATATTGTATTTTTCTGCAAGAGCAACAGCACGCTCGTTGACTTCAGGCACATCGAGATAAATAAGATCAGTCGATTTTATCTCGGCTTTAAGGGCTCGAAACAGTAATTCTGCCAAGTCAGCACTATCAGCAAACAGTGGCCCAACCTTATAGCCTGAGCGGCACTGGCGGATCACTCCGTAGCCAGCAAGGCGGCCATTGCGCTCAATCCCCCATAGCACTCGTGCCCGGCTGATTGATCCAATGTCTTAGAAATTGTTCTCTATCCGCCGGAAAAAACGCCTTATCATAGGAGTTAACGATTTCAAACGGAATGTTAGCTAGATCGACAAACCCTTCAGTTTCTGGAGCGCTTCCTCCGCCCTGACCTTCATAGCGAATATTGCCGTAGGCCAACTTGAAACCGGACTTTTTATAGTTATCCTGCTGGTCTTCCACCCCCCCATCAAGCCCAATATTTCGTCCGGCTAGATATTCAAGGCCCGCATTCCATAACTGCAAACCATAGCCTTGACCACGAAATTCAGGTTTAACAATATAAAAACCAAGGAAACCAAACGAGTCGCCATATTTCACGACTGATATTGACGCTATCGGCTCTTCATTAAGCAACCCGATTAAGAAGCCAGTTGGATCTGCACTGCGGAACGATTCCGCATCATGCAGGCCGGGGTTCCACCCTTCCTGCGCAGCCCACTCAATTGAAAGCTCAAGCTGCTTTGGCGTCATCAGCTGTATGCGATAGTTTTTATCTGACATAGATCCCTCCATAGATAACCAAGTGATTAATCATGATTAGCAATTTATCGAATTATAATAAAAATCGGCTTTCTTCGTTTTATTAAATCGAAAATGGACTGCACTAGCCTCGTTGTTCGTCGATAAATTAGGAATAACAAGGCTGCCAGCAGGAATCGTTATATGTAGCTCGTCAAGTTCATTCACTGAAACAGGGGAAGCTAAAAGTAACCCACTGACTATAAAAAGGCATGTGTTTACTTGGCATCTGCATCATCACAGAGGTATCGCTCGGATACAGTTTATTTCCACTGGAAACATTTTTAACAAAGATTTCTCCGGGATAAACGTCGATATATTCAAATTCATTTTTTATTGAGATTGTTACCTTCAGATTCTCACCGTCGACATACTCAGGCATAACATGAATGGTTACACCGTCAATAATGCGCTCCAACGAATCATTCTTCGTCGTATGATAACCGCAGCCACTTGTTGCTGTTAGATCACCATCATTTGGGTTCGGCTCATAGTAAGTTCTCGTTACCGGATAGGCGACACAACCAGCCAGCATGGTAAGCAGCGAGATAATCAATAGCAGGTAACGTTTCACATTTAGTCTCTAATAAAAAAACAGTGCTCAAATACTACACCACAATAAAACAGCGTTCAATTTTATTGTGCACTATCTTTCTTTTCGTACGAAGATGGTTCCTTAACCCGCCCTTAAAGCAAGTATCGCATCTATATCTAAGGCCTCACTATAACGACAAAAATCCGTATCTTTTCGATCAACAGCCAATACAGACATCCTATCGGCAAGCTCATTTCCTTCGATGCCGGCATGGCCCTTAACATGAGACAGGGTTATTATGTCTTTGATAGAAAGATATAGCTCATGCGATGCCTGGATAACTTCCAGGTTCTTAATATCTCCCTTCTCTTTGCGCATCCACCCTTTCTTCTTCCAATTAAATGCCCACACAGAAATGCAGTTAATGGAGTATTTCGAATCGCTCAGTACCTGAACCTTTTTGCCTTTGCCTACATTCTCCTTGGCTATAAGCAATGCGTGATAAAGGGCATTTAACTCCGCGCTATTGTTTGTCCCTTGGGGGTTATATAGACCATACCAAAGCTCGGTCAGGTAATTACCGCTGTAGACTGCAACGCCAGATCCCGCTCTGCCGGGGTTAGGGTCACAGGCTCCATCACAATAAATATTCACATCAAAATCTGACAATTCTGGTTTGATAACTGCAGAGGCCTCCGATTTCTTCGCAGATACCGCTGATGACTTCTTCAATACCGCTTTGCCAGAATTACTTGATTTCGTAGACTTAACGCCAGAGCTGTATGCACTTTCAGCTTCTTCTCTCGTTTTAAATGACTTATATCTTGCCTGCGGGTATTTATCGACGAGCTTTTTGGTGTGATCCCAGCTAGTAAATACGCCCGTTTCGCGACCTACCCATACAACATAAAATTTCTGTGCCATTACCTTTTCCTTTATCTGATGAATATGAAGCGCTTTGGCCGCGATTGCGGCGCAGTAGAATACTAGAGTACTCAAACAAGGCCAAGTCTTTGCAACAAAATCAACAACTCACATATGCATCACTGCGTAATCGCTGTGCGAGTAAATCGATAAAGGCACGTACCTTAACAGAGGCATAGCGCCCTTCCCTATGCACTATATGGACTGCCCGGGGTGACAGTTCGAATTCAGATAACACCACTTTCAGGCTACCGTCTGCTATCTGGCTTGCCACCTGATAGGACAATACCCGGGTGATCCCCAAGCCTTGTGCGGCAGCTTCTATAGCGGCATCATTGGTGGTAACCGTTAATCGCGGTTTTATCCGTACCGACTGCTCACCGCCGGATAATTTAAAACGCCATCCCACGGCAAAGTTACCAGCACTCGAGGCGATTACCGAGCGCTGTTGTAACTCATACGGCTCAGTCGGCACACCGTGGCGTTCGAGATAGTCAGGCGATGCGACCAACATCATGCGTACTGCTCCCACCCTAAGGCACGCATACTTGAATCCGGCAAATCACCAATACGTACCCCCACATCCAAACCTTCCTCGACCAAACTCACGACCCGGTCAACAAACAAGGCATCCACTTCCATCTCCGGATAGCGCTGCAAGTATTCAACAATGCCCGGCATCACAAACATCCGGCCAAACAACACCGGGGCGGTAACAGCAAGATGTCCGCGCGGTTCGGCATTAATACCAGCAGCCGCTTCATCAGCGACTTCAACCTCAGCTAATAAACGACGAGCATCTTGCAGATAACGTTGCCCCGCTTCGGTTGTGCGTACATAACGCGTGGTACGATTCAGCAACTTGACTCCAAGGCGCTCTTCCAACGCTGCCACGGCACGGGGTAACCGCTGGCGGAGACATCTGCAACCGCCGTGCTGCCGAAGCAAAACCTTCTTCCTCGGCAACA
>LLEM01000126.1_pt1 | contig 16790 bp, 22 predicted proteins | sample 595841 | NCBI WGS metagenome assembly LLEM01 (sample SAMN02919313, study PRJNA255460) | bioreactor metagenome | biome: chemostat; feature: culture 2012_10.2; material: sediment; isolation source: day64 10degC chemostat 2012 inoculated with Wadden Sea sediment taken from... | place: Germany: Bremen ...
ACCTTCTAATAGAGCAAGGTGGAAGTCACTGTGGCGCTTTTCCCATTCGTTGAAATCGACATCTATTGCTGCGGGGGGGTTTATTCGACTAAGTTTGTGAAAGCTGGTCAGGATATTGAGCTCCCAGGCTTCATCGCCGTTTTTCATCGCACGCTCAAGTAGGGCTTGAGAAAGAAGCTGGCTGGTTTCAAACAGCTCTTCGAGCTCAGCGATCGATACCGGTGTAACCCAACAGCCCTTCTGGGGGGGGCAAAGTTCACGTATTTTTTCCATGACAGCTGTACCAGAGCTTCTCGAATAGGGGGAGGCTCCGACGTCATAGCGGGCTTTTAAGTCAGCAACAACAAGCTTTTGTCCCGGAGCGAGTTCACCGAGCAAGATGTCTTGCCGGATCATTTCCATGACTTTGTTGGTCAAAGTAGGACTAGACACTGCGTTCCTCATTTTTTTATTGTTTTTAATGCTAGGCATGCTTGCTAGGGGATTAGTAGTAGCGGATTGAAGTTAATTGATAAACAGGCACCAGCCAACCCAATCATAGCCAGAGTATTGTTTTATAAGCAAGAGGGTATACCTTGCGGGAATCTTGCTATTAGGGTGAGTATACGACGGAAAAACAGGGGGAGCGATAGGAAACCCTTGATTCTGTGAGTAGTTTCCGCTTATCTCAGTAGGTATTAGGCTAGGTGTTAGGAGGGAAGGGAGATGTTTGCCTATCAGAACAAAAAAACGGGAGCCACTGGCTCCCATTTTTGATTCAGTATGCGTCTTATAGTACGTGTACTGAAGCTGTGTTAGTTGTACCTGAAGGTACTAGTGCGCCAGATACCATTACTACGATATCGCCTTTAGCGCCTAGGCCTGTTTCCAGAGCTAGATCTTTACCACGGCCGTAGAAAGCATCAGTGCTGTCGAATGAATCAACAACAACAGGTGTAACACCCTTAGTCAAAGCCAACTGAGCAGCTGTCTTCGCGTTAGTTGTTACAGCAAGGATATTTGCTGTTGGGAAGTATTTACGTACAGAACGTGCAGACTTACCCGCTTCGGTAGCAACAACGATTAGAGGCGCGTTTAGCTTCTCTGATGTGTCTACTGCACCTTTACATACTGCTTCAGTGATACGTAGACGAGAGCTGTCCAGGCGAGAGCCTAGCTCAGCTTTAAGGGCAGCATCTGTACGCTCACAGATCTGAGCCATGATGGTTACTGCTTCGATTGGGTATTTACCCCTTCGCAGACTCACCAGAAAGCATTACTGCATCTGTACCGTCCATGATTGCGTTCGCAACGTCACCCGCTTCTGCACGAGTTGGACGTGGGTTCTTGATCATAGAATCAAGCATCTGAGTTGCAGTGATTACGACTTTACGTGCACGGTTACACTTCTCGATCATCATCTTCTGCGCGAAGATAACTTCTTCAACAGGGATCTCAACACCTAGGTCACCACGAGCAACCATGATACCGTCAGATGCTTCTAGGATAGCGTCGAAGTTATCAACACCTTCCTGGTTTTCGATTTTAGAGATGATCTGGATCTTCTCGCCGCCGTTCGCATTTAGTAGCTCACGGATTTCTTTCACGTCTTCCGCTTTACGGATGAAAGAAGCTGCAACGAAGTCAACGCCTTGCTCACAGCCGAACTTAAGGTCAGCTTTGTCTTTTTCAGCAAGAGCAGGAAGTTTTACAGAAACGCCTGGTAGGTTTACACCTTTGTTTTCACCAAGGTCACCGTTGTTAAGTACTTTACACTTAACTTCAGTTTCAGTTGTTTCAAGAACTTCCATCTCGATCAGACCGTCGTCAACCAGGATAGTGTTGCCTTTAGTCAGATCTTTAGCGAAACCAGGGTAAGTAACCGCTACGCGGTCTTGGTTACCGACAACAGAAATATCTGTAGTGAAAGTGAATTCCTGGCCAGCAACCAGAGAAAAGTCTTGACCGTTTTCTAGCTTGATTGTACGGATCTCAGGACCTTTAGTATCAAGCAGGATGGCAAGTTGCTTGCCAGTTGCTGCCATTACTTCACGCAGGTTGTCGATACGCTGACCGTGCTCTGCAAAGTCACCGTGCGAGAAGTTAAGACGCATAACGTTCATACCAGCGTTAGCTAGTTTAGTTAGCATCTCTTTTGATTCTGTTTTAGGTCCAATCGTACATACGATCTTAGTCTTTTTCATTGAGGATTGTCTCCGGACGAACTTTTACCCAAGGGAAATTTGAATCACAGAGTTATACATGAAAACAGAAGTGCATTTATGTTGAAATACGCCTACAAATTGCGGGCCAGATCAAATAATTGTAACTTCTAGTGGTCAGTTCTAAGTGATAATACAAATTTTTTACAAAAATATTGCCTTATGAAAGCATCGGGTTGCTTTCATAAGGCAGATCTTATGTACATGTTTTGTTCTTACCGTCCCGTCCTTTAAGGATGTTCTCACGTTATCATGACGAAAGTGTGTCGAGCAGCCACAAAACTGGCTAACAAACAAGCTCAGTAATATAGCACAGCTTGATTCTTTTATCACCTTGTGATGATGCGCAAACTTTTCACTACTGTTTTTATAGAGGGGTGAGATTATCTACTTATTTCACAGATTTTTTTGTTATGTATCAATAGTTGATTTATTTCTAGCTCTGAAATAAATATAAGTAGCCTGATTGTTCTCTTGTGTAAACATAATGTTTCCAGTCGTGCTTGTGCTAGGAGGTATTGATAATGTTTTTTGCGCATAGTTTGTCTAGCTGGGAGCCATATTCTCACTAATAAGCGGCTGTATTGTTGTTAACCTTCTGACTCACAACCTTGATTCTCTCTTCAACAGCGCTTTATCTATTTCTCCTTAGCTACCTTGCCACCCAACTACGGAAAGTCTCATCACAATATTCTGCCCAGAAAAATATGTCTTTGGACTTGTTTAGAAACTAAGGGGAGTTTGTCATGGGACAAAAAGAGAGTTCCGCGAATGGATAGAACTAATGACCATAACTGATATTGATTGCTGGTTGGGTTTCTGCATAGGAGCTGTCTCCTGCCAATAAAATTACATAGTTTATTGATATTAAAGAATTTGTTGATTTAACGTTTGCGTGCACTTTAATTGATATTTATCGGGGGTGTATTGCGTTAACTTCTTATTCGAATGTGAGCGATGTCTGATTTATTCCTTCTCTTATCAGAAATACTGCCCCCCCTTCAATTGTATGTTATAACATAACGGCTCATATGTTGTTTATGTCACCAGCATGCTTAATGGTTCACCACAGCTGTATGGGTAGAAGTTAAGGAAACGCCATGAAATTAAGAACATTAGCATCAGTATGTACTCTCCTCTTCGCTACAAACACGTTTGCTGACGTTGTTGTAAAAGATACCGATAAGTTTCAAGATATTGCCGACAAAGTTAGCGCGTTAACCGCCAAAGCTGAAAATCCGCTGGTGGTGATTGATATTGATAATACCCTGTTGACATCGAGCTCTGATCTTGGGGGAGATATCTGGTATCAGTGGCAGCGAGGAAAGCTGGATGTTAAGCCGGCGGAAGCCGCTAAAGTTGATTGTCTATTTCAGGATTCTATCGGCCTTCTCTATGAACTGATCCCGATGAAGACTATCGAAGATAATGTGCCGGCAATGGTTCGAGACTGGCAAGATAAAGGTGTGACGGTAATGGCGCTGACTTCACGCTCACCGAACTATCGATATGCGACAGAGCGTGAGATGTATCGAAATCAGTTTGATATGACCATATCTCCGCTAAAAGAAAAGGGGGGGATCTGATGTTAACCCCTGTGTACATTGACAACCCTAAACGAGCATTAAGCTACATCAACGGTATTATGATGACTACAGGCATGAATAAAGGCACCATGCTGAAGTATGTACTTGATAAGACAGATCAGACATTCAGTGAGATTGTCTTTATCGACGATAGCCCGAAAAATGTGGTTAACATGGAAAAAGCCTACAAGGATGATGACTCCGTTGATATGACTATCTATCACTACACTAAGGTTGAAGATGACCGAACAGCAAAATACGGCTCGGTGCTAACTCAGGTTCAAGCGGACAAAATGGCTAATGACTGGAAAGAGTTGAATCTTGTTCTGGATACGATTGCGCCGGCACGTATTGGAGACACCTGTTTAGGGCGTTAGTAATGTTTAGGCTGATGGTGACCCGCTGATACACGAAGTGAAGCTGCCGAGTCGGCTATAGATTATAGACAGACCAGAAATACAAAAGGCCGAAGTGGTTACTAACCGCTTCGGCCTTTCTATATATGGTGGCCCCCTCACAGACTTGAACTGTGGACCAAGCGATTATGAGTCGCCTGCTCTAACCACTGAGCTAAGGGGGGGCCAGTGTGCGGGAAATTATATGGGATGGTCTGGCGCTTGTCTAGCGAATAAAGGGATTGTTTTGTTTGCTTTTTAAGCAGTTAAAGTAAAAAAACTAAAATTGGGAGGTTAATATAAGGTGTTGATCTTCAACCCATATCGGATAAACAAAAAAAGCGAGCCGATAGGCTCGCTTTTTGGTATTGAATAGACTAACGCCTAGCGATTACTCGTCAAGGAAGCTGCGCAGAACGTCTGAGCGGCTTGGATGACGCAGTTTACGCAGTGCTTTGGCTTCGATCTGACGGATACGTTCACGAGTAACGTCGAACTGCTTGCCGACCTCTTCGAGGGTGTGGTCAGTGTTCATATCGATACCAAAACGCATACGCAGAACTTTCGCTTCACGCGGTGTCAGGCCAGCCAGAACATCATTGGTTGCGCCACGCAGGTTGGTTGCGGTAGCAGCATCCATTGGTAGCTGAAGCGTGGTATCTTCGATGAAGTCACCTAGGTGCGAATCTTCGTCATCACCAATAGGGGTTTCCATCGAGATAGGCTCTTTAGCTATCTTCAGTACTTTGCGGATTTTGTCTTCCGGCATCATCATGCGCTCTGCCAGTTCTTCTGGCAGCGGCTCCCGGCCCATTTCCTGAAGCATCTGGCGAGAGATACGGTTCAGTTTGTTGATGGTCTCGATCATGTGAACAGGGATACGAATAGTACGCGCCTGGTCAGCGATAGAGCGGGTGATTGCCTGACGGATCCACCATGTTGCGTAAGTCGAGAACTTGTAACCACGACGGTATTCGAACTTATCAACGGCTTTCATCAGACCGATGTTACCTTCCTGGATTAGATCCAGGAACTGCAGACCACGGTTGGTGTATTTCTTGGCGATAGAAATAACCAGACGCAAGTTTGCCTCAACCATTTCTTTCTTGGCACGGCGGGCTTTAGCCTCACCGATAGACATACGACGGCTGATATCTTTGATGCGTTCGATAGACAGGCCGGTTTCTTGTTCTAGAATACGCAGTTTTAGCGTAGAGCGACGAAGGTCTTCTTCGTAGTTCTTCAAGCGTTCAGCATACGGCTTGCCGGAATTCAGTGCTTCATCGATCCACTCAGAAGAAGACTCATTGCCAGCAAACAAGCTAACGAAGGTTTTCTTCGGCATCTTGCTGTTGTCGACACACATACGCATGATAAGGCGTTCGTTGGTACGAACACGGTCCATCGATTGACGTAGTGAGCTAACTAGGCGATCAAATTGTTTCGGGATCAGGCGGAACTGTTTGAAAATGTCAGAAAGTTCTTCGACAGCCACTTCTGTTTTCGCATTGTGGCGGCCATGCGTATTGATTGCCGTTGCCATTTTCTCGTAAGAATCACGAAGCTCCATGAATTTCTCACGGGCTAGCTCGGGGTCAATACCTGTATCTTCTTCTTCTTCGTCGTCGTCGTCATCTTCAAGATCTTTATCTTCATCTTCAAGATCGGATTCGCTTAGCTCGGAGCCGATATGTGTTGCCGTTGGTGCTGTTGTTCCCTCTTCGTTCGGATCAACAAAACCAGAAATAATGTCGGTTAGACGAAGCTCATCGGCTTCAACCTTGTCGAACTGCTCAAGCAGGTGAGCGATTGCGGTCGGATACTCGGCCACTGAGCACTGAACCTGGTTAATACCATCTTCAATACGCTTGGCTATATCAATCTCGCCTTCACGGGTCAGTAGTTCTACGGTACCCATTTCACGCATGTACATGCGTACTGGATCGGTAGTACGACCGATCTCGCTTTCCACGCTAGACAGAGCTTGGGCAGCGGCTTCAATCGCGTCTTCGTCCGCATTATCTTCAGTCATCATCAGTTCATCGGCATCAGGGGGCTGTTTCAACCACCTTGATACCCATGTCATTGATCATCTGAATAATGTCTTCCACTTGATCGGAATCGACAATGTCTTCCGGTAGGTGGTCATTTACTTCGGCGTAGGTCAGATAGCCTTGTTCTTTGCCTTTAGCGACAAGTAACTTTAGCTGAGACTGCGGATTTTGCTCCATAGACGATATCCAACTTCGGGGGGGTCTGAGTGAAAATGTAGTATGCAGAAATGCAAACCAATAATTATAACAAACTTCTTAATTGTTGACCACTGACTAGCCGGGGGGGACGGTTGAGTATCAATGACTGCAACTCCCGCTTCTCTTCGACTGATAAGCCGACGGTGTTCGATTTAGCCTGCAACTTTTCGATTTGTTGTTTGACGCACAGGTCTATGACTTTGTCCATTGCGTCTAAAAATACATCTAAAGTGTTATCCTCGTCTTTAGCGAGGGGGGGTAGCTCCCATGTGGCAAGTCGAGCCATCATGTTTTCGCTTTTGCTACCACGCCAGTACTCTAGTAACTGGCCTGTAGTGATATTGGGGGGTTAGAACGGCATTTATCAACTACTGATATCAATAAATTTAGCCCTGGGACCGTAATCTCTTCAAACGCGGCCATGTCAAACTCGAGGCTGCTGACAAAACGGGGGGATTTTGGATCAGTAGAGCGACCACGTCGCGCATTGGCGTACGCTTGATGTTCTGCTGAGGCTGTCGCGGCCTTTGGGGTGTCATCCCGTTTTATTTCAAGCCTGATTTGATCTGGTGGTAACCCTAAATTATAGCCTAGTGCATTTAACAGGTATTCACGAAGGGTTTCACCGGCCACTTTTTCTAATAGCGGTTTGGCGAGTGTCTTCAGTTTTGCCTTGCCTTCCTTGTTGCTCATGTCGACTTGGGCGACGAGCGAGTTGAACATGAATTCTGAGAGCGACATGGCTTGTTTGATCTGATGCTCAAAGCCTTCTTTGCCAAACTGGCGGATATAGGTATCCGGATCCTCACCATCGGGCAGGAACATGAACTTAAGCTGGCGGCCATCGGTAAGATAGGGCAGAGCCTGCTCCATGGCGCGCCATGCAGCATCACGGCCAGCCCGGTCACCGTCGTAACAACATACCACGGTGCCCGTTTGACGGAACATAGTCTGAATATGGTCACCGGTGGTGGAGGTTCCCAGCGAGGCAACGGCATAATCAACACCGAACTGGGCCAGGGCCACCACGTCCATATAGCCTTCGACAACCAGCAGCTTTTCCGGCTCGCGGTAGGCCTGCAGGACTTCATATAGCCATAGAGCTCTCGGCCTTGTGGTAAATAGGGGTTTCCGGTGAGTTGAGGTACTTAGGGGTACCATCACCCAGTACTCGGCCACCAAAGCCGATCACCCGGCCGCGGCGATCATGAATCGGAAACATCACTCGGCCACGGAAACGATCATAGCGACGACCATTGTCGTTTTCGATCAGCATGCCTGCTGTGACAAGTGATTTTTGCGATTCAGCATCTCGGCCAAATCGGGTACGGACCATATCCCACTGATCGGGAACAAAACCAATACCGAATTTTTGTACGACTTCGCCTGATAAGCCTCTGTCTTTCAGGTAATCAACGGCGACTTGGCCTTCTTTCGTACGGAGCTGGGATTGATAGAACTGGGAAATCTGTCCCCATCATCTCATACAGGCCCCAGTTTTTCTTTGCTCCTTGGCGCAGATGAGCCTCCGCCGCTGCCTTGTTCGCGGGGAATTTCCAAACCGAGCTGGGAGGACAGTTCTTCTATTGCCTCGACAAACTCAAGACGATCAAACTCCATGACAAAATCAAGGACGTTACCGTGAGCACCACAGCCAAAGCAGTGATAGAACTGTTTTTCCTGGCTGACGGAAAAAGAAGGGGGGGTTTTCTCATTATGGAAAGGGCAGCAGGCACCAAAGTTCTTGCCTTGCTTTTTTAGTTTCACTCGGGCATCAACAATATCCACGATGTCATGTCGTGCAATGAGATCATCGATAAAAGTACGAGGGATTTTTCCTGCCATAAAGTGAGCGTTACCTGATTTAAACGGGAGTAAAAGTGTAATTTATTGACGCTAAAATACAAACAAGCCGCGCATTCCTAGATGGATAGCACGGGCTTGTTGCAGAATTGGGTTAGTTTTAGCTAAGCTTCGCTTTCACTAACTGGCTAACTTTACCCATATCGGCACGACCCTGAACTTGCGGTTTCAGTACGCCCATCAGCTTGCCCATGTCCTGCATGCTGGTTGCGCCGGTTGCAGCAATTGCATCATCCAGCAGTGCGGCAACTTCGTCGTCGCTTAGCGGTTGAGGCAAGAACTCTTCCAGAACTGAAATTTCAGCTAGTTCAACATCGGCAAGATCCTGGCGACCTGCCGCTTCATATTGAGCGACAGAATCACGGCGTTGCTTAACCATTTTAGTCAGTACTGCCAGCACGTCGTCGTCGGAAAGAGTGATCTTTTCGTCAACTTCACGTTGCTTAATCGCAGCCATTACTAAACGGATAGTACCTAGACGAGGCTTATTTCTTGCCTTCATCGCCGTTTTTTGTTCGTCTTTAAGACGTTCTGTCAGGGTCATAACGCGTTCCTTCTGTTAATCGCTAGATTAGTACAGACGAACGCGACGCGCGTTTTCGCGAGCCAATTTCTTCAGGTGACGCTTAACTGCCGCTGCTTTCGCACGCTTACGTACAGTAGTAGGCTTTTCGAAGTGTTCACGACGACGTACTTCAGAAAGGATACCTGCTTTTTCGCAAGAGCGCTTGAAACGACGTAGTGCTACGTCGAACGGTTCGTTTTCACGTACTTTGATTACTGGCATGTAATACTCACCTCAGAGTGATTCGGTTAACGCTGACGTTCAAAAGTGTCAGCTGATTAAAAATGGTGCGAAATTCTAATCTGATCTGGGGGCATTTGTAAAGCATTCTGCAACCCTGAACTGGTTAATTTCTGTTAAGGGCGGTAACATTGCCTCCAATTACCATAAGTATAGAGGTTGTTATGCGTATACTGGGCATCGAAACCTCCTGTGACGAAACAGGCGTTGCAATTTTCGATGATGAAAAAGGCCTTTTGGCACATGAACTTTACAGCCAGGTAAAACTGCACGCGGACTACGGTGGTGTAGTACCTGAGCTGGCTTCTCGTGATCATGTAAAGAAGACCATTCCACTGATCAAGGAAGCACTGGCTGATGCTGGGCTAACGCCGGACGATCTGGACGGGGGGGTTGCGTACACTGCAGGCCCGGGCTTGGTCGGCGCCCTGTTGGTTGGTGCGACAATCGGCCGTAGCTTGGCGTACGCATGGGATTTGCCCGCGGTAGCGTTCATCATATGGAAGGTCACCTACTGGCGCCGATGCTGGAAGACAATCCTCCTGAATTCCCGTTTGTGGCTTTACTGGTTTCTGGTGGCCACACCATGATGGTTGAAGTAAAAGGCATCGGTGAGTACGAGATCCTCGGTGAGTCCGTTGATGATGCCGCTGGTGAGGCGTTTGATAAAACTGCCAAGCTGATGGGGGGGCTGGATTATCCTGGTGGCCCATTGCTGTCGAGGCTGGCGGAAAATGGCACGCCGGGACGGTTTAAGTTTCCGCGTCCAATGACTGATCGTCCGGGGTTGGATTTCAGCTTCTCGGGGACTGAAAACCTTCGCGGCCAATACGATCAGAGCCAATGATGACGACGAGCAGACGCGGGCGGATATTGCTTTTGCATTCCAGGAAGCGGTGGTCGACACGTTGGCGATAAAATGTAAGCGTGCCCTGAAGCAAACGGGTTTCAAGCGCCTGGTGATTGCCGGTGGTGTTAGCGCGAACAAGTACCTGCGCCTGGAATTGGAAAAATTGATGGTGGGGATGAAAGGTGAGGTGTTTTATCCACGCACAGAGTTCTGTACCGATAACGGGGGCGATGATTGCGTATGCGGGGATGCAGCGTCTGAAAAACCAAGAAACGATGGACTTGAGTGTCAAGGCTCATCCACGCTGGCCTATCGATCAGCTAAAACCGATCAGCGAATAAGCCTGTATATCAGCTGCAATAACAAGGCAGGACGGAGAGTAACTCTATGAGTTGTTGTCAGAGTGTTTGGTATTGCGGCTGAATTTATTCCATATTTTGCTTTCCTTTCCATCCAGCAGACGACGAACATTATCGTGGTGGCGAAGGACAATCAGACAAGAAAGCATGGATACCGGCATAGTGTATTCAGGCTTGACCAACCAGGTAAGCATCGGAGCTGCCAGCGCCGTGATCAACGCGCCGAGGGAAGAGTAGCCTGAAATCAATACGGTCAGTAGCCAGGTTCCAATCAGCATTCCACTGAGATCCCAGCCAATAGGCGCCAATGCCCCCCCCAGTGCTGTTGCGACGCCTTTCCCACCACGGAAATGGAAGAATATCGGATAGATGTGGCCGAGACAGGCTGCTATTCCAATAATACCGAGCAGGAAGGGGGGGTTTATCCCAATCAAGTAACTTATCCAGACTGGCAGCATCCCCCTTGAGAACATCGCATACCAATACCATAGCTGCCGCCCCCCGCGTCCGCCAAGGCGCAGAACGTTGGTTGCCCCCCCGGGTTGCCAGAACCGCTGTCTCGAGGATCCTCCAGGCCGTACAGCCTGCAGATCAGTACGGCGCTTGAAATGGAGCCAAGCAGATAGGCGGCAATAATGATCAGAAGCGCGAGTGGTGTCATGCAAAGTTCCAGTTGCTGGTGACAAAGAGTTGCTTATGAAAAAGGCATCGTCTTTCTTCAGGTTTGACCCCCTGACTTTCATTCCGTTTTGGCACAATGACTGTGGTATAGTGCTTGCGACCTGCTCAAAGGCACAACGCCGAGCAAGGGATGAATGTCATAAATTTTGACGATTACGACCTGATAATACGCGTTTTTGCTCAAATTAGGTATCCGACCTCTAACAAAATTAGCGATTGAACATGGATTCAGTATTTATCGAACATCTTGAGGTTATCGCCACTATTGGGGGTGTATGACTGGGAACAAACTATTAAGCAGAAGCTCGTGCTCGATTTGGAAATGGCGCATGATAACCGCCCTGCCGCGAATAGTGATGATGTGGCCTATGCCCTCGACTATGCAGCGGTAAGTGATGCCGTGACTGGACATATCCAGAACGGCCGTTTCTTGTTGGTCGAGCGTGTTGCCGAGGAAGTGGCAAGCCTGATCATGACAACGTTTTCCGTGCCGTGGATCAGGGTTAGGGTAACCAAGCCGGGTGCAGTGGCGAATGCCAGTGGTGTCGGGGGTGTTGATTGAACGGGGCAGCAAGTGACCATTGCTTATATCAGTCTTGGTTCCAATATTGAGCGTGAATACCACATTCAGGCCGCGATCACTGAGCTGAAAAAGCTGGGAACCGGCTTTCGGGTATCACAAATATTTGAAGCTGAGCCTGTCGGGTTCTGCGGGCCAAACTTTTATAACTGCGTTGCTGCTATCGATACGTCATTGCCACTTGATAGGCTGCAGCAGATCCTAAAGCAGCTTGAGCTGCAGTATGGGCGGGCACCTGATGCCCAAAAAAATCAGAGCCGGACCCTCGATCTCGATCTCTTGTTGTTTGGTGACGTTGTACAGGATGCAACTCCGGTGCTGCCTCGGCCTGATTTGTATAAGTTCGCCTTTGTATTATTGCCGATGCTGGAGCTGTGTCCGGAACAGGCTGTTCCGGGTGACGGACGAACCATTGCTCAGTTGTGGCACTCTTTTGAATACTCTCAGGCATTATGGCCTGTAGAGCGCATTGCATGTTAAAGGACAAATAATGAGTCATTTTGAAGCCTTTGTGTTGGCACTTATCCAGGGGCTGACCGAGTTTTTGCCGATTTCGAGTTCGGCACACCTAATTTTGCCTTCTGAAGTATTTGGCTGGGATGATCAGGGACTGGCATTTGATGTGGCAGTACATGTCGGTACGCTGCTGCGGTGATTTTGTATTTCCGTAAGGAAGTCGTTACGCTGCTCGGCGCTTGGATTGGCTCTATCTTTCAGGGCCGGCGCTGTGCCGAAGCCAAGCTGGCTGGATGATTGTGCTTGCCACTATTCCGGCCTGTATTTTTGGTCTTTTCATGAAAGACATTATTGAGCTGTACCTGCGTTCAGCGTGGGTGATTGCAGCAACGACTATCTTTTTTGGCCTGCTGCTATGGTGGGTTGATACCCGGGCCACTCAGCAGGACAATGAATATCAAGCTGACTGGAAGCGCTCGCTGTTTATCGGCCTGGCTCAGGCGGCTGCGATGATCCCGGGGGACCTCTCGCTCGGGGGCCACCATGACGGCGGCGCTTCATCTGGGCTTTACCCGTGAGGCGGCTGCACGTTTTTCGTTCCTGATGTCGATTCCGATCATTGTATTGGCTGGCGGTTATCTGGGGGACGAAACTGATCGCCAGCGGCGAAGCTATTGAGTTCGGTGCTCTGGGGGTTGGTCTTGCCGTGTCATTTGTCAGCGCCTATGCGTGTATTCACGTGTTCCTGAAATTGGTCACCCGTTTAGGTATGTTGCCGTTCGTGATTTATCGCTTATTGCTGGGGGCGGGTTTGATTGCATTTCTGCTGAGCCAGTAAGGCAGATTATTGCCTTGTAGTTGAATCGTGAAGTTGAATAAAGCCCGACGTGATGTCGGGCTTTTTGATCGCGTTTTAGTTGATTGTCGCCAGGCTTTCCTTTACCGCGTCGGCACGGTGTAGCGCCAGTTGTTCCTTGATTGCCTTACCGGTGAATCCGGCGTCCAAAATCGGCTTGACGGCGACGGTCTGGGCCGCCGTAAAGGCGGCTTGCAGAATGTCGGCCTGGCGGTAGAGATCATTTTCGTGACCCGTTCGTCCGCGGACATCGGCCCGACAGCAGAGTGCCAGTTGCTCGATGCGCTCGGGTTTGCGCCAAGCATCAATCTGGTCAAAAATTTTGATGAAGGTGCTTGGTCGTAGCTCTTCGGCATGATGGATCTTGGTGTGCTGGGCACAGACTATCAGGGCTGCGTCACGGTATTCATTGGGAACCCGAAGCCGCTGGCAGAGAGTTTTGATTGCTCCAAGGCCTGTTTGGCAGTGGAGTTTATGGCTAGGCCATTCTTCAGGTGGAGTGAGTGCCTTACCTAAGTCATGCACCTGGGCGGCAAACCGGATTGCAGTATCTGTGCTGAGCTTGGCGGCCTGCTCGGCAACCAGAAGCGTGTGAAGTCCGGTATCGATTTCCGGGTGCCATTTCTCGGGTTGTGGTACCCCAAAGAGTGCGTCTATTTCTGGCATGATAACGCCCAGCGCACCGCATTGGCGAAGCACTTTGAGAAAGGTCTCCGGATTGTCGGACGATAGAGATTTGTCCCACTCTTTCCAGACCCGCTCAGGGGGGGTCAGCGCAGCAAGTTCGCCGGCCACGACCATATCCTGCATCAGAGCGAGAGTTTCCGGTGCAACGGTAAAGCCCAAATGGGCGAAACGGGCAGCAAAGCGAGCTACCCGAAGTACCCGTAACGGATCTTCGACAAAGGCGGATGAGACATGCCGCAGTTGCTTGTTTAGCAAATCTTGTTGGCCGTTATAGGGATCAATGAGCGTGCCGTCATCGGCCTGGGCAATGGCATTGATGGTGAGATCCCGGCGCATCAGATCCTGCTCGAGGGTGACATCCGGTGCGGAGTGGCAGATGAAACCGGTATACCCTTTGCCTGATTTTCGTTCTGTTCTGGCAAGAGCAAACTCCTGTTTGGTCTTCGGATGAAGGAATACCGGGAAATCGCTACCGACCTGGCTGTAGCCCTGGTCGATCATCTGCTGCGGAGTAGCACCCACCACGACCCAGTCTTTGTCTTTTACCGTTAACCCCCCCAGCAGCGCATCGCGAACGGCGCCACCCACAAGATAGGTCTGCAAGCTTCACTCCTTTTGTATAACAACAGCAAATTTGAGATATCGTACTGATATCCTTTGCATCATAGATCGCTTCAATACCGTATCAGGGTATACAATCTTGAGTAGCAAAGGTAATTTAATCATCAATAACTAGCATCATTCTAAACTGGAACAAGAGTATAAGGCATGTACAAGGATTTCTTCGGGATTGATGAATCCCCATTTTCAATTGTACCCAGCGCTCGCTTCCTCTATCTCAGCGAGCGCCACAGGGAAGCATTAACCATATGCTGGCTAGCTTATCCGGGGGAGGAGGGTTTGGGTTGCTGACGGGGGAAGTGGGGACAGGGAAAACCACCGTATTGCGGGCTCTGGTATCCCGCCTTCCTCAGGAAACCCAGGTGGCAATCATCTTGAATCCGGCGTTGTCGGCCCATGATTTGTTAGCCACCATCTGTGACGAGCTGGGAGTCGACTACCCGCACGATGCCAGCTACAAGATCCTGACTGACCGGATTTATCAACATCTGCTTGCCAACCACAGCGAAGGGAAGCAGACGCTATTGCTGGTCGATGAGGCCCAGCATCTAATGCCGGATGTGCTGGAGCAACTCCGGTTATTGACCAATCTGGAAACCGATAGTCTCAAGCTGCTGAAAGTGGTGCTGGTTGGCCAGCCAGAGCTACAGCAGCTGTTGCAACAGGAGCGGTTACGGCAGCTGGCGCAGCGGATCACCTCTCGCTACCATTTACTGCCACTAACTGCTGAAGAAGTCGATGAATATATTAACTACCGGTTGAGGGCGGTTAATTGCCTGTATAACGTCTTCGATCCTGCGCTGACACGCCAAATTGCCAAGGCGACGAGTGGGATCCCGCGCCTGATCAATTTGGTGTGTGACAAAGCCATGCTGCTGGCGTGCCAGCAGGCAACGCATCAGGTAAACAAGGCGATTGTCAGCCAGGCATGTGATGACGTGCTTAGTTGGCAGTTGCCAACGGCTGATAGGGTGAATACGCGAGCTGTCAGTGGTTATGGCAGTCGGGTAGCGCTATGGGGGAAGTGCCCTGATGCTAGGAGGCGTGTTATCAGCTGGCCTCTGGTATTGGCAGGGGGCAACTCCATGTGCCGGTTGTGGTGGCCCCTTCTGTACCGGAAGCTCAACCTTCAGCCCCTAAGGCAGAACCACCTGTTGTGGTTGCTGTCGCTTCCGCGCCTGTGATTGAAGCCAAACCGGAAGTGGTCGATTTGGCGGCAAAGTGGCAGCTATTGATGGAGCAGAGCCGTTCTGAGCGACAGGCAATGCAAACCCTCTACCGGTTATGGGGGATATGAGACCCGCCTGAATCAGGCTAACTGTGAGACGAGCCAGCGGGTTGAATTGAGCTGTCACCAGGGCAAAATCAGTTTGGAGCAGCTCAGTATTATCAACCGGCCGGTTATCGTGCCGTTGCAGGAAGACGGGAAGCCGCTTTTCTATGCCGTGGTGTATGCCTTGGATAAGGACACTGTTGAGCTGTTGCTGGGTGAGGAGCGTATCGCGGTAAGTTATGACTGGCTAGAGTATCGCTGGCAGCAGGCATATACTGTTATGGCGGCCGCCGCTGGGTGATAAAGCAACGATTCGCTACGGCCAGCAAGGGCCAAGGGTGATGTGGTTGAATCAACAGCTTAGTTTATTGCTGGGAGAAAATATCACTCAGGATGATCATTTTGATCAGGTGCTACTGGATAAGCTCCGCCGCTTTCAGCGGGCACAGGATCTGACCGCAGACGGTATTGCCGGGCCTAGAACCCTTATGGTCATTGATTCGGCGCTGAACTTGCCGGGACCGACGCTGCAACCGGAGAGAAGTTAATGTCCAATTTGCTCAATGCTATTGCGCAGTCAGATCAGCAAAACCAGTTTCAACCGTCGTTGGTGGGCCGGCCTGCCCGTCAAGTTGCGGCACCCCCCCGCCGTTTGCCGTCTTGGCTGCTGCCTGCCGTGCTGGTGATGACTCCGGTAGTAGGTACTCTGGCATATAGCCAGTACATTCAGACCCAGCCGCATTCTACCGCTACCGTTACGTCTGGTAAGGTTGCAACCGTGGCCGATACGGTTGCGGTTCAGCCGAAGGTTATCGTAGAGGTTGAGTCGGTAACAACCGCTCCGGTAGCTGCTAGGCCGATAGCAGCTATGACTAAAAGTACCCCCGCAGATTCTGGGTGAGGGGGAGTCGCAGATACGTTTCTTGTCTTATCCTGAGTTGCGAACCGAGCCGCTACCGTCGCTGAACCACCAGCTTGCCAGCCATGCTAGTCGAACCGTTGCTTCTCCGTCGATATCAAGGCGTCCGGCAGAGCTCGAGGGTGACACCAGAATTATCTCTTCTCAGCCGACAGAAACGGAATGGGGGCTGGATGGGCTCGATTATTCGGAACTACCACCATTGCTCGCAGAGCAACTGAAATCAGCGATAGCAGCCACTGACACCCCTACCGGTTGATATACCGCCTGAGCCCGAGAAATTTCTTGAGCCGGTGATTGAGGCTGTAGCGCTCGGCGAGCTGCCGGCATCGGTACAAAACCGGATCCCACCACTCAACTTCGAAACTCATATTTATTCGTCGGTTGCTAATAGCCGCTGGGTGAA
>LLEM01000127.1_pt1 | contig 16752 bp, 24 predicted proteins | sample 595841 | NCBI WGS metagenome assembly LLEM01 (sample SAMN02919313, study PRJNA255460) | bioreactor metagenome | biome: chemostat; feature: culture 2012_10.2; material: sediment; isolation source: day64 10degC chemostat 2012 inoculated with Wadden Sea sediment taken from... | place: Germany: Bremen ...
GTTGGTTTAGGGGGGGCGCGGTTGGTGTATGGCGATACACCATTGCAGCAGGGTTTTGCCAAGGTGCGGCAAGCTATTTTGATGCAGCCTCGTGAAACGGCAGTATTGCAGCAGGAAGTGGTTGAGATGCGCCATAAGATGCGTGAGCACCTCGGCAGCAAAAAAGCCGGGATGTTTGGCCTCAAGCAAGACGAAGGCGGGATCACCGATATTGAGTTTATTGCCCAGTATCTGGTGTTGCAGCATGCCAGCGGCGAACGGGCGTTGACGCGTTGGTCCGATAATGTCCGCCTCTTCGATACCATGGCAGAATGCGAGATCCTCAATATTCAGGAGGCTCAGGCGTTGAAGCAGGCTTATTGCCATATGCGTGATGAAATTCATCGGCTGAACTTGCTGGGGCTATCGGCCTACGTGATCGAAGACCAGTTTGTTGCCGAGCGTGAGGTTGTGCAGCGGATTTGGCAGCAATGTCTTCAGCAGGAACGGCGATGAAAGGTAAACAGTCCCGAGGCTTTGTGTTAGTATTTCTCGGTTTTTTTCTTCTCAGTTTTTCTACCCCGGAGATAATAATGAAACTGACTCTTCCTGATTATGATCAAGCAGGTGTTTTGGTTGTTGGTGATGTCATGCTTGACCGTTATTGGTATGGACCAACCGGGCGTATCTCGCCTGAAGCGCCTGTGCCTGTTGTTAAGGTAGATCAGATCGAAGAGCGTCCGGGCGGCGCGGCCAACGTGGCAATGAATATTGCAGCCTGGGAGGTCATGCCCGATTGGTCGGCCTGACGGGGGATCGATGAGCCGGCGAAAGCGCTGACTGAAAAATTATCATCGCTGGATGTGCGCTGTGATTTTGTCTCGCTGCCTGATTATCCGACAATTACCAAGTTACGGGTAATGAGTCGTGGCCAGCAGTTGATCCGTCTGGATTTCGAGGAAGGTTTCCATGATGTCGCTGCCGACATGATCCTGCCACGCCTGGAGCAGTCACTACCGAGCGTGAAGGCGGTTATCCTGTCTGATTATGCCAAGGGAGCACTGGAACATGTCCAGGCAATGATCCTGATGGCACGCAAGGCCGGTGTTCCGGTGATGGTTGACCCTAAAGGGCTGATTTTGAGCGCTACCGCGGTGCGACGCTGCTGACGCCTAACCTTTCTGAGTTTGAAGCCGTGGTCGGTAAGGTCAAGACAGATGAAGAGCTGGTTGAAAAAGGCCTTGGCTTGATTGAGCAGTTTGAGCTTGAGGCTTTGCTGGTTACTCGTAGTGAGCACGGTATGACGCTACTGCAAAAAGGCCAGGAACCTCTGCATATGCCGACATTGGCGCAGGAGGTGTATGACGTAACCGGTGCTGGCGATACGGTGATTTCTGTGCTGGCGGCGTCGCTGGCGGCAGGCAAATCACTGTCTGATGCCTGCAAGCTGGCCAATGCCGCTGCAGGTGTGGTTGTTGCCAAGCTGGGAACCTCGACGCTATCAACCATTGAGCTGACCGATGCTATTCATGGCAGCCAGGACAGCGGTTTTGGTGTGATTGCCGAAGCCCAGCTCAAGCAGGCCGTTAAAGTGGCCAGAGCACGCGGCGAGAAGGTTGTGATGACCAATGGTTGTTTTGACATTCTTCATGCCGGTCATGTTGCTTATCTGAATGAAGCGGCAAAACTTGGTGATCGCCTGATTGTGGCTGTCAACTCAGATAGTTCGGTACAGACATTGAAAGGTCCGGGCCGACCGGTCAATCAGGAAGATCGCCGTATGGCGGTATTGGCCGGATTGGGCGCAGTTGACTGGGTGGTACCGTTCAGTGAAGAAACCCCCCCACAGCGGCTGATCAGTGAAATCCTGCCGAGCCTACTGGTCAAGGGTGGCGACTATAAGCCGGAACAGATAGCTGGTGGCCAGGAAGTGGTTGCTGCTGGCGGCGAAGTACGAGTGCTGAATTTTGAAGATGGTTGTTCAACGACTGAAATCATTGAAGCTATCCGTGGCGGTCGAGGTTAACGGCTCGATTCGCAGCTAAGCCGCACAAGAAAAAAAGCGCCATCTGAGATGGCGCTTTTTTTCATATGTTGTTGCTTTGACATATTGGCTGAAGGCGTCATATGGCCCTTCAGCACAATTTGTAGCTGCTGATTATTTAGCGTCAATCAGGCCAGTGTTTACATCCAGAATATCTTGCTCATTCAGTGAGCCGACAGCCTGTTTCAGTCTTAGCTGGTTGATGATGTAGTCATAGCGAGCATTGGCCAGCTGGCGGTTTGCATCGTATAGGCGACGGGTTGCATCCAGTACGTCAACAATCGTACGGGTACCGACATCAAAACCGGCTTCGGTGGCTTCAAGTGCTGACTGAGCAGAAATGACTGACTGCTGATAAGCACGAAGGGCACCGATTGATGCATTGATGTTGTTATAGAAAGCACGAACATCTTTGACAACGCTACGGTATGAGCCTTCTAAATCTTCACTGGCAGATACATAGCTAAATTGTGCCTGTTTGACTTCAGAGGTCGTACGACCGCCGGTGTATACCGGCAGTTCCAGGTTGATACCTGCTGTCAGCGTCCCATCATCGGTTGTTGAGATCTTGTCATCGTAATTGTAACCGGCAGCAAACGACAGGGTCGGCAGGTGACCGGATTCTGCAAGTGAAATCTGATCGCGGGCGATGTCTTGTGCAATACGCGAGGTCAGCAAGCTGAGATTTTCGGTTTCAGCATCTTTGATTAGCTCAAGCACCTTGCCCTGTGGGCGGCTTGCCGAGAAACGAGCGGTATCTAGGATGTTTAGATCGGTATGTTCCTGGCCGGTAATCTCGCGCAGCCCTTCATAGCTGTTGGTCAGGGCATTTTCTTTCAGGATCTCGTCCGCCAGTACAGTGTCATATTGCGCCTGGGCATCATGAACATCGGTAATTGCCGACAGCCCTACTTCAAAGCGCTGTTTGGTTTGTTCCAGTTGGCGGCCAACCGCCGCTTTTTCGGCGCGGACAAACTCAAGATCATCCATTGCTCGCAATACCGCAAAGTAAGCATCGGCAACATCTAAGATAAGCCCTTGCTGAGTGGTTGCGTATTTGGCATCGCTCTGGCGTGCTTGTTTTTCGCTAATGTCGAGGTTTACCCAGCTGGAGCGGTTATAGAGTGACTGGCTTAGCGTCAGGCCACCATTGAATCCATCTGTATCACCGTCCATACGGGACACGCCATAGCCGGCATTTAGATTGATTTGAGGCAGCAGCGCACTACGAGATGAATTAATCGCTTCAAATGCTGCATCTTTATCGGCAGCGGCACGAAGCAGCTGAGGGTAGTTTTGTTTGGCTTGCTGGTAGATATCGGCTAAATCATCAGCCAGTGCTGCCTGGCTGAAACCGCCAAGCGCAACGCTAATAATAAGCGGAAGCAATTTTTTTCATGGATGCCTTTCCTGGTCCTGACAAAAAAAAGAGATCAAAGCAATCAGTCTATCTGAAGTAACCTTGCCTGAAACTGATCATTGTTCATTTTTACTTAATTTTACGCTGTTTACTTAATCATATGTGATTGTAATCTATCCAACTACAAAAAAGGACTTAAATAAAATCATAATATTTGTCATAAATGTTGAATTAAATCATTGCTGCCAGCTATTTTGAATGAAAAGATATACAGCAAAGGGAGATGAGATAATGAGTAACAAGTTGCCTGAAGACTCGGCGCTGGATGTTTATAGCAAAGATGATGTTGAAGTTTTGTCGACGGAGACGCTGTATCAGGGATATTTCAGCATGGTGAAATACCGTTTTCGCCATAAGCTTTTTGCCGGAGGCTGGAGTGAGCCGCTAGAGCGGGAACTGTTCGAGCGTGGCCCATGCCGCCGCCTTGTTACCTTATGATCCGGTTGAGGATAAAGTTGTTCTGGTCGAGCAATTCAGAGTCGGTGCCATGGCCGCAGATTGTTCGCCTTGGCAGCTGGAAATTGTGGCCGGTATTATCGAACCCAATGAGACTGCTGAAAATGTGGTCAGTCGCGAGGTAGTAGAAGAAGCAGGTGTGACTGTCACTCAGCTGGAAAAAATTACCCGTTACCTGTCGAGTTCCGGCGGTTGTTCAGAAATGCTTGATGTGTTTGTCGGCCGGGTTGATAGCAGCAAGGCACAGGGAATTCATGGCTTGGCCCATGAGGGCGAAGATATTCGTGTGCATGTGGTATCGCGACAGGAAGCATACCAGTGGGTTGAATCTGGTAAAATTGAGAATGCAGCCTCAATCATTGCGCTACAATGGTTGCAGCTAAACTATTTAGGTTTACAGGCTAAAGCTCAATAACCAGTCCATTGGTTTAAGGACACCGATTGAATAAAAGATATACCGTTGATTTTGCTGGAATCATGCGTTTATATGAAACTAATTATGCGAAGCTGCTTCCATTACTGCCAAAAACGGACAGGGTGGGGGGGACGAGTGTGTGTATAAGGTTTTTGAGCATGAGTACCAGTTGAGAATCACGGAGTCGACCCGCTACACTACAGTGATCGAGCTGTGGCAACGCGCTGTCGGGGAGCTTCCGGATTACCTGATCCCCCGATTAACTGTGCGGTTATACCACGATGCCAGAGTGGCAGAAGTGTGTACCGCTCAGCAGATTTCGCGGCTTAAGCGAGGTATGATTACCCCAATTTGCGGATGCACCAAAAAGATGAAAAACATCAAGTGAACCGCTTTTTAGGTGACTGGCTGGCCTATTGCCTGAAAAATGGGATCAGCAAACAATCGGTTTGTTAACAGTATTAGATAAACAAGGTTTTTGACGTTTTGCAGATGTATTCTCTGCCTCAGACGAACCCAGATAGTGTGGTTCTCCTTCAAATCACCGATACCCATCTATTTGCCAATGAGGCAGGTAGTCTGTTGGGCGTCGCGACCAAAGACAGCTTTCATGCAGTATTGGATGCTGTAGACACTGCTGCGCGTCCGTTTGACGCCGTGGTGGCGACGGGTGATATCTCACAGGATCATAGCGAGCTGTCTTATCAGCGTTTCAGCGACGGTATCTCACGTTGGTCGCAGCCGTGTTTTTGGTTGCCGGGCAACCATGATTACCAGCCAAGCATGAGCTCGGTATTGCCGTCGCCGCAAATTAAGCCATGTCAGCAGGTACTGGCGGGTGATCACTGGCAGGTGATCCTACTCGATAGCCAGGTACAGGGTGTTCCCCCACGGAGAGCTTAGTGAAGCACAGCTTAAGATGCTGGATCAGGCGTTAGCGTCTCATCCTCGGCGTCATGCATTGGTATTGTTGCACCATCACCCACTGGAAGCGGGCAGTGCCTGGCTTGACCAGCATAAGCTGCAGAATGCTGATGCTTTCTGGCAGGTTGTTGACAAGTATCCGCAGGTTAAAGCGATACTGTGTGGCCATATTCACCAGGAACTGGACCGTATTCACCATGGGGGTGCGGGTATTGGCGACGCCGTCGACTTGCATTCAGTTTCAACCGGACTCTAATGACTTTGCGCTGGATAAACTCAACCCGGGCTGGCGCTACCTTGAATTGATGGGCGATGGCCGGGTTTTGACCTCGATTTCCCGGTTACAGGGGCGTTGTTTTACTCCCCCCCAGTTTGACGCGGGTGGGTATTAAATGAAGCCTTTACTACTTTATATTCATGGCTTTAATAGTTCTCCGAAGTCACTGAAAGCGATGGAAATGGCGGAGTATTGCCGTCAGCACCGTCCGGATATTCGAGTTGAGATCCCCCCCAAATGCCGTGTTACCCGGCTGAAGCGGCAACGTTCATAGATAACCTTGTCAGCTCACTGCGGCAGGATTATCAAATTGGATTGGTGGGAAGTTCATTGGGGGGGGCTATATTTCAACATGGCTCAACCACCGCTACCAGATTCCGGCAGTGCTGGTAAATCCTGCCGTCAAGCCTTATGAGTTGCTGGTGGACTATCTGGGTGAGCAGGAAAATCCTTATACCGGTGAACGCTACCGGCTTGAGGCTAAACATATGGATGAGCTGAAGCAGATAGATGTGCCTGAGATAGAGGCGTCAAAGCTGTTTTGGCTGATGCAGCAGGAAGGGGGGGATGAAGTCCTCGACTATCGTCAGGCGGTGGCAAAATACGCAGCCTGCAAACAAACTGTGGAGCCGGAAGGCGACCACAGCTTTATTGGTTTTGAACGTTTCCCTGCCGAAATCATTAAGTTTCTAGGGCTATAAATCGTTAATTGGCGGGCAATCGCTGATTGACGGCTGATGGAGTCCGACTCACAATTGTGGGCATTATCCTCGACCTCAGCTTGACAACCGGGCTGGGGGTTACTGACTATTGTTGCAAAAATATTCTCGTAAACTTCCGTAATATGACAGATCAAAGCTATAACGCTGGAGCCATTGAGGTTCTCAATGGCCTTGAGCCAGTACGCCGCCGTCCCGGAATGTACACCGATACGGTAAGGCCCAACCACCTCGGACAAGAGGTTATCGACAACAGTGTCGATGAAGCATTGGCAGGCCATGCCCGCAAAGTTGAAGTCATCCTCCATGCGGACCAGTCCCTTGAAGTCATTGATGATGGCCGAGGCATGCCGGTTGATATTCACCCTGTCGAAGGGGTATCCGGGGTTGAACTAATTCTTTGTAAGCTGCATGCCGGTGGTAAATTCTCGAACGACAACTACAAGTTTTCTGGGGGGGCTTGCACGGGGTAGGTATCTCCGTCGTCAATGCGCTATCTAAACGGGTTGAAGTCTCGGTAAAGCGTGACGGGCAGATTTATCAAATTGCTTTTGAGCATGGCGATAAAGTGTCTGAACTGGAAGTGGTCGGAACTTGTGGGCGCCGTGCGAAAGGCACCCGCGTACATTTCTGGCCTGATGCCAAGTACTTTGATAGTGCCAAATTCTCGGTATCCCGCTTAAAAAGCAATCTAAAGGCCAAAGCGGTCTTATGCCCAGGGCTTGAGATTGTCTTCACGGATAAAAATACCGATGAAACCCTTCGTTGGTGTTATGAAGATGGCCTGAAAGACTACCTGGCAGAAGGTGTGAAGGGATATACCCTGTTACCGGAAGAGCCGTTCACCGGCGTCTTCCGCGGTCAGACCGAAGCCGCTGACTGGGCCCTGTTGTGGCTGCCAGAAGGCGGTGAGCTGATCACCGAAAGCTACGTTAACCTGATCCCGACGGCGCAAGGGGGAACCCATGTCAACGGCCTGCGTCAAGGGCTGCTTGATGCGATGCGTGAATTTTGTGAGTTCCGCAATATGCTGCCACGCGGTGTAAAGCTGACAGCAGATGACATCTGGGATCGCTGTGCTTATGTATTGTCGGTGAAAATGCAGGATCCGCAGTTTGCCGGGCAGACTAAAGAGCGCCTCTCTTCCGTCAGTGTGCCGCGTTTGTTTCCGGGGTGGTGAAAGATGCCTTCAGCCTGTGGTTGAACGAGCGTCCTCAGCTGGCCGAACAGCTTGCCGAAGTGTGTATTGCCAACGCCCATCGCCGTATGCGTGCGAGCAAGAAAGTGGTGCGCAAGAAAATCGCTTCTGGCCCGGCCTTACCGGGGCAAGCTGGCAGACTGTTCGCAGCAGGATCTCAACCGTACCGAACTGTTTTTGGTGGAAGGGGGGGACTCGGCTGGCGGTTCAGCCAAGCAGGCCCGTGACCGGATGTTCCAGGCTATCATGCCGCTGCGTGGTAAAATTTTGAATACTTGGGAAGTGTCGGCAGACCAGGTGCTCGCTTCACAAGAGGTGCATGACATTTCTGTGGCGCTGGGCATTGATCCTGACAGTGATGACTTAAGTGGCTTACGCTACGGCAAGATTTGTGTCTTGGCGGATGCGGACTCCGATGGTCTTCACATTGCTACCTTGCTTTGTGCATTGTTTATGCGCCACTTCGAGGCGCTGGTTCGTGCTGGTCATGTTTATATTGCAATGCCGCCACTGTACCGAATTGACCTGGCTAAAGAAGTGTTTTACGCACTTGATGAAGCCGAGAAAGATGGCATTCTTGAGCGTTTGAGCAGTAAGCGCGGTAAAGTCAATGTACAGCGATTCAAGGGATTGGGTGAGATGAACCCGCTCCAGCTGCGCGAAACAACGATGGATCCGAATACTCGCCGCCTCGTTCAGCTAACCATTGATGATGATCAGCAGACCACCGACATGATGGATATGCTATTGGGCAAGAAGCGCGCAGAAGATCGCCGTCACTGGTTACAAGACAAAGGTGATATGGCTGAAGTGTAAGAGTATCGGTACTGGTTAAGTGCCCCTTACGTTGCGTCATTATCTCAATAGAACATGCATGCTGGCGGCCACCCAAGCGTTGCCAGCGGCGAAGAAATACTGAACGGAATACCCCACGATGACTGATGTCTCAATGGATGGCGTTGAACAGCTTCCACTAAGGAAGTTTACCGAAGACGCTTATCTGAACTATTCCATGTACGTAATCATGGATCGTGCCTTGCCGTTTATCGGCGATGGCTTAAAGCCCGTGCAGCGCCGTATTATTTACGCGATGTCAGAATTGGGCCTGTCAGCGACGGCAAAATACAAAAAGTCGGCCCGTACTGTCGGTGATGTGCTGGGTAAGTATCATCCTCATGGTGATTCGGCATGTTACGAAGCATGGTACTGATGGCACAGCCGTTCTCGTACCGCTACCCTCTAGTTGACGGTCAGGGTAACTGGGGGTGCACCGGATGATCCTAAGTCCTTTGCAGCGATGCGTTATACTGAATCTCGCCTGTCTCGTTTCTCTGAAGTCTTGTTGAGTGAGCTTGGTCAAGGCACGGCTGACTGGCTACCGAACTTCGATGGCACGATGAAAGAGCCGAAGATGTTGCCAGCTCGCCTCCCTCATATTCTGCTAAATGGCATTACCGGTATCGCGGTCGGTATGGCGACGGATATTCCGCCGCATAACGCCCGTGAGGTGGCTGATGCCGTGGTGCATCTAATTGATAATCCGAAGGCGGATCTCGATGACATTATGGGCTTTGTCAAAGGGCCGGATTATCCAACAGAAGCTGAGATCATTTCCCCTGCGTCGGATCTGAAGAAGATATACCGTACCGGTAAAGGCAGCGTCAAAATGCGTGCGGTATGGCATAAAGAAAACGGGGATATTGTCATTACCTCGTTGCCGCACCAGGTATCCGGTTCCAAGCTATTAGAGCAGATTGCCGCGCAGATGCGGGCGAAAAAGTTGCCAATGGTTGATGACCTCCGTGATGAGTCTGACCATGAAAACCCGACTCGTATTGTGATTGTGCCACGTTCGAATCGTATTGATTGCGAACCGTTGATGAATCACCTGTTCGCCTCGACAGATTTAGAAAAAAGCTTCCGGGTTAACTTGAATATGCTGGGCCTTGATGGTCGCCCGCGTGTGAAAGGCCTGGCGACAATTCTTGCTGAATGGCTAGAGTTCCGCCGTTCAACGGTACGTCGTCGTTTGCAGTATCGTCTGGACAAGGTGATAGCACGTCTGCATATCCTTGATGGTTTGCTGGCCGCCTACCTCAATATTGACGAAGTGATTGAGATCATCCGTACTGAAGATGATCCGAAAGCCGAACTGATGTCCCGCTTTGAACTCAGCGCTATTCAGGCGGATGCTATTCTTGAAATCAAGCTACGCCAGTTGGCGAAGCTGGAAGAAATCAAGATCCGCGGCGAACAAGATGAGCTATCAAAAGAGCGTGAAAAGCTAGAAAAACTGCTGGGATCAGAACGTCGACTTAATACATTGATTAAAAAAGAGATCCAGGCAGACGCTGAGAAGTACGGTGATGATCGCCGCTCTCCGATTGTGGAGCGGGCAGAAGCGAAAGCGCTGACAGAGCGTGATTTGATCCCGAGTGAGGCTATTACGGTGGTGCTATCCGAGAAAGGGTGGATCCGCCATGCCAAAGGCCACGAGGTGGATCCGACATCTCTCAGCTATAAATCGGGGAGATGGCTACCTGACCCATGCCCGCGGCAAGAGTAATCTACCGGCCGTGTTCCTCGGCTCGGATGGTCGAAGCTATGCCCTGGAGTCCCATACTTTGCCCTCGGCGCGCAGCCAAGGCGAGCCGATCACCGGACGTCTTAACCTGACTCCGGGGATCGAATATGCGCCAGGTGATGATGGCTGATGACGAGCAGCTGTGGTTGATGGGATCGGATGCCGGTTATGGCTTTATTTGCAAGACGACCGACATGGTCTCTAAGAATAAAAGCGGCAAGGCCCTGCTGACGGTTCCCGAGAGTTCAGAAGTGATGCCACCTCAGCCGATCAATAATCTTGATCAGGACGAGATCATGGCGATTACCAATGAAGGCCGAATGCTGCTGTTCCCAATTAAAGACTTGCCGCAGCTGGGCAAAGGTAAAGGGAATAAGATTATCAATATTCCTGCCGCCCGCTCCAAGGCTCGTGAAGAGTTTCTCTCTCAGTTAGTTGTTCTTCCGGCGAATGGGCATGTCACTATCTATGCAGGAAAGCGTAAGCTTGGGCTTAAGCCTTCGGACCTAGAGAACTTCCGCGGTGAACGCGGCCGGCGGGGGTACGCTGTTGCCACGAGGTCTGCAACGCGTCACGCGGATGGAGATTGAACAACCCCGGATCGGCAACTGATGACTAAACTCTATAGCTGTGACGATTGACAACAAAAGCCCTCGAAATGAGGCTTTTTCATTATATTGAAGCCAGAGTCAGTAAATTGTGCACTTAGAGGGTGTAATTTCCCGTTGCCTAAGTATACTAGCGAACGCTTGTACGCTGAGGAGATTTCCATGATATTTTTATTGCGCATGGTCGCTGTCGCAATTTTTGCAGTTGTCATGTTTGTATTTGGCTGTGGCTACTGTTTGTTGAGCCCGCGTAACCCGAAGAATGTTCATATCGTTGGCCGCCATTTTTGCAAAATGGCCCGAATTTTCGGGGATCAAACTGGAACTCCGCTATGCTGAAGGATCCGACGATGTCGGGGGGGCCAGCATTTATGTTGCCAATCACCAGAATAACTATGATTTGTTTACGGTATCTGGTGCCATCATGCCTCGCACAGTGACGGTTGGTAAGAAAAACCTCGCTTGGATGCCGCTGTTTGGCCAGCTGTACTGGCTGACAGGAAATATTTTGATTGACCGTGCGAACCGGAGTCGAGCGGCTGGCACAATTGGCCAAATTGTAGAGAAGATCAAACAGCTTCAGGTGTCGGTGTGGATGTTCCCAGAAGGAACCCGATCTCGCGGCCGCGGCTTGCTGCCGTTCAAGACTGGTGCATTCCATGCTGCGATTGGTGCCGGTGTTCCTGTTGTTCCTATCATATGCAGTGCTACCGATCATGTAAAAATGAATCGTTGGGATAACGGCGTGGTAATTGTTGAAGTGATGCCGCCGGTATCGACCGAAGGCTATACTAAAGAAGATGTTCGCAAGTTATCGAACCAGTGCCGGACAATCATGGAAAATAGACTGGCTGAGCTTAATGCCGAGGCCGTTCAGCGTTCGGCCTAACAGTGATGGCATAATACCGCCCCTGTCGAGCAGTATTGAATTAAATTAAGGACATGCCTGGCGTGTCCTTTTTGTTTGCGTAGATAGATATCATGATAGAAGAACAGGTAGTTTTAGTGGATCCTCAGGGCAGGGAGCTGGGGGTTGCAGGAAAAAATGCAGGCGCACCGAGAAGGAGCACTCCATCTAGCCTTTTCCGTATTGTTGTACCGTGAAACCGATGGCTGCCGGGAGTTTCTCATGCAGCAGCGCGCAATGGGCAAATACCACAGCGGTGGCTTGTGGACCAATACCTGTTGCTCCCATCCGCGTCAGGGAGAGTCGATGGAGCAGGCTGGTATACGTCGGCTTGGTGAGGAAATGGGGATTTCCGGAATTAGTCAGCTGGAAGATATTGCGACCTTCTTGTACCGTGCCGAGTTGGATAACCAGTTGGTTGAGCACGAGCTGGATCATGTGCTGGTTGCCTGTGTATCGGACATGGGTATTGATCCGAATATCTGTGAGGTGATGAGTTATCGCTGGTGGCCACAAGTTGAACTCGAGCTGGCTGTGGTATCTGATCCTGAGCTGTTTACGGCTTGGTTTCCGCAGGTATTGGATCATGTTGTGCAGTATTGAGTACCGTGGGTAGAGTATAAAAAAAGCTGTCATCAGACAGCTTTTTTAGTATCAATTTCTTACCGTTATCAAAGCGCTTATTTGCGTACTGCAATTGCTTCGATTTCAATCTTCACATCTTTCGGCAAACGTGCCACTTCAACGCAAGAGCGTGCTGGATAAGGTGCGTTGTGCTCGTCGAAGAACTTTCCGTATACTTCATTGACGGTTGCGAAGTCGTTCAGATCTTTCACAAAAACAGTCATTTTTACAATATCTGCCACTTTTAGGCCGGAAGATTCAACAACGGCTTTTACATTTTCCAGTGACTGGCGTGCCTGTTCAGCGATATCGTCAGAAACCTCACCTGTTACCGGGTTCACTGGGATTTGACCTGAAGTCAGAATCATATTGCCTAGATCGACACCTTGTACATAAGGGCCGATAGCTGCTGGAGCCTGATCTGTGTGTAGTACTTGAGTCATTGATTGTCCTTACTAAGTCATTCACAACCTATATTTAGGGCGCTAGTTTGCTACCCAAAATCGTTTAGGTCAAAGCATTTCCTGTTACCTGTGACTGGGTTTCGGCGTTAAGCTGGGAGCCCTAACCGCGCTTTAACCACACGTTCACATTGTTCAATACGGTTAATGTCCTTTGGTGCGACCATGACCGTATCATTCCCTCCCACCGTTCCTAGGATTTCAGCATGAGGCTGAATATCAATCAGACGAGCAACCAGTTGTGCACCGCCTGGGTGGGTTTTGACAACCACCACTAATTGATTGTGGGTGATGAATTCGATTTGTGAGGAAATTGAAGAGCCAACCTGTACAGGTTCATTCTCGACCGTTAGGCAATACACTTTTTTGCCATAGGCATTGGGAACCTTAGCCACTCCTAACCGGGAAAGCAGTCGGGAGACGGTCGACTGGCTGACATCATCAAACCCCATATCGATTAAACGTTGGCGGATGTCATCTTGGGTCGAAAAGCTTTGCTGCTGGAGCAGACGTTTGCAGGCTGTAGTGATGTTCTCATCATTTGAAAATGCATCAATCGCTCCGTGTACATTGGATCCATTCACGGGCAACTCCTTTGTTATTTTATAGGGTATTAAGATCGTATCTCTTTGATTACTGTCGGTGCCGACAGTAGTCGCAAGACAAAATAAAGCCATTGCATAATCTTGCATAACCATCATAACAATAATGCAATTATGTTTTATTGACCCTAATCACCAAAATAATAAGCCGATTTTTTCTGCAATATGAGGAATTTTATTCCGATTGATTGTGCTGCAATTACGGTTTTAGAGGAATTTTTTTCTGTTGCTTCGATGTTAGCTGCGGTTCGGTTTCCGGCTCGCCCCTGAGCCCGGAAAGAGCCTCGGCACTGCTATCTGGTGTCGTTCTCTTGACCGGAGACTGGAATGAAGACGAAATTGGTGTCCGGTAATTTTGTAGAGTAGAAGAGGTCGCCGCTGCTGTATTGATCTCGTTATTAACGGGCGCTAGCTGATTGATATCTGTTTCCTGGATTCCGTCCGGGGGCGACAGGGGGCGCTGGCAATGTCGATAACGGGACGATTGGGACGATTAAGATCGGTAACATATTGGGATACCTGTATAGAGGCCAGTTGCGGGCTGGCCGAGGACGTGGTGATCCCGAGTGCGTCAAGCCAGTCAAAAATTAGGGGTGGCAGGCACAAACTGGCTATAGCGTATGGCTGGGGCGCAGGTTACGCAGATCTTCGGGGTTATGGACGATGGCGACCGTGATCCCGGCAATTTCACCATTCGCGTTAAATACCGGACCGCCACTCATTCCTGACATGACCGGAGCATCACTGAGCGAGTAGAGACAGTCGGTATTGGTGTCGATGACATCCTGTAGGTATTTACCGTCTCCTTTAATACTGTTGCCGAGTAGAGAGTGGCCGTGGTGGGAGACAGGTTGGTCTGGATAAATCAGCCCCCAGGTTGGGATACTGTTGGATGAGCGACGGATAAGAGCGAGATCGCAGTAGGGGTGGTGAATGACATTGAAATCCCAGGACAGCTTGGCAACATGCTTGGCAGTGATCATGTACTGTTCATTGATAGGAACGGCAGAGCCGAAGCCACCCAGCAGAAGCGGGATCCCTATCATGACCATTTGGTTGGCTTGGTTGCCCGGCACTTGGCTGACCGGGCCATTGCTCATAATACAGCCTGAGAGAAGAACCAGAGCCAACGCCCAGCCGTAGAGTTTGGAAAAAAGAGGGGCGGAGTGAAAACCAAAACGTACAACACACTTCATGCCGCTGTCCTTTGAAAGTCGATGAGCCCGGCAGTGGCGGCCAAAGAAGGGGCCCTGTCGGTTTTTAGTTGTGATTTTTCAAAGGTAGAGGTATTGCTTAGAGCGGGACGCTCTAGAAATGAGAATAAAAAAACCGGCTCAGGGTTGAGCCGGTATTCTTAGCCTTGATGCAGGAAAATTGGTATTTGAGGCCGTTTAGTTATGCTCGGTAACGATTTCACGGGAGAAGACTTTCTCACAATATTTACACTTAAGCTGAACATCGTCATTTTGGGTACGAACGGTGAAGCTACTATCAACTGGCTCACCGTGGGTGATGCAGTTGGTGTTTGGGCATTTGAATATAGCGTTGATTTGCTCGGGTAGCGACAGGGTCAGCTTTTTCACTACTTCATAGTTTTCAATCTGGTTAACGGTTGCTTTTGGTGCATACAGCGCCAGCTGGTTGGCTTGATCTTCGCTGATGAAGACGTTTTCAATCTTGATCAGATCTTTGGCACCCAATGCTGAGGAAGGCAGGTTCAAACCCACGGTCACACGCTGGTTGGTTTTGTGCATTTTAAACAGTTTCAGTACCTTGATCCCTACATTTGCCGGAATATGGTCGATAACAGAACCGTTATTAATTGCTTCAACCTGTAGTTGAGTTTCCTTAGTCATAGCTGTTATCTCCTGCTTATAGTTCTTCGTTGAGTACAAGGGCCAGTAGGGCCTCACGTGCATACACACCATTTTCTGCTTGCTGGAAGTAGTAAGCATGTTTGGTTTTGTCAACATCGACAGTGATTTCATCGACACGAGGTAGAGGATGCAGCACCTTCAGGTTGTCACGGGCTTCTGCCAGCATTTCAGCCGTTAGGATATAAGCGGCTTTCATGTGGGCATATTCAGATTCGTCAAAACGCTCTTTCTGGACACGTGTCATGTACAGGACGTCCAGCTGAGGAATGACTTCTTCCATGTTGGTGTGAAGGCTGTAGCTGATACCGGCTTCGTCTAGCTCTTCGCAGATGTAATCTGGCATCGCCAGTACTTCTGGGGCGACAAAGAAGAAGTTAATATTGTTGAATTTCGACAGTGCCTGCGTTAGCGAGTGAACCGTTCGGCCATATTTCAAGTCGCCGACAAAAGCAACATTCAGGTTATCTAGATGACCTTGTGTTTCGAAGATACTAAAGAGATCTAGCAGGGGTTTGAGTCGGATGCTGGTTCGCACCATCACCGCCATTTACCACAGGCACACCGTTTGAGAACTCAGATGCCAGACGTGCAGCGCCTTCCTGTGGATGGCGCATGACGAAGGCGTCTACGTAAGAAGAGATAACCTGCACAGAATCAGCCAAGGTTTCACCCTTCTTTGCCAGTGATGTGTTGCCGCCGTTATCAAAGCCGATAACGGTGCCACCAAGGCGTTGTACTGCTGTCTCGAAAGACAGGCGGGTACGTGTCGATGGCTCAAAGAAGCAGCTCGCCACAACCTTGTTTTTAAGCAGATCCGGGTTTGGCTCTGCTTTTAGTTTTCCAGCAGTTTCAACAATAAGCTCAAGTTCACTTCGGTTTAGTTCCGGAATGGAGATGATGTGTTTTTGAAACAACGAGTTCGCCATGGCTTCTCTTCCCTATATAGATACAGTTACGAAAGTTGTCTGCTCTCACGCAAAAAACAGACAAAAAAAAGCCCCCTAAATAAAGGAGGCTCTTTTTAAAAAATTGAAAAAACAGAAAAATGATACCAACGCCGATTTTCGGCGGTAGTGCGTCAAGTTGTACTTAACTGACTGGTTCATTCTTCGACTCTGTTCTGACAAATTGCGAAGGATTATACGCCCATTTTTTGTGAGCGCAAGCGTTTGCGTAAACTATTCATTTTGTGGGATTTTATGCACGTATTGACGCTTTGTTTTAAGCGTGAAAATGTGAAATAACTGGCTGAAAAAATGATGGTTTATAGGGTTGGTTGTCAGTAGGGGAGTGAAGGAAAATGCAAATGCCGCCCCCCCTAAGGACGGCATTAATTATGAGAGCTTAAAGGGTTTCTACGTCGAATCTTTAAAACTCAAGAGAGTCGATTACTGACCTAATGTAGCAACCATGATTGCTTTGATAGTGTGCATACGGTTTTCAGCTTCATCGAATACGATTGAGTGGTTCGATTCGAATACGTCTTCCGTAACTTCTAGGCCTTTCATGTTGTACTTCTCAGCAACTTCAGCGCCAACAGTTGTTTCGTCGTTGTGGAATGCTGGTAGGCAGTGCATGAATTTCACATGCGGGTTGCCAGTTGCTTTGATCATGTCCATGTTGATCTGGTATGGAGTCATCATCTTCACACGCTCGT
>LLEM01000128.1_pt1 | contig 16658 bp, 27 predicted proteins | sample 595841 | NCBI WGS metagenome assembly LLEM01 (sample SAMN02919313, study PRJNA255460) | bioreactor metagenome | biome: chemostat; feature: culture 2012_10.2; material: sediment; isolation source: day64 10degC chemostat 2012 inoculated with Wadden Sea sediment taken from... | place: Germany: Bremen ...
CTCGTTGACGAGCAGGCACTGGTTGATGCACTAAAACAGGGAGAGATAGGCGGTGCCGGAGTTGATGTGTTTACCGAAGAGCCCGCCGATGACAGCAACCCTCTGGTTGCCCACGCCCATCTGCCAAACCTATTGCTGACTCCGCATGTCGCCTGGGGGGGATCTGATTCAGCCATTCAGACGCTGGCCAACCAGCTTATCGACAATATAAACCTGTTCATGGAAGGCAAACCACAAAATCGGGTTTAGTGATGAAGTTCGAGTCGCGAGTATTGATGTTCTAGTCACTCAATACTCGCCTCTCACCACTGTAATTTACTTGAAACTTTTCTCTTTGCGGATCAGATCATAGGCTGCCTGCAGCTGCTGGGTTTTCTGCTTGGCCAGCTCCATCATCTCAGGCGGTAGCCTTTGGCTGCCAGCTTGTCAGGATGATGTTCGTTCATTTGCTTACGGTACGCCCGTTTCAGCTCCTGGGCTGACGCTGACTCAGAAACGCCCAACAGTTCATAGGCATCGGCAAGCTGATCCTTGGTTGGCGCCTGTCTAAACGCCCCCTGCTGCTGGTACTGCTGGTTGAATCCACCTTGCTGAAAACGGAAAGCCGCCTCCTGCATATGCAGGCGCTGCTCCAGTTGGCGATCGGAGTAACCAAGGCTGCGGGCAATGACAAACAGCAGCTGGCGCTCGCTCGGGTGCAGGCTGCCATCAGCAAATGCCGCCTGGATCTGCAGCTCAATAAAAAACTGCAGCAGGTCAGCCCTGCCAGCACAACTCATCCGCACTTTTGCCAACGTCTCATCCAGCGGGAAATCGTCTTCTTTTCCCTCTCGGAAAGCATTTTGTGCCTGTCGGCGAGACTCACCATGCAGACTCATGCGATCCATGATTGCACTGGCAACCCGAATTTCTTCTTCCGTTACCCGCCCTTTGGCCTTGGCCATATGGCCCATAACAGCAAAGCCAGCATAGAAAAATTCTGCCTGCCGCTCGGCGCTTCTGGCTCGACCGGCGCCAAAATTGCCAAACCCGCCGCGAGAATAAATATTTGTTCTGGCCCTGTCGAACTTATGCCCTAAAAAAAGGCCTAACAACAAACCGAACGGCCCACCAAGAAGGAATCCAAAAAATGCGCCTAAAATCTTACCCCCAAACCTGCATTCTCTACTCTCTGGTAATTTGCTAAATTTAGAAATGTTTTTCTGATATTAACCCGACACAATAACGCGAAAAGATGCCGTCGGATAGAATTTGCATTATGATAGCTGTCATTTATCGGGAAAGCTTGTAAAAAGCGCCACCAATTCGTTTCTGAAATGCGCTGAAACTTGAATACAGGAAAGTTGAATTAGATGTCATTAACCTCCCCGCAGCTTATTGGCCACCATGATTAGCCTTGCGCTTTATGGCCCCTGCAATGGCTTACGAAAACCCCCCCGCACCAAGCGAAGATGTCAATGATGAGTCTGCGGCTGTCAATGGCACTAATAGCGACCTTGAACTGGTTCGAGGGGGTGTGTATTGCGCCTCAGGATATGCCTGAAGATGCTAATAACGAGCCGATTAAAGTCTCTGCCGACAAGGCAGAAGCCAAGCCGAACCAGAAAGTGACTTACTCGGGCGATGTCATACTGCAGCAAGGCAACCGTACGGTTGCTGCAGACACTGCAACCTTGCACCAACCCGAGAATATCGTAACGGCGGAAGGCGACGTCTACTTCCATGACGGAACTGTTGAGGTCTACTCCGACCGTATTCAAAGTAATTTAGATACCGAAGACTCCGAGATGGATAACGCGGTATATAACATGACCTGTGAAGCGGGTCGCGGCGAAGCCGAACGAATCACCAAAAATGGCATCGCTACTACCGCTTGAAAAATGGCACCTATACCACCTGCCCCCCCCAGGTGACAAGAGTTGGCAGTTTTCGGCCACCAGTATCGAACGTGAAACCGACTCGCCTTTTGCCGATTTGTATAATGCCCGTTTTGAAGTCGCGAATATCCCTGTATTTTACATGCCGTACCTGCGTGTTCCTGTCGGCGACGAACGTTTGACTGGTTTCCTCTACCCATCTCTGAGTTATGCCTCCCGCGATGGCTTTGAACTGGAAACACCGTTTTACTGGAACATCGCACCCAACTACGACATGACCATTACCCCGAAATACATGAGCAACCGGGGGCCTACAGCTTAATTCCGAGTTTCGCTATCTGACCGAGGCGGGTAATGGTAGCTTAAGTGGCGAATACCTTGGCGATGATAAAAGTGCTCCGGATCAAGGAGCTCGCTGGGGGCTTCAACTGGTCACATGGCGGCACATACAAGAGCCACTGGTTATTTGATGTGGACTACAGCAAGGTCAGTGATGTGACCTACTTCTCGGACATCGATTCCAGCATTGGCGAACGTGAAGACAACAACCTACTGCAAAAGGGAGAGGTCTCCTACCGTGAACGTTTCTGGGACTCGACACTACGAGTAAGGGATTTCCAGCCTCTGACGCTCGGGGGTCTCTTCCAACTACCGCCTGATGCCACAGTTGGAATTCAACTATTATCGACCGGATATGGCGTATGGGCTGGACTTCACCCTGAACAGTCACATCAGCCGCTTTGAAAATGATGCAGCCGACAAACCCTCGGCAGATCGTGTCCATCTCGAACCGACACTAACGCTGCCGTACTCAACGCCTTGGTGGTCTATCACCTCCGAGGCCAAGCTGATGTATACCTACTACAATCAGGAATTTGACAGCAGTATCGACGGACTGGAAACTCTTGAGGAGACAGCCTCTCGTTCGGTTCCGAGCATCCGTATACACAGTGGTCTGTATCTGGAGCGCGATGCATTGCTGTGGGGTGAAGACTACATCCAGAGCCTCGAACCTCAGGTACAATATCTGTTTGTCAGAGATGTCGAGCAGCAGGACATCTTCGGTAGCTACGATACGACACTAATGCAAACAGACTACTACGGCCTGTTCCGTGACAAGCGTTACTCCAGCGTCGACCGAATTGCCGCCGCCAACCAGTTCACCGTCGGTGCAAGTACCCGCTTCTTTGACAACGACTTCGTCGAGCGCTTCAACCTGTCATTCGGTCAGATTTTCTACCTCAATGACGCTGGCCGTAACCTAACCGAAGATAGCGAATCGACACCTAACTACTCGGCATCGGCATTTGAATCCGACTTTAACTATGACGACTGGCTATTCTTCCACGGCGGACTTCAGTACGACGCCAGCAAGAAAGAAATGCAACTTGCCAACGCGACAATGGAATATCGCGAAAACGACCTGTTTAGTCAGCTAAACTACCGGTACGTATCGAAAGACTATATCAAGCAGAGCCTGCCTGATAATGACCAGATTGATAACTATACCGAAGACGGGATCTCGCAGCTTGGCTTCTCGACAGGTTTCCCTGTCTACGGCGGTCTAAGCCTGCGTGGTGACTACTACCATGATTTGACTGAAAACCAGATGCTGGAAGGCCAGATCACTCTAAACTACCGCTCCGCCTGCTGGATGATCAGCCTCGGCTATAATGAGTACCTGAAGTCCCCGCAGCGACGTAAACAGCCAGCCAGCCGAGTACGAACAAAACTTCAGTATCTCATTCAGCTATTAGGGCTGGCCGGAGCGCCTTCGGCTGGAGCCTCAGGCACAGCCACTGGCGGTAATGCTATTGCCTATGGCCGTCCGTTCTACCTCAACAACTAACCAGATGTCGCGGCACTTGGCCGCGACATCATCCGATTTAACGCGCCGCGGCGCATGATGGAAAGATGTATGAAAAAGTGGAAGTCTTCACTGCTAGGCCTGACATTATGGAGCTTGGCTGCCGGCAGCATCGCTGCCCCGCAAGAACTGGACAAGGTCGTTACTATCGTCAACGACAGTGTGATCCTGCAAAGTGACGTTGATGCAATGCTGAAAACCGTGCAGATGAACGCTGCCCGCCAGAATCAGCCACTACCGTCAGATGATATTCTGTCAGAACAGGTGATGGAAAAACTGATCATCGAAACGCTCCAGATCCAGCAAGCTGAGCAGTTCGGAATCCGAATTGATGATACCCGTCTGGATCAGGCTATTAACCAGATTGCCGCAGAGCGCGAGATGTCTGTCGCCCAGCTGCAACAACTTCTGGCTGACAACGGCATCAGTTTTGCCGTGTTCCGCGAACAGATGCGACGTGATATCACCGCCAGCGAAGCGAGAACCATTCAGGTCCGTCGACGTATTAATATCCTGCCTCAGGAAGTCGACACCCCTCGCCGAACAGCTCGATAAGCAAAACCAGCAAGGTGTCAGCTTTAACATTAGCCATATCCAGCTACGCATCAGCGAAGATGCCAGCGCCACTCAACGAAATGAGACCTTGGCACAGGCGACCCCAACTGGTTAAAGAGCTGAAAAATGGGGCTGATTTTGCCAACCTGGCCTATAGCTATTCCAAAGGACCAAAAGCCTTGCAGGGTGGTGAATGGGGCTGGATGCGCCAGGAAGAAATGCCAACGATCTTTGCCGACCAGATTAAATCCAGTGGTAAAGGCGCCATTATCGGCCCATTCCGCAGTGGTGTTGGCTACCACATATTGAAAGTCAATGATGTTCAGGGGCTGGAAACCATTTCCGTCACTGAAATTAATGCTCGCCATATCTTGGTTAAAACCTCAGTGATCATGAGCGACGAAGGTGCCCAGCGCCAACTTGAAAAAGCGCGTAAAGCGATTCTAGCCGGAGAGCAAAGCTTTGCGGATGCGGCGCAGGCACTAAGTGCTGATCCGGGCTCCGCGGCAAACGGAGGTAAACTGGGCTGGCAGACACCTGATATTTACGTACCCGAATTTAAAGACAAAGTAGAAACACTACCAACCGGTATGATCAGCGAGCCATTCAAAACCGTTCACGGCTGGCATATTGTTGAAGTCATTGAACGCCGTGATGTCGATCGTACCGATGCCGCTGTCAAGAATCGCGCCTACCGAATTCTATTCAGCCGCAAGTTTAACGAAGAAGCCCAGGCTTGGCTGCAAGAGCTACGCTGGTGCCTATATCGAACAGCCGGAAGACGCCAATGACCAAGGTTAAACGTATCGCAATTACCCCGGGAGAGCCGGCGGGGGATCGGCCCCCGATTTAGTGCTTGCCCTAACCCAGCAAGACTGGCCTCATGAACTGGTTGTTTGTGCTAGCTCCCAGCTTATGGTAGAACGTGCAGCCCTGCTAGGGTTACCGCTCACAGTCATTGACTATGATCCGGCCCAGCCAGCCCAGCCTCATAAGGCCGGTACGTTGGTTATCGCCAATCATGAACTGAAAGCACCGGCCAAAGCGGGCGAACTGAATGAGCCTAACGGTCATTATGTCCTCGAGACACTAGGCCAGGCCGCAGATGGCTGTATGAATGGCGAGTTTTCTGCAGTGGTCACCGGCCTGTACATAAAGGGGTTATTAACCGTGCCGGCGTTTCATTCAGTGGCCATACTGAATTTTTTGCCCAGAGATCCGATACTGCCCAGGTAGTGATGATGCTGGCAACTGAAGGACTGCGAGTGGCACTAGTGACTACTCACATTCCGCTGGCCTATGTTTCCAAGGCAGTGACAGAGGAACGGCTACAGCAGGTGATACGTATCCTGCACGCCGACCTGGTCAGCAAGTTTGGTATAAAACAACCCAAAATTTATGTCTGCGGGCTTAACCCGCACGCCGGTGAAGATGGCTGTCTGGGAATGGAGGAGATTGAAGTGATCTCGCCAGCTCTCGAGCAGCTTCGCCAGCAAGAAGGAATGGATCTGATTGGCCCTTTGCCGGCAGATACCATCTTTCAGGAAAAATACCTAGCCGATGCAGATACTGTATTAGCCATGTATCACGATCAGGGGCTGCCAGTGCTTAAATTCAAAGGCTTTGGCAAATCAGTCAACATAACGTTAGGCCTGCCCTTTATCAGAACCTCAGTAGATCATGGTACCGCACTGGAACTTGCTGGTACCGGACAGGCGGACACCGGTAGCCTTTGGACAGCGCTATCGCACGCCCTTGAATTGGTAGAAAAACAAACATGAGCAGCGATCAGGTCCATCTAGGCCACCGCGCACGAAAGCGCTTTGGTCAGAACTTTTTGAAAGACCCTTACATTATTGACGGCATTGTATCGGCAATTAACCCGAGACCAGGCCAGAACCTGGTGGAAATCGGCCCGGGTCTAGGGGCTATCACTGAACCAGTCGGCAAGCAGGTTGATAAGTTTTCGGTGATTGAACTCGACCGTGACTTGGCTGAGCGTCTGCGCAACCACCCAGATTTGGGTAGCAAACTGACTATCCATGAAGCGATGCCATGCGCTTCGACTTCACACAGCTAATTAAAGAAAACAATAAACTACGCATTTTCGGTAACTTGCCATATAACATTTCGACACCGCTAATGTTCCATCTCTTCTCGTTCCATGAGCATATTCAAGATATGCACTTCATGTTACAGAAAGAGGTGGTCAATCGCCTGGCAGCAGGTCCGGGCAGTAAAGCCTATGGTCGATTAACCGTAATGGCTCAGTACTATTCACGTGTAATGCCGGTATTGGAAGTTCCGCCGGAGTCATTCGTGCCTGCGCCAAAAGTTGATTCTGCCGTTGTTCGTATTACACCATATGAAACATTGCCGCATCCATGTACTAATCTTAAATGGCTAGACCGTGTTTGCCGTGAAGGTTTCAACCAGCGGCGTAAAACGATCCGTAACTGCTACAAGGCACTTTTGACCACAGAGCAGTTGGAAGAGCTGGGAATAAATCCGGGGGTTGCGTCCTGAGAATCTGACTTTAGAGCAGTTTGTTGCTATGGCTAACTGGCTGGATGCCAACCACAATGCATCAAAATAAATGATAAGTTTATCAGGGTTCGGCAGTTAGCCGGGCCCTGCCAAACTGCCGACGAAAGGAAGCAAGACATTGACGACAAATGCTATTCCCACAATCAAGTGCAGTGTGGTTACCCACTATATCGAAGATCAATCGGAACCTGAAAACCAGCGCTATGTGTTCTCGTACACGATTACGATCCGCAACCTGGGTAGCGGTGAAGCACAACTACTGAACCGCCACTGGTTGATCACTGATGCCAACGGGAAAAAACTGGTTATTGACGGAGAAGGGGGTCGTTGGTGAGCAACCAAAAATTGCAGCCAATGATGAATACACCTATACCAGCGGTACCATTATCGAAACCCCGCTAGGGGTGATGCAAGGTCACTATGTCATGATCAATGAACAGGGAGATGAGTTCGAGGCCGAAGTTTCCCCATTCCGGCTGTCTATCCCCAATATCCTTCACTGAGGCTCCTTATGTCGACTTACCTTGTCGGTGATATTCAAGGCTGCTTTGACGATCTCTGTGATCTGCTTGAACAGGCCCATTTCAACCCACAGCAAGATGAACTCTGGCTATCGGGCGACCTCGTAGCCCGTGGTCCCCAGTCGCTAGAAACTCTGCGCTTTGTCAAAGGCCTAGGTGATAGGGCAACCACCGTTCTCGGCAACCATGACCTTCACCTGCTGACTGTGGCCAATGGGCTTGCCAAAGTTAAAAGCCGAGATAAAATTCAACCGATCCTTGATGCTCCCGACCGCGACGAACTACTTGAATGGCTCCGCCAGCAACCCTTGCTGGCAGAACACCCACAATACCTTTTTGTCATGCTCATGCCGGTATTTCTCCTCAATGGGATCTTCCGATAGCACGTCAGCAAGCCCGAGAAGTCGAGGCCTGCCTGCGAAGTGATGACTACCTGTGGCTCCTAAAAAATATGTATGGCAACGGACCCGATATATGGACTCCTGATCTGACCGGAATCGAGCAATATCGCTATACAATCAATGCCTTTACCCGAATGCGCTTCTGCTACCCGAATGGCAGACTTGATATGGATTGCAAGCTCTCGCCAGAGCATGCCGAAGCCGGACAGCTCAAACCGTGGTTTGATCTACCAAGACAGCAGCCACTCGGTAAGAAAATTATCTTCGGCCACTGGGCCGCGCTAATGGGTTATGAAGATCAACACGTCATTGGATTGGATACCGGATGTGTCTGGGGGGAACAGCATGACACTGCTTCGCTGGGAGGACGGGGGGGCCCGGTTTGAAAAGGCATGCCCGGTCTATGCTTGACCAACGGACCAAAAAACTAGCTTAGCCAATAGAACCATTCGCCAAGCTAGTTTTCTTACTGACGTTCCAAAATAACAAAACGCATGCTATTGGCGTTTTTTTCATCGGCCTCATAGTTTTCAGTAAAAACCTCATGCCATCCCGCTCCCCCCAATCAGGGAAACAGGTATCCCCCCTCGACGATGAGGTCAATGAAAGTCAGGTATAAGCGATCAGCCTCTGGCAGGCAGGCAGCATAAATACGACCACCACCGATAATCATCAACTCCTCGACGTCACCGGCAGCCTTTTTGGCAGCAGCAATATCAGGCACCACTGTCACACCTTCAGCATGATAATTCGGATTGCGGCTGATCACGATATTTTGACGGCCCGGTAGCGGTCGGCCAATCGACTCAAACGTCTTGCGCCCCCCCATTACGATTGGCTTTCCCAGTGTTGACTGCTTAAACCACGCAAAATCGGCTGGCAAGTGCCAAGGCATCGCATTGTCCTTGCCAATCACCCGATCATTGGCCATCGCCGCAATCATACTGATCTTCATATTATTCCCTTCGCAAAACTAAACCACAGGACGGCGACGATAAAACAATAGACCCGGCATTGCTAGCCCTATAGCCAGCGCAGCCACAATAAATACGGCCTTGATACCATTCTCCAGCATCAGCGCCCACAGCTCGGGGGCTAAAGCCTCTGTGGTTGATTTCTACCAAAGCGATCATCGCCTTAAACGCAAATACACCGGGAACCATCGGGGATCAAAGCAGCAACCGTGAATACTTTCGGATGGGCAAGAAAACGATGCGACCAATGGACGCCGATCATCCCAACAAGAGTTGCAGCCCCCAATGTAGCCCACTCGATCGGCACCCCCCAGTGCATCAAGACAAACCGGCTACCATGGCCCAAAGCGCCACCAATCGCGCAGTACTTAAGGGCCTTCTGCGGTACATTAAACACCAAAGCAAAGCCTACTGCCGGGATCATGGCGAAGAACATATCATTGAGCAAGGCCAACAGAAAATCGATATTCATCATGATAGCCAGCCCCAAACACCCAGCACATTCATGGCTGCCACAATCCCCATACTCGTCGACAACGTCAGCAAGGTTGCCATTGTCCAGCGCGCAATTCCCATGTTCACATAGCCTTTCACCATATCAGATATGGCGTTGATCAACGGAAAACCAGGTACCAACATCAAGACAGAAGATGCCATTGCCAAGAAAGGGGGGGTCTCACCAATCTGATATACCTGGCCAAAGCCCGAAATAAGTGTGGTAACAAATGCAGTCACGCCAAAGTTAACCAACGGGTTGAAATGGCAATGTGCAATTTCCTGTCGTACAAACATTCCGACAGAAGAAGCAAAAAAGGTGAGGAAAAATACTGGCCAGTCGGCACCGGCCAAGCGGCTAAACGCGGCACATGACAGCCCCGATCATCACTATGACCAAGAAACGGTTGTAGCGTAACGGTTTGATCTTTTCCAAGCGCTGATGAACCGCCTCTACCCCCCCATCAGCCCACGCTCGGCCATAATACATACCCGTTGGATCTCGGTAACTACCTGCATGTTGATCCCGCGATCCTGGCATCGTCGTGTCGTCGTAATACACCGCCCGTGGCTCAATGTCGTGATCACCATCGAACTGGCTGACAGTGATACCTCGACACTTTCCACACCCAGCGCCTGCCCTAGTCGACAGGTAACATCTGCCACCAGCGTACTTTCAGCTCCATGTTGCAGCAAACGCTGACCAGCCAATACGGCTAGCCTCGAGATTTCTCGTTGCTGTGGCTCTGTCAACGTTTCCGTTAACGGTTCCGCCCCACTTACCATTTCCTTCCCTCTGAATGAGTCTTCTAATAACAAATAGTGCAATTATCAGACAATTATCGTTCCACTACGTTGACCAGACACAAAAAAGCCGCTCTTCAGAGCGGCTTTTCGTTAGACCGAGATAATAACATCGGTATCGACGCAGACTATGGCTTGTAGATGATCTCTACATCATAATCGTCTTCGTTCCAATCATCCCAATCATCATCGTCGTCGTCATCACTGCTTTCGGCTTTCTTCAGCTGCTCTTCGTGGTAATCGTCCCACTTAAAGTCAACTTTTTCAGCCTTCTCTTCTTCCTCAACAACTTGCACTTTAGGCAGTTGCTCGATGAATTCCATTAAGTCATAAGTCAGCTCTTTGGTACCCATGCGAGTTAGGCCCGAGATACAGTAGTAATCTCCCTCCCACGCCAGCGCTTCCAGAATCTCTTCTATCTTCGCTTGCGCGTCTTCTTCTGAAAGAAGATCAACCTTGTTGAAAATGATCCAACGCGGCTTGTTTGCTAACTTATCGCTGTATTTATCCAGCTCATTTAAGATAGTGAAAGCATTCTCAATCGGATCTGAACCATCAACGGGGTAGCAGATCAATCATGTGTAACAATACACGACAGCGCTCTAGGTGCTTCAAGAAGCGAATACCCAAACCAGCACCATCAGCAGCACCTTCAATCAGTCCAGGTATATCAGCAACCACAAAACTACGGTCAGAATCGACGCGTACAACACCTAGGCTCGGAATCAGTGTAGTGAACGGATAATCCGCCACTTTTGGCTTAGCTGCTGATACAGAACGAATGAAGGTCGATTTACCCGCATTTGGCAGGCCCAACATCCCCACATCAGCAAGCAACAACAGCTCAAGACGAAGGTGACGGATCTCACCTTTACTGCCCATCGTTTTCTGACGAGGCGCTCGGTTTACTGACGACTTGAAACGGGTGTTACCCAGGCCATGGAAGCCGCCCTTGGCTACCATGATCTTCATACCATGCTGGGTCAGATCGGCAATGACTTCACCCGTTTCTTCATCAATAGCACGGGTACCGACAGGAACAGTTAGCACCTTGTCTTCACCACGTTTTCCGGTACAGTTACCACCGCGTCCATTTTCGCCGCGTACCGCTGCATGGAATCGTTCAAAACGATAATCGATCAGAGTATTGACGTTTTCATCGGCGAGTAGGTAGACATCACCACCATCACCACCGTCACCACCGTCAGGGCCACCTTTAGGTATATACTTTTCAGTACGGAAACTAACGGTACCGTTACCACCGTCACCAGCATCAGCTCGAATTACCGCTTCATCTACAAACTTCATCTCTTTCTCCGCGCTATGGCGTTAAAACGTCTCGACCAGGTCACGTCAGCAATTTCCCGGAAGCTATTAACTAATTGTAATGGACCTTGGCTATTTATGCTGCCTGATAAACTTATGGCCAATGGCGCAAAACATAGCGCCACTTACCACAACCATAGCGCCGACATAGCCCAGAACATTCAGGGCAGCGGCAGCAAAAAACTGTGGCCAGATCAAGCTGGCAAGGTCGACAAATAATATTGTAAACAAGGGAGCCAGGGTGATCACTGCACTCACTTGCGAGGCCTGCCAGCGTGCCATTGCTTCTGCAAAGGCGCCATAGCCGACCAAGGTATTTATACAGCAGAACATCAACATGCCCAGCTGTCTCGAATCCATCAACAGGATCTGTTCGGGTGATGCCAAGGGTGTCAGCATCAAGGCACAGATCATATAGATCATCAATAAGATCTGGGGTGAGCTAAAATGTCTTAGCATCACTTTCTGGGCCAGGCCATAAATGACCCATACCAACGCAGCCAATACTGCGAGCATAACGCCCTGAGTATAACCAGTAAAACTGGTAAACAGTTCAACCAACCGTTCATTGAAAAACAACAGCAGGCCCAACATTAGACATACCACACCAATGACTTGGTGTACCCCCCCCAGTTTTTCTTTAAACAACCAAACGCTGGACAGCAATAAAATGACCGGCGCCAACTGGATGATCACCTGCACCACAGGCGGACTGAGGTATTCAAGCGCGCTGTTAAACAGCACAAAATTACCCGCCAGGCCAAGACTCGCCAACAGCAGGATGCCACATTCGGCTAACCTTAACGTTCTTGCCCGAGGTAACTTTTTACGCCAATACAGCCATAACCCTAAACCTATCGAAGCCGTTACAAAGCGATACCAGACTATGGTAAATGGCTCCATCACTTCAACAGCTTGTTTCATTGCAATGGGCAGAGCGCCCCAGAATAATGCCGTCGTTAACGCCAGCAAGATTCCTGCAGTCGGGTTTTGATTTGGCATAAACCCTTCCATAACAAAAAGCCCCCGCCAATAGGCAGGGCTTTAAAATTCATTACGAGGCTAAATTATTCAGCTTCGATAGAAATGAATTTACGGTTCTTAGGACCTTTAACTTCGAACTTCACTTTACCGTCAGATAGAGCGAATAGAGTGTGGTCTTTACCGCAACCTACGTTGTTACCAGCGTGGAATTTAGTACCACGTTGACGAACGATGATGTTACCTGCAAGTACAGATTCGCCACCGAAACGCTTAACACCTAGGCGTTTGCTTTCTGAATCGCGGCCGTTATTAGTAGAACCGCCAGCTTTTTTGTGTGCCATCTTTAAATTCTCCTGTTATTAAGCGCTGATGCCAGTGATTTTGACTTCAGTGAACCACTGACGGTGGCCCGCTTGCTTACGAGAGTGCTTACGACGACGGAACTTAACGATTTTAACTTTATCGCCACGACCGTGAGTAACAACTTCAGCAGTTACTTTACCGCCAGCTACGAAAGGTGCACCTACAGTCACTTCTTCGCCGTTAGCGACAAGAAGAACTGAATCAAATTCAATGCTAGCACCAGTTTCAGTGTCTAGTTTTTCTAAGCGTAAGGTCTGGCCTTCGCTTACACGGTGTTGTTTACCACCACTTTGGAAAACAGCGTACATGTCTTACTCCGCTTGTCCGCATAGGCCATTAGCCACTTATAATTTGGGCTATGGGTATGCGCTTAATCTTGTCATCAATAGGGCGCGAATGTTACGCGAAAACAGGGCTTCTGACAACCCCATTAAGCGAAGAAAAATGGCGAAAAGCTAGCCAGTAATAAAAGCCCATGATTTAAACGTAAACGAGGTTATGAAGATAGCGGGGGGGTTTTAGTGTAATATTCGATAATTATTTTTTGATGCCAATTCACAAAAAAACTGAATAATTTAGAGCTTGGTGGGCTATTTAATACGCAATGTACGCTGCAGCTCATCGTAGCAGTTTTCGGATAAGCATCATGTATAATAAAGCCGACGGCCTTTGCATATACCCTGTTGCCACTGCTTGACGTCAGTTATTTATTGTAAATTGGTACACTTAACTTTTCCGCCTGGTGCGGCAAACAATTTTGCTGGATGAACAATGGATTTCAAAGCTATCCAAGCGCTTACCGCCAACGACATGGCGGAGGTTGACGCGAAGATACTGGCACAACTGAATTCAGATGTTGCCCTAATCAATCAACTCGGTTTTTACATTGTCAGCGGCGGCGGGAAACGCCTGCGTCCGATACTGGCCGTCTTAGCTGCCCGCGCCCTTGGCTATGAAGGTAATAAGCACACAACTGCCGCGGCATTTATCGAATTTACTCATACTGCAACATTGCTTCACGATGATGTTGTCGATGAATCGGATATGCGCCGGGGGGGCAAGGAAACAGCCAATGCCATGTTCGGTAATGCCGCCAGCGTCTTGGTGGGGGGATTATATCTATACCCGCTCCTTCCAGATGATGACGAGCCTACGATCTTTGCGGATCCTCGACATTATGAGCGAAGCGGTAAATGTGATCGCCGAAGGCGAAGTGCAGCAGCTGATGAACTGCAATGATCCTAACACCACTGAAGATAACTATATGCAGGTTATCTACTCAAAAACCGCTCGCTTGTTCGAAGCCGCGACACAGGTAGCTGCGATTCTTGCTGACGCACCTGAAAATGTCGAAGTTGCTTTGCAGGACTACGGTCGTTTCTTGGGTACCGCCTTTCAGCTTATCGATGATGTATTGGATTACAATGCCGACGGCGAGGAGATGGGGGGGAAAATGTCGGTGATGACCTTGCCGAGGGCAAACCTACCCTTCCCCTGCTGCATGCGATGCACCATGGCAATGCCGAGCAGGCAGCCATGATCCGAGAAGCCATTGAACAAGGTAACGGCCTTGACAAACTAGAGCCGATCCTGGCCTGCATGCACGAACTCGGCTCTCTGAAATATACCCAGCAGCGTGCCGAGCAAGAATCAGAAAAAGCCATTGCCTGCTTGTCTGTGGTTCCAGATTCTGATTATAAAGACGCTTTAGTTGCACTGGCACACCTTGCCGTTAAGCGCACCAAATAAAAACAGCGAATTTATAGATCTCGACAAGAAAGCCTGCCTCGTGCAGGTTTTTTTGATCTTCGGGGAGCAACAGAAGGATCGTATTCTTGTTCTATAGTTAAAAAAGATCCTAGCGATCTTAATGGAGGTCGATTATGCAAGCCAAAGATCTTAAGCTTGGAATGTGGGTGGAATGCCAGCAAGGCATTGCTGAAGTGATTGATGTTGATCTGGAACATAATACCGCCATCATCGAAAGTATGACTGATCACAAACGGATCAACATTAACTGCGATGATATTACAGAACAGCCTCAACTACATACCGGGTGTGATAGCTACTATTAGCCTCGATTTTATTAACCGGGACTCTAGACATTAAAAAAGCGGCCATCGGCCGCTTTTTGTTATCTCAGATCAGATTACTGCGCTGCGAATTCTTCACCTTTGGTGATATCGCCTTGTAGTGTATCCAGCATGCTTTCCAGCGCATCTTGCTCAAATGCACTTAGCTTGCCGTAATCCATCACTTTTTCTACACCGTCTTTGCCAAGAAGAACCGGTTGAGCGAAGAAGCGAGCATGTTTGCCGTCGCCTTCAACGTATGCACATTCAACCACACTTTCTTCACCTTGCAGCGCGCGAACCAAAGCAAGACCGAAACGACATGCTGCCTGCCCCCCCATAGACAATGTCGCAGAGCCGCCACCCGCTTTCGCTTCAACAACCTCAGTACCAGCATTCTGAATGCGTGGCGTCAACGCTTTGATTTCATCTTCAGTAAACTCAACGCCTTCAACCTGTGAAAGCAGAGGAAGAATAGTAACGCCAGAGTGACCACCAATAACTGGCACACGTACTTGGCCCGGATCGATATCTTTTAGCTCTGCAACAAACGTTTCAGAGCGGATCACATCCAGAGTCGTTACACCGAACAGCTTTCGCTTGTCATATACGCCAGCTTTTTTCAGTACGTCTGCAGCGATAGCTACCGTGGTATTTACAGGGTTAGTAATGATGCCCACACAAGCGTTTGGACATACCACCGCAATTTTTTCTGCCAGCGACTTAACGATGCCCGCATTGACATTAAACAGATCCGCACGATCCATTCCCGGCTTACGTGCAACACCTGCTGAAATCAAAACAACATCAGCACCTTCCAGCGCAGGAGTCGGATCTTCACCACCATAACCTTTAATCGAAACCGGAGTAGGGATGTGGCTAAGATCGGCAGCAACGCCCGGCGTTACCGGAGCAATGTCATATAACGCCAGATCAGAACCCGCAGGCAGACGGTTTTTCAGAAGCAGAGCCAGAGCCTGGCCGATACCGCCAGCAGCACCAATTACAGCAACTTTCATTTTCGTTCTCCTTTACGATAGAAGTATATTTTTTTCAGACCTAATACCAATCAAATGAAGACACAATTCAGCTAAGATAATGATTTCATTTGATTGGCTTTGATGAAGTTATAGCAACAAATAATGAAATACAATCAAACCCAACCAGCTTTGCGATGTCACGCATAAGCAAGAATAAAATGTGCTACATATATATAACATTTCTCAAATTAGATTGCAGCCGCCAATATGTCAGAGGGGGGGTATATCCACATAAATAATTATTCATTCAAACCCACTAGAATGGTGACTAATACACCAATTTCCGTGAACATGGTTTGCTACCAACCAGAGGGTTATGCCAGAATACTGCACCTCGTCCCTGTATATGAAATTTACTTATGCGAAATTCAGATAAACAAGAGCGCTTAGTCAAAACATTTAAAGCCATTCTAAAAGAAGAAAAATTCAGCTCCCAAGGTGAAATTGTTGACGCCTTGAAAGCTCAGGGGTTCGACAACATCAACCAGTCAAAAGTCTCTCGCATGCTGACGAAATTTGGCGCGGTTCGTACCCGCAATGCAAAGATGGAGATGGTCTATTGCCTTCCCGTAGAGCTAGGTGTACCAACCACCAGCAGCCCGCTTAAAGAGCTGGTGATGGAAATCGACTATAACAGTGCACTGGTTGTTATTCACACAGGGCCTGGTGCCGCTCAGGTCATTGCCCGTCTATTAGATTCGCTAGGTAAAGCCGAGGGTATTCTGGGCGTAGTCGCAGGTGACGATACGATTTTCATTACCCCAACAAATACCATTACTACCGAAGAATTGTTCAATTCAGTGTGCGATCTTTTTGACTACAGCAACTAAAA
>LLEM01000129.1_pt1 | contig 16559 bp, 25 predicted proteins | sample 595841 | NCBI WGS metagenome assembly LLEM01 (sample SAMN02919313, study PRJNA255460) | bioreactor metagenome | biome: chemostat; feature: culture 2012_10.2; material: sediment; isolation source: day64 10degC chemostat 2012 inoculated with Wadden Sea sediment taken from... | place: Germany: Bremen ...
GTATATTAGTAAGAAGTATCAGCCCCCCCAAACGAATACGGCTCTTTTTGGATTTTCTTTTTGAAAGATTTAACGATTTAGTGGAAAAGTCAGAACCACTTAAACTCTAATCGCCCAGATACAAATTTCCCGATCCCCCCCCGCCGTTCGCCCGGTTGGTCTGACCGATGCCGAACAAGTTCAGCCATCCGACAGAAATGATAGGGAATATTTAGAGCTTTAAGTTCTCTAAGTGCTTTGGCCTACCCATATCTCCGAGTGAGTAATCACATACCCCCCATCCGGAAAGGTTTGTTTTAATTCGCTTATTTTGGCCGACAGGTCAAAATCGCCATACATGCCTTTCTCGATGGCGGTTTCGATAGAAATGGTATGACACTTAAAAATGCTGCCTTGCCAGGGCGCGCCTGCTTTTATTCGACTATTGCTATAGATAGGTAGCAACTTGGTACAGGTGCCGTCAGGATACTGGTTCCAATTCCCATTAAAGACGCCTTTTCCCGAAGCGATGATACTACCGTCTTCAGCAAAACAGGTATCTTGGGCCATTGTGGGCTTAGCCATTTGTACTCTTTGTTGATAAGAAAATTGATCCGGCAGCTGGTTTAAGGACAGCAGCATTTATCCATCACCTCATAGGCTTTTTCAATTGGGCTATATTCCTTATCTGAAATCCATATTACGTGGTTTCGGGCGTGTTTTTGTGCATTGAGGATCCGCAAACGGCTGGCAAAAGAGGCCGATGTATGATGCATATTCAAATCGTCTTCAAGATAATGACGTATATCAATAATGGGTAAGGAAATACGGCCAACAAATACCTGACCGTATTCATAGGCCTTGTTAATGGCGGCTATTGAGGCCGAATGTCGTTTCGCCGAGACATTGTCGACATTGGTAATATTGTGCTCCCCCCCATAGTGATAGCCAAACAGCCGGAATATTTGCACTGACGCTGAACATTCGTTCTGCTTTCATTTCATGCAGTGGCTTCCATGAGCCAATTTTACGATTTAAATCAATAAACTCATTAAATGTAATCTGGTTGTTGAGTAACGCACGCAGACCATATTGAACCCCCCGACATTGTCCCAGGTTGATAAGCCAAAACCGTGTTCATCCTGACCATAGATATGCACCATATCCTGCCAATAATTCCAGTTAACTTGTTTAACAACAGAATCATGATAGTAGGGTTTTAGAAAGCCCTGTTTAGGGTTGTTAAGGTAACTGCTTGAGCCAAAATACCCGTTGATACATTCGCTATTTCCCCCCCGTGGAAACTCAGGCTTTTGCCAACGTAATAACTGATTTAACGGCTGCAACCAACCGACCTTTTGTTCCGCGCCATTGATGGCCCGTAAGCCTTCCACATACTGTCGATTTTGCCAGTCTTGCCATTTAGTTCTATTGCTGGCTAGAAAGCTGAAATAGTTGTTAAGCAAGTCGCAATCTAAAACATAAGTGGCGACGCTCACCATGTCTGGGTATGAATACAAAGGCAATAAACCATCTAATATGCCTTTGCTGTTTTGACCTATAAGGTATTGCGACAGCCCTCCACCAGAGCCTCCTATGCCAACGGTATACAAAGGTTCGCCAAATAAGCTGACAAACTGTGTTTTTACCCGCCTAGCCGTATCTTCGGCCAGCAACATATTATAGCCATAACTGGTTTTATTACCGCTGGAGGCGATAACGGCATAACCTTGTTTCAATTGAGGAAGCTGTTTACCAATTAGTCTGGGCAGCTTAATTCGGCCTTGTCTGTAGCCTATGCCGGAACCGCCTTGAAAACGATAAATCAATCTTTTATTCCAGGCATTGGCACTGATTTGGCTGCCGACCTCATTAGCATTAATTGGCATCAGAATGGCGTAGATGTAGCGGTTGATAGTGCCTTGTTCCACCCGAATTAAGAGATCGCTTTTGGTTGATGGCGATTGCCTCAATTCAAGCGCTGTTTTGCTATGTAACTTATTATTTTCATCGACAACAATGTAAGAGAGCCGGGTTTTTAATGAACAATCTTTTGAATAACCAAGACGTTGTGTACCGTTAACCTTGTCGTAGACAGGTACCCCCAAGGCCAGCTTGATTATCAATAAGAGGTTGACCTAGACCTGCGTCTATCGTCATGCAATAAAAGGGATACTGGCTGGGGCCGGAATACAGAGACTGCACGGGACCAACGCCCCCCACTTTAACGGGGAACGGAAAGGTCTCTTCAGGTCTTAGGGTTTTGCTGATGTGCTGATTAATCTCTAGCAGGTAATTCGCTTCCGAAATGGCTATAGCTTTGACTTGTCTTGCAGTTACATCATCTTGATTAGTCATCTGACCGATGATAAAGACAAGTAAGATACCGACCAGCCCAAACATTAGCTTTTTCATCGCATCATTTAAGTTACCTAAACCCTATCTATGAGTTTAGCTCCACGGGTGTGGCTATGAGCTATGAGCTTGAAGACTTAAGCATATATGTCGTTGTTATAATGGTTAAGTACAAAGTTATCTTCAGTAAGGAATTGCTTAGGGGGGGTCAAGCCTGTAAAGTACTTACAGTCCTTAATAAAATGGGGGGGCTGGTCGTAATAGCCATGATCTAGTACAACAGCGGTGTACTGGTGATGGCACCCACCTAACAGCGTCCTTAGCGTTGATTGAAAACGCGATGTTCTTTCAAAGTATTTGGCATCAACCCCGGTATAGGCCTTGAACTTACGTTGAAATGTTCGCTCGCTGACATTTAGACTTCGCTTAACATCAGCAATGACATCATGACCATTTTGGTAATAGACTTTATCTATTGCCCACTCCAATTCTGAAGCGCCGGCACACCTAGGTCTAACCTGCTGCATTAACCAGCCTTCCAACAGTGATACCGCTTCAGTTGTCGAGCCAGACTCGATGATCCGCAGAAGTAATTCTTTTGGCATTATTTGACCAGCTTCTACAACCTGATCAGCGATAGCGGTCAAGGAAATACCAAATAATTGAAAAAAGCCCGCAGAGCGAAAACGGATAGAAAGCAATTTGGTCAGTCCCATCGCCTTCATCTTAAAGATAGACTTACGCGGGCATATCACTAGTCCATGGCAGGGGGGGTTAAGCTGCATTTGTACCGGAGATTCAATTACCAATGGCGCGCGAGATTAAGCATTATCTCAACCCCCGGTCCCCCGGCAATATATCCGGTATTATCAAGGGAGTACTTTGTTCCCACATCCAATACTGCGTTATATATCCGTCAAGAGGTGAACTTGGTCTGATTAGTCGTGTTTGCATAGAATGACTTTAACATACCACTCCCAGAGCTAATAGAAGTGGCTATTAGCAATCAAGATGAAAACAACTCATCACCGCTGGCAAAATCCAGGCAAGGGTGTTTATCAAAGCGAACGACGCGACATGCAGGCGAATACCGGCAGCCTTCACGACTTCAGCAACACCCTGATGGCCAAACCCGCCACATAGCTCAACAGCCTTAATCCCTTCTTCAACCAAAGAATCAATGAGCTCGCAAGCTTCTTTATAACCGGACACTGCAATATTCTTTACATGCACTTCCTTGGTACGAACCCACGAATAGTCAGTTGACGGGTTTGCTTCTGGTGCGACAAAAATGAACGCGGCTTTGAATACGTTTGACATGTGTTGGCTCCTCATTGTATTGATGGCGCCATCGTACATGCCGCTTGAAGGCTGGTATTGTAGAAATACGCCAACCTAAGGATGCGAGGCATTAGACAGGTTTCAGTATCATGCCTAGACTGATCGTCAGAGCCTACAGCTGTCACAATGGCTTCTTCCCCAGAGACAGAAAGGCATCACTATATGGCCGATCATCATCTCCGCAAGTCATCCGCGATTCAAGATACGGAAATGTCTGATACTCTCGCAACGGTTTTCGCCTACCACGAGCGAACCAAACATCACTTTCACCATTACGCCGAGGGGGGGCCAGACGGATTAGATTGGGCTAGTCAGCCCTGCCCGTTTAGGACATATAAAGGAGCACAGGAAAGCCAGCTGCTTTTGCCTGAGCAAGATATTACTCTCAACTATGAATCTTTCTTTTCCGGGCAAACGGTTGAATGCCAACCGCTCAACCTGAACACCCTTTCCAACTTTTTCTATTACTCACTGGCGCTTTCTGCCTGGAAAAGTTGTTTTGGCAACCGCTGGTCACTCAGGGTCAACCCGTCGAGCGGCAACTTGCACCCCACCGAGTGCTACCTGATCACAGATGCCATTCCCGATCTGTCTCAACATCCCGGGATATATCATTATTTCCCCCTCCGCCACCAGCTGGAATGCCGGGCACAACTTCAATTATCGGACTGGCAATCAATCACCAACGGCTTATCCCCTGACGGAACGTTGCCGGAAGGAAGCTTTCTCATTGCCCTGAGTTCGATTCACTGGCGAGAATCCTGGAAATACGGCGAGCGAGCCTTTCGCTACTGCCAGCATGATTGTGGCCATGCACTGGCAGCCATTAAGATAGCTGCAGGTTTGATGGGTTGGCAGCTGACCCTGATTGAAGGCGTTTCAGATGCCGAGCTAGCTCGCCTGATTGGTATCGATCGCCACGAAGACTTTTCTAGCCAACAGGAACGGGAAGAACCCGACTTACTCGCCATAGTCACGCCAATCGGAACATCCATGAATACAAGCTGGAGTCCAAACCTTGAGGCACTAAACGATATAGCAACCAGTAAGTGGCAAGGAAAGGCCAACCAACTAAGTAGCAGCCACAAGCTCTGGCCGTGGATAGATAAAGTCGCGTTAGCCTGCGAAAAGCCAGAAACAACCAGCCAGCAAGGTTGCTTCACACAACATGTCGCGACAGACCTCAGCTCTTCTTTCTCTGATACAAATTTAAGCGCAACACACAGTGCTGGAGCGATTATCCGCCAGCGGCGCAGCGCGCTTGATCTGGACGGTAAAACCCGTATCGACAAAACGACGTTCTACCGGATCCTAAGCCGCATTTTACCCGAGCAAAACCCCCCCAGATTGTTTTCCGTTGCTGCTTGGTCAGCCCGAGTTCATTTGGGCCTGTTTGTTCACCGCGTAGAGGGGGGGCTACCACCCGGTTTGTACTTATTGCTCAGGGATCCGACCAAAGCCCAGCAGTTGAAAGGATTGATGAAAAAAGATTTCATCTGGCAGAAACCGCGAGATTGCCTGATAACTTGTCTCTTTATTGCCTATATCCAGCAGATACCCAAGAGGCAGCCCAACTGTTGAGCTGCCACCAAGAGATCGCCAGCGGCGGCGTATTTAGCTGCGCCATGCTGGCAGAATTTGAGCAGCCTCTTAGACAACTTGGGGGGGCGTGGTGGTATCGAAGGCTATTCTGGGAAACAGGAATAATCGGTCAGATGCTGTATCTGGAAGCCGAGGCCAAGGGCATTCGGGCCACAGGCATCGGCTGCTTTTTCGATGATCCCGTTCATCAGGTATTCGGGTTAAATGACCGGAGCTATCAGAGCCTCTATCACTTTACGATGGGCGGTCCGGTTGAAGATACACGCTTGGAGACCTTGCCCCGCTTACCATTTTCTTAAAACTGATCTGCGCAACGGCTAGCACTTCTTGCATCGATTGCTTTTTGCTTGGAAATCCATGATATTGCCGTGATTATCAATCGAAAGCTCACAACACTCTCTAAACAGCATGTTCATCTTGTCCCGGCTTTTTTGTACCCGTGATTTTAGCGTCGAGTACTTCATGCCATTTTTCTCGGCATACTCTTTCTGGGACAGGCCGTGAATATCGATTGATATCAGCATATCTGCTTCATCATCCGGCAGGGCCTGAATAAAAGGCAAAATACAGGTTGATAGCTGCTGGTGGACGGTCATACCTCCCTCGGTGTACCACAGTTCATCCTGAGTGAGATCCTTTCCTTTCGCCTTTTTGCGATAAAAATCGATTATCGAGTTATTGGCCACCTGAAAAAGCCAAGACTTAACCTTCTTCGTCTCCTTCACTTCACTGAGGTTGTGATAGGTCTTGATCAGTATTTCCTGAAGGAGATCATCCACATCATCAGGGTTGGAAACATTGGAATGCAAAAATGCCTTCAAACTTGCTCGATATTCGTTCCAAATTGCATCCAGGTTCATATCGCTCTCTGTTCCTGTGTTTAGGGCTCGGGGGGGATCTGAAGTTTAGACATCAACATAAACTATTTTAAGCAAGTATCTGTTCTTTGACCAAAATAACTACAGTGTGAGTTCCTTGCTCTCGCAACGTTAAGTTTCAAAAACACAAAAAGGTTATGAACATAATGGTTCATAACCTTGTTTTCAACGTCAATACTTTCTACGCAAAGTTATTATCGTGACATATTAACCGCAGCAGCTGCTTGAAGAGCAAACGCTGCTTTGCTGTACATCTTCACCGGTGCCTAAGTAGGTGTTAGATAGGTAAAAGTCAGTAAATAGCAATTCAAAATCAGCCGAAACCGTTTTTCAGCAAGCCCTGTTTCCAATAGAACTGACTGCCAAGCCTGCGTTTTTGGTAACCCACACAAGAAATCAAAGTCAGTATGCTTTTTGATAATTGCCGCACGGTGCAGCAATGGCAGCCACGCTAAATCAACATTGCTGAGCTCTTCTGATTTGAAAAACTTGGTTTCTCCCGACAGGTGCGCTTCAACCTTGGCAAATGCCTTGGTAAACCTTTCGACACGATCTTCAAACGTTGCCTTGTCTTTGCTACTCATCGTACTGCACTGAGTCAGGTAATTTTTTGAACCCAGGTAGCTCCAGGCTCGGTCAAGGGCACGCTGCTCGTTGCTAACGCCAGCTTCGATAGGACCAAACTCGTCTTCGATGTACTCGATAATGGCATCCGACTCGAAAAGCGCAGTCCCCCCCGACTCAGTGACAAGAACGGGAACCTGACCGTTCGGTGCCAGATCCAGGAACCACTGAGGCTTATCTTTCAGGCTGATATATTCAATTTCGTAAGGAACTTGCTTTGCTTCCAGGGCTGCAGTAACACGCTGGACAAACGGACAGATTTTGAAACTAATTACTTTAATCATCTTGAACCCTAACTCTCATCTTTTGTTTAAGTACCTATAAGACGAGCGGTCGGCAGAAAAGACGAAAAATAAACTAAAATTTTTCCGCCTTTTTATTAAGCGCATGTTTTAGTTAGAATATAATCACATCCAAAATCAATAATGAATGCTGCTATATTGCCGTTGCAATTGAAGATAGACCTATTACTCCTAGAATAGAAGCAAACACAACGCACAAGATAACCGAGACCCTAGGTGTTTTTATTACCTTATCTAACACACTTCCTATCAACGCATTGGCTAAAAAAGTAAAAAAAGCAACGGCAATAATAATAACTGTCAGAACTGTAACCACATAAACCGAAACCTTCCCATGAACATTACCCATGATCAATTGAGGAAATAGTGCGAGAAAGAAAATAATCGCCTTAGGGTTAGCCAAGGTAAGAAAGAACGCATTTAGAAAAGCTTTCTTTTTATTGCCTTGATTTTCTTGAACACATTTGTCACTTTGATATTGAAATGGGTTATTAAGAAATATCATGACTCCCCAAGTAGAGCATATAGCAACCTCCCAGTAATGTTACAACTCTCAAAACTGAATGAGCATGGGAAAATGCATATACTACAAGTAAATAAGCAAGTATTACTTGAATGGCAGAAGCAACAGAATTGCCCAGCCCACCGGAGACAGACACGATTCTACTTTTCGACATTCCCATAGAAATAGCCAGCAGTGAAATAGGTCCTGGTACCATTGCCGCCATCGTTGCCGCAGTGGCAAACAAAAAAAAATCGGTTGCATTCATATTATTCTCTAGCTTTCTTATTCATAAACTGTTTAAAAAGAAGCTCATTATCTTTAGATATATTCGGGAAAAACTCATACCGTCTTAACAAACTATACTCAGGGTCATCCTCATTCCACTTCATCTTATCTTGTTCACATAGAAAATATAAAACCTCAGAGTTTCTTAGCCTTCCTCGTGGTGTGAACGCAAGCATGCCATTATTTTGTTCAAGTAAATTTAAATCTATCATTGCTTTAATTGCATAAATAAGATAATCATCACTAGTGGCTAAATTAGCCTTCTCGATTAGTCTACTATCAACATAATCAAAACTATTCAAAGCAAATATCAGCTTCCTAAGAGATACCTGCTCTTCATTCATGAAGCTATAGCGCCATTGCCCCCGTCTTTCCAGACATGACAGCTTGATGATATTTGTCAAGATCTGGAAAATTCATATATTGAAGACCACTATTTTCAAAGTCTAAATAGCCAAAACTAGCAGGTCCCCAAGCCAAGTAATGATTTTGAACTTGCCTTAGATACTTGCTGAGCTGGATTGTGACTTTCTTTAGTAAAGAAATGTGCTGGCCCCCCCTCTTTAAAACCTGACTGGCGTAGTATTTTCTCAGCCATAATCATCATCAGGTCCTTTTCATATGGTGTTGTGAATATACCTGGTTCTCGCCTCCTTTTTTTGGAAAATACTATCTGAAGGTTTAAACATTAGCGGATAAATGTTAATAGCATCAAGACTATCTATATTTGAAATAACTTTAAGTGTTTCTAGAAAAGAGTCTGGTGTCTCGTAAGGAAGGCCGATCATAAAAGCAGAAGCGATACTCTCCACATTCTCTTCTTTGGCAATTTTGATCAAATCAAGGTATCCATTAGATGAGGTATTTCCACGACGAATACCTTTTAATACTTTTTCATTCGTTGCTTCAATATCAATAATAGCGGTTGTCAATCCAAAGTCTTTTAACAACCTCAACTTTTCTCGATATTCAGTCAAATTTAGATGCATATCAGGATGAAATTCAAACTTTATTTCTTGGCACCCATCAAAATCAAACCTCTCTGACAATCCATTTAATAATCGCTTCAAACCACCGACAGATATAGCAGAAGGTGTACCGCCACCAAATTGAATTGAATTAGGCTTTATTCTCCCATTCATTAATTCTGTATAGTTTTCTACTTCCTTCAATATTGCTGTAATGTATACATCTTCAAGATGGTTAGTTTTAGCACGAGAAATAATTTCTTTATAAAAATGGCAAAAAGAGCAGTTAACATGACAAAAAGGGGGATATGTATATAAACATCAAAAACTTTTGATAATGCTAAGTACCTGCTTTCCAGTTTGGTTGTATAGTCTAAGTCATTTATATGTCTCATACTTCTAAGCGGGGTGATATAAGCCCGTAAGATAGTATTCTTCGTCCCATCGCCCCCACTCCCCTTGCTATCAAGGTTTTTAAATATAATTTATTTAGTATAGATTTTGCCTGTTCGATTTCATTATCACCTTCTTTATATAAATACTCTATTGCATTTACTTCTAGTGTTGTCATCCGTGACTCTCAATTTATTCAATCAGTTCCAATAATTTCATATTCTCAAAACCTTACCATCTAGTAAATTTATGGGTTAAAATCTGCAATTAGTATGATATTAAGATTAATCCGCCACCTCAAAAGGAAAAACCAGATGTAACAGTTGATTTGATCTCAATTCTAAAATTTATATAAAAACAACTGCTTTTGTTCTATCTAAATTATTGTCATAATTGCGAAACATTTCTCACTATAAACATTAGATATCTCAATATACTTTTATTGAAGATATTGTCATTAAAATAATGATAGCCAAGTACTATGCTGTTTATATTCCATACTGACTAAAGCGATTTAACTCTATTAGCAACTCTTATTGGAGGTCAGCATGAGCATTACCAGTGATGAGCACAAAATACAGCTTGTAGTTACCGGTGGCACGATTGATTCATTCTATGATACCGACCAATGTACAACGGTATGCCATGATGAAACGGCCATTCCTGACTTCCTGCTAAATTTGCCAATATTACCGCCGATGAGTATGAGCTGTTTGAGGCTTGCATGAAAGACAGCCGAGAGATCAGTAACGAAGACATACAAGAAGTAAGTAATGCCATTATCAATAGTAAGTGTTCTCGCCATATTGTCACTCATGGTACTTTCACACTGTTTGAAAGTGCGCGAACGCTGATGGCAATGCTGCCCGACAATCATGGACAGGTTATTGTTTTCACGGGTGCAATCTGGCCATTGGTCGGCTTTTCCCCCCCCAACGATGCCGGCTTTAACCTAGGGTCGGCATTTGTTGCTGCACGCTTGGCAACACCGGGAGTCTACATCGCCTTTAACGGCAAACTATATCTGCCAACGGATCAGGAAGGCTTGCACTAAGCCTTACTTTTCATCGCCTCATTACGCCTGATCATTCACAAAATCAGCGTAATTATTCATCACAAATCATGCCTTTCAGATATCTATTTTGTTTAACTAACAAACAACACATCCATTGACTCTACCAATGGATTATGTGTAAATACGAATCACAATCATTAATAATCAAATTAACACTTACGAATGAACAAGAAACTACTCTCTTCAGTAGTTCTGTCTAGCTTACTTTGGTGCACTCCTTCATGGGGGAAGTACAGCGCAGGAAATGGATGCCTTAGTAAAACAATGGATGGAAACTGAAACCGCACGAGCCGATCTCCAGTCCCGTTGGGCAGCTGAAAAGCAGCAGATCTCTTCCCTCATCAAACTGTATCAAGCGGAAAAGAAGGCCCTAACCGACAAAGTTACTTCTGCCTCCGTCTCTGCATCCGAAGTGGATCAAACACGTATTGCCCTCGCAGAACAACAAGATGGTTATGAGGCAAACGCGGCTCAGGCAGAACGGATTCTAGCCCATGCAAAAACAGCGATGACAAAGTTGTGGCCCTGGTTACCGGTACCGCTACAACGACAACTAGAGGAGGCAAATGCATCCCTGCTCGATACCAGTGCCTCCCTGGCTAACCGCATGCAAAGCTTGTTAAGTATGCTCGATGAAATGCAGCGATTTAATGCCATATTAACGCTGAATAAAGAGATCCTAACCCTAGAAAATGGCAAACAGGTGGCAGTAGAGCAGCTCTATTTAGGCCTGAGTCAGGCGTGGTTCATTTCCTCAGATGGTAAAACGGCCGGTTTAGGTTCTGCCTCCGCACAGGGCTGGCAATGGCAAGTTGTGCCTGAGTATGCCGATGCTATCGCCGAGGCCCTCGCCGTGTTTAAACGTACCCGACAAGCTAGTTTTGTCGATTTGCCAGTCATTGCGTCAAAGGTTGCGGAGAACGATGATGTTCAATAATTTCATTCCGGGCCACCCCCCCCGCCCTAAAGTAATGACAGCAACCTTGCTCGCCATAACAACATTAATGGCCAGTTTCGCAAGCCATTCAGCAACAATATCAACAGTCGAAAGCAGCATCAGAAACGATTTGAAAAAGTCGATTCAGCAGTACACAGCTGCAGAAAAGCAGGTCAGAAATGAACGCCAGCCACTATCAGCGCAGCTTAACAAGCTTGAAAAAGAGCTCTCATCACTACGAGTAAACGCCGCCACTGTTCAGCGACAAAAAGACGAACAGTACTTAGGTATAGAGCAGCTCAAAAAGCGGTTGGCCCAGTGGAAAGAGCAGGATGCCTATATCAACAACCTATTGCGGGAATTTAACCATAATCAATCAGGTATAACCGTTCCTCCCGGCCATACAGCCCAAGCCAGCAAGCAAGGGCTGGCCGCGTACTCTTCGTTCGATGCCATAGAGCGCTCGCTTGTGACACTTCATCAGGCGCTAAGACCGCAATGGGTAAACAATCGTTCAGTATTATCACCAGCAGGTGACATCATTCAGGGACAGACATTAACCGCAGGCCCAGTGCAGTGGTTCTTCAATGCAACTCAGGCTGGTTTGGTTGATCGTGCACATCAACCCCCCCTGCCGATGCTGATATACACATTCGATGACGACCAACAGTCTCAGCTCAACCTTCACCAGCAAGGACAGCTTACACGCCTGTCATTGGATCCGACGTTAACACGAGCGACGGCGCTTGAGGCGCAGCAAGAATCGGTACAAGATCATCTGGAAAAAGGCGGGATCTGGACAATACCGATCCTTGCGTTCGGATCTTTCGCCCTGCTCATCGCCCTGTTCAAGGCCATCCAGCTTGCACGCTTGCCCAAGCGCGATCCCGCTCTGATCGGCCAAATACTGAATCGAGAAATCCCCCCCGCAGCAGGGATTAACTCAGGCCACCGGCTACCAGCAAGAATTAATCCGGCTTGCTGTTACTCACCGCCATAGCGGACGGGGAAGTCATTGATGATCTGATGTACCAGTACCTATTACTGACCAAAGGCAAGCTCGAGCGCATGCTGACTGGGGATTGCCGCCACCGCTGCCGTAGCCCCCCTTTGTTAGGTCTCCTGGGTACGGTTACCGGCATGATCAGCACTTTCAAACTGCTCACACTGTTTGGTTCTGGTGACGAAAGCATGTTGTCGACGGGGATCGCCCAGGCGCTGATCACGACAGAGCTAGGCTTGATTGTGGCAATTCCAGCATTGATCTGTCATGCCTACCTCACCCGTCGCGCTCGTCGCTACCTCACCGCACTGGAGGCTGACAGCGTACTACTTAGTCAGCTAGGCCAGATCCACCAGTCCGACAAAAGAGACGCTGACTATGCCTGATCGTTTCTCTGGCTCTGCTGTTATCCAGTCTATTGAGCAGATATTCAGCCAAGGCGGCATCATCATGGCGGTGCTCGCTGTCGTGGCATTTATCGTATATAGCCAGATCATTGATATCTGGCTGACGATTCGCTGCCACACCTTGCCCGAGGAGCACCGAGAGCTGACAGAAAAAACCAAAACACTCGCAGTATGGGTATCCGTCGCTCCCCTTTTAGGCCTTCTTGGCACAGTCATCGGCATGCTTACCACATTCCAGAGCATGGGAACCACTTCCCGGATCACAGGGGGCCACCCAAGATCCGATGAACGGTATCGCATCAGGTATTTCCGAGGCGCTACTGACAACGCAAGCTGGGTTAATCATCGCCATACCGGCATTATTGCTGAACATTGGTTACCAGCGAAAACTCCAACAGTTCGCGATATCCGTAGCGACAAACCACACTGACACCCTAGCGTCAGCGAGCCAACACATTAACGATGGAGGCAGCCTCTAATGGCACGACGCTCTATTTTTAGCGATGAACAACAAGGGCTTGGTATCGACATGTCACCACTGCTAGATGTGGTGTTTATCCTGCTGATCTTCTTCATCGTCACCACAGTATTTGTCAAAGAGTCCGGCGTAGATATTGATCGCCCCCAGGCACTTTCAGCCTCTCTGCTGGCAAAGAAAAGCACCTTCATTGCAGTTTCGAACGACGGAGAAGTTTGGTACGGCGGTTCGCGTATTGGTTTGGCGGGCATCAAGCGACAATCAAGCAGCTGATAGCGACTAACCCTCAACCCGTCATTATCCAGGCAGACAAACAGGTTTCTGCCGAGCTGCTGATCAAGGTATTAGACGCAATCAAACTGGCAGGAGCGACTCAGGTGAATGTCGCCACGCAAGGAGAATAGCAGTGCGATTAAAACAACGTCTGCTGACATACCTGCTTACGATAATTCCGCTGGGTGTGATCCTGCTGCTGATCATCGCCAGCCAGAACATTCCGTTTACTAAGCCAGAAACGCTCACGGTCAGACAAGTAGAAACGGTCGTTTTACCCCCCCCACCTCCTCCGCCACCTTCCCCCCCGCCCCCCCGCAGAGCCAACAGCAGGAAGTCACCAGATCTAAGCTGGATCTTACTCAAGTGGCAAATGACGTTCAGCTCGAACTACACCCCCCATCAAGGTTGATTTAACAACGCTAAAGCCGGATTTAAACGTAGAGGCCAATATCGAGTTCGATTTGCCACAACAAGAGATCGTTCAGGAAGTGATCAAAACCGTGGCTAAATTTGCGGTTGCCGAACTGGATCAGACTCCTACTCTAATCAATACGCTTCAGGTACCGAGCCTGCCTCGTCAGTTGACACGTCGAGGCATCAAATTCGCCGATGTGATTTTACATATTGAAATAGATGAACACGGCCAAGCCAGCTTGAGGAACATTCGGAAAATGGAATACCTGGTACTCAAACCCATTGTTACAAAAGTGGTCAAATCAGCCCGTTTTACCGCCCCGACCAAAGAGGGCGTACCGGTAAGAACGGAATTCCTATGGCCAGTACGGATTACTGAATAATGAAAATATTTTCCCAATTAATTGCTGTATTCATAATGACAATTATCAGCCCGGTATCTTATGCCAGTGTCACGGTATCAAAGCCGTCAATCACCGTTGATTTCAGTCGTCAGCCACTATTAAAACGAGAAGCAACGTTCTCCGATAGCGAAGCCAGAGTGCTGGCAAAAGTTCAGCCATTACTGGAAAAACAGCAGTACGCAAAAACACTTAAACAGCTTAAGACCAGCCAGCCGAAAGAAAGTAGTGCAGCCTATGACTTTCTGCTTGGGCAACTGGCATTTAGCCAGAAGCAATCAGGCACGGCAGAAACCTATTTTCTTTCTGCGCTGAAAAAACAGCCGGACTTTGTTCGTGCGCATGACAACCTTGGCATACTTTATCTGCAAAACAACCAATATCAGAAAGCCAAGCGCCACCTGACGCAATCAATCTCTCTCGGTGGCGCAAATGGTCGCTTATATGGCTACCTCGGTTTTATTCACCTGCAATCTGAAAACTACCAGGGCGCGACAGCCGCCTATCAACAGGCTGCTTTGCTAGAGCCAGAAGATACATCTTGGCAGCAAGGGCTACTGCAGAGCTATGTTGCCTCAGGCGCTCACTCCCAAGCGAAATCAATGCTGCAACCAATGTTGGAGAAAAGCCCCCAATGACGCACAATTATGGCTGCTACGAGCAAATATCGCGCTCAGCGAAGACAGTGTCGTCGAGTCTATCAGTAGTTTGGAAGTCGCCTACCGGCTTGGAAAAAGGAAAGCAACGGCCTGGCAACTGGCCGATCTGTATTTACAGCAAGAGCAGTTTTCTCTAGCAAGCCACTACTACCTTAGCCAGCCATCAGAGATTGCCAAAAACTACCAGAGGCTAGATAGAGCTATCCAATACTTGCTCAATATTGATGAACTCGACACGGCGAAAAAGCTCATCGCAGCTGCATCTAAACAGCATCCCAAACTGTCAACCAATGCCAGCGGCAAGCTCTATACCCGAGTCGGGCAGCAGGCACTCAGACAAGGACAGCTAACTACCGCCACAACTAACCTCAATAAAGCCTTAAAGCGCTCTCCCGTCAATGGGGAAGCGTTACTGGCCTTGGCTACAGTCAAGACCGAGCAAGGCAATAACAACGACGCCGAACTGCTGCTGATCCGGGCGGCGGGGATCAACCAGAGCCGCCTGCAGGCTTTGCAGCAATACGCCCAGCTTTCCCTAGACCAAAACCGCTATGGCAAAGCCTTATCATTGCTTGAGCAAGCAAAACAACTGGCCCCGGAAAATCAGCGCCAGCTAGATCAGCACATCAAGGTGGTTGAACAGTTAGTAAACCGATAAATAGTAACTTTGGCTAATATTGTTTCAGCACTTGGTAAAGCAATGAGGAGTGCAGACGCCAGACCTTCTGCACTCCTCTTGCTTTAAAGATAGCCAATGTTATTTGGCAAAATAATCTCTCGGCGAGCAGTCGAAAAACTGTTGAAAAGCATGAGAAAAAGCCGATGGCGAATTATAGCGACATCCAATGCCACCTGGGTCACGGGCTTGCCTTGCTCAAGCAGCGTCAGCGAATGCAGCAACCTCAGCCTTTGTCGCCACTCTCTGAATCCCATCCCGGTTTCTGATAGAAAAACCCGAGTTAAAGTCCGGCTAGACATTCCCAACTTACTGGCCCAGAGCTGCATGCTGAGATCGTTTTCCGGACTCAGTTGCAGCGTTTTTACCAATACATCGAGCCTGGGGGGGTCTTGCGGCATCAGAAGCGATAGCGATACCTGAGGCTGGGCACTGAGCTGGTCAAGCAGTACTGTCAGTAAGTTAAATTCAGGTTGCTGCCATTGGGCATCAACATCACACCGCGCCACCACGGCCAATATCAACTCTCGAGTCAAATTTGTGATATTTAATACTTTGCAAGTGCGTCCTAGGTATCCAACTTGATCCGGGCGGAAATACAGACTTCGGAACTTAGCCCCACTAGGTACAAATACCCGATGGACACATTCAGGTGGAAGCCAAACGGCCCTTTGCGGTGGTACCACCATTGCCTGATCGCTAACATCTACATTTAACACGCCTTCAGAGGAATACATCAGCTGATACCAAGTATGGCTATGGAAAGAACCTTTGTGCCCGGCGGCATGTCCACCTGCCTTGCCAATACCCGTTTGTCGCCAGCATTGGTTATCTGTTCATTGGAGCTTATATGAGATAACCCTGCTTTTTCTTCATATTGTCTTTTTGGCGACATAACTTGACCTATTATCGAAAGTAAGCCATCAACATACTTGATAACCTACAAGGCATCAAATTCCTTACGGTTAGGACCCCTATGAAGATCTCAGCACAGAATCGAT
>LLEM01000130.1_pt1 | contig 16492 bp, 29 predicted proteins | sample 595841 | NCBI WGS metagenome assembly LLEM01 (sample SAMN02919313, study PRJNA255460) | bioreactor metagenome | biome: chemostat; feature: culture 2012_10.2; material: sediment; isolation source: day64 10degC chemostat 2012 inoculated with Wadden Sea sediment taken from... | place: Germany: Bremen ...
AGCATCAGCTCTTCTGCGGCTTTGGCAGCCGCCAAGGCTTCAGCCTCTTCTGCTGCTTTGGCAGCCGCTAGGGCTTCTTCTGTCGCTTTTGCTTCCGCAACGTCACCGTGAGTGGATTCAGTTTGAGATGCATCAGTCTGTGCTTCCACCTCTTGGTGGTCTTTATTTAGTTCAGCTTGCTCGGTCTGTTCTTCAGAACCAAAACCCAGCCACGAAAATAATCCGCGTTTCTTTTTTTCTGCCATTGGCAAATCCTAGAGCTTGATTGGTACAATTTGCAGCCTAAAAACATGTGTATACTATCATTTTCTAAACGGTCGAAGAAATCTATGACGAGACGCAGGCAACAATCAGGGCGAAATATGCCAAATAACCGCCGGGGAAGGGTTCGTAAGAATCATCAGTGGGCGCTGGCGCGGACGTAAACTTCCGGTCCATGATGTTGAAGGCCTCAGACCCACAACTGACCGTGTAAAAGAGACTGTTTTCAACTGGTTAGCTCAAGATCTCTATGAGCTAACTGCCTGGATCTGTTTACTGGCAGCGGCAGCCTGAGCTTCGAAGCCCCTATCGCGCGGGGCACAAAGTGTGACCATGCTCGAACTGGACAAAAAAGCTGCCGAACAGTTGGAAAAAAATCGGCTAACTGTCGGTGCCGACAATGCGCATATCCATAATGCGGACAGTCTGGCATTCCTCAATAAGCCAGGAACGCCATACGATATCGTCTTTATCGACCCACCATTTCGTAAGAATTTGCTACAGGATGTTATCAACCTGCTGGAAACCAACGGTTGGTTAGCTCCCCCATGCCATCATTTATATTGAAGCCGAAAAAGAACTGGGCGATCCCGAAACACCCGTTCATTGGCATTTGCACAAAGAAAAAACAGCCGGACAGGTTTGTTACCGGTTATTTGAAAGAGAGGAAGCATGAAAGCGTTAATTCTATTGGCAAAAGCTGCCATCGGATTCGTCTGGCTGGTACTAATGGTTAATATTTTCCACCCTTTCCCGGGCGTTGCCGCTATGGCGCTTTATATTATGACGGGCTTCCTGCTGATGATGCACGGCCTGCAGATGTTGATTTTCATCGGGGCTTTCGGTGACAAGATCAAGATGAGCCGTTGGGAAAAATGGTCAATACTGATTTTCGGTATTTTTTCCCTGCTCGACATTCGCCGCAAACATATGATGTAAGGCGGCACAGAGCCTATAAACAAAAAGCGAGAGTACTCACTCTCGCTTTTTCTATACCCCCCTACCCGCTACGACTCTGTCTGTTAAGCCCCCCCTATCTGGAAGAACTTGCGTACCCCCCCGTCCAGCAACATCTGGGTCGACATCATGATCAGCAGCAAGCCCATCAAACGTTCAACAGCCTTCAGGCCTTTCTCACCCAACAGGCGATTAAATACTTCATAGAACATCAGAATCACAAACGACGCCCCCCCAAGCCAGTAAGACAGCGATAACCCAATCCCATGTCCGGCCCGGTTCCTGGTTCGACAGCAGCAGCAAGGAAGCCAGCACCGATGGTCCCGCAATCATCGGAATTGCCATCGGCACAATAAACGGCTCCTCGCCAGCCGCCAGCCCAGTGACGCCACCCGGCTGAGGGAAAATCATTCTGATCGCGATCAAGAAAAGAATAATACCGCCAGAGATACTGACTGTTTCCGCCGAAACATGCAGGAAATTAAGCAGGTTTTGGCCACCGAACAGGAACGCCAACAAAATAACCAAGGCGATAAAGAGTTCACGAACCATAATGATTCGTCGCCTTTTCGGCTCAATATGCCGCAGGATCGATATCATTACCGGCAGATTACCGAGCGGATCCATGATCAAAAATAACATGACCGCCGCAGAGATTATTTCCACAGAGCAGACCTCAGAAAGAGATTAATCGTAAGAAGATTAAGAAAAACAACAGTGTCAGCCAGAAAGCTGACTAGAAGCGGGAAAGTATAACAAATGAACAAAAAGGTAGCGATGATTTTGCCACCTTTAAAGCTATCTATTTGCAGATTACAGCTTAATGACTGCACATCCGTTCACGGTTAACCGTAATAACATCACCATCTTGAATAACCTTTCGGCGATCAAGCAAGAAAGTTAATAGCGCATCAAAGGTTAAATCTTGCAGACTACAGGTATGAAAACGCGCCTCTTCACCATATTCAGCAATAACGGCTTGTTTTAGTGACTCAACAGAATAAGGCGCCTCTGCGGCAAGCAGCATGTTTAGAACATTGTGAGCATGGATCTGGTTCATAGTATTACTCGCAGTCAATAGAACATCTGCCCGTATTAAACCATAAGCTCTACTGCCAGGGTTGACCCAGAACAAGTAAGAACATTTAAAATGTATGTTTACGGCTTGTCGTGGCCGCACTGCCAGCAGATTTCAAACTGGCCCTCATTGTGCTCGGTACAATGGGGACACTTCCAACTGCTGCATGGGGTGTTTTCATAACGCTCAAGTTGCTGCCTGGCCGATAATACCAGTTCTTCCCGAACCCATATTCCCACTTGCAGCACATCCGTTGGCAATTCCCCTGTCGCCGCTGATAAGCCTTCGCCACTGAGCTGCACCTCGATGCGCTCAATCTCCAGCATTCCTTTGATACTATGCGCCTCCAAGCTATTGGCAGCATCATATATCTTGATCCACTGACCGCTCATCATATGCTCCTTCAAATCTGGCTCCCGGTAACTTAGCTACCAAGACCTTGTCATCAAGGTTTTATTTCAAACCGCTACGATCCGGACCTTTAGACCAATAGCGTAGCAACAAACAACGATTGCGCCAGATAGTAACTAGACATAATAACCGTGGTAGAGGGTTTAAATGGCCCCCTGAATCGATCGACCGCCAGTACCGTGTCAGAAACAATAAATACCAGAGCACCAATGAAAGCTAGCAATCCTGCCGTTGAGCCTGCGGTCAACCAGAATTCACCCGCAGCCCAAGTCATCTGCACAATAATCGCAATATAGATGGCAACCGGGGCAATCAACGCGCCAAGGGAGGGCAACAACAACAAAAATACAATGATCCCGCCACCAACAAGCATCGCAGGCAACCACCACACCATGTTGCCATCCAGTTGGCTCCAGAAAGCCAGCGAATAGGCAATATGCGCGAGAAGAAAGCTGCCCAGGCCAAAGATAAACCTGTCTTTAGGCCACATCAGGAAAACATCCCCAACGACAGACAGCACTAAACCGATAAAAATGGCTTGGTGATAGACACTCTCAAGCCCTGTTTGCCAAGCTAGTAGCAGCAATAGCACCATGGTAAACGGCTTAAAAAAATAGTACTGCCACTTAGGGCCGTGGTACGCAGCTGTAATATGTAATAAAGCAGATAAAGATATGGCTAACCAAACCCACATAACATCACCGGTATAATTATAGTTATAAGCAGGGACAGTTTAGAAACCCAATCAGGATTGTCTAGCAGGGATCCACCAGAACTAGACCCCGCTTATAAAAACGCTAAGACACCATCACCAACAGCAGCAAGCTTGGTAACTCGGTAAAAACTTGCAACCTCATCCCATCAAGCCTTGCAATACAAGCCATAGGGTAACAAAACCCCCACAGCAAACGATTGCCTTATATCAATATAATGAATAATAAACTTTGGTAATCATATCGGGCTAAACACAGCCCTCTTGCCCGCACTTCAAGTAACAAACAGTGAATACACAAACATTATTATCAATGACTTAAGAACAAAAATACCAACAAAACAAAGAATACAATGCATTGAAAGAAGCGACAGCAAATTTCACCCAAAACCAAACACAAACACTTTAACCAACTGAAAAAATAGCATAATTATCTAACACAGTTCTCAACAGTCTTCTCACCGCTCCCTCCCCCCCAAAAGAGTCAACCAAGCAAAAACAGCCACACGAACCACACAGCAAGATATGATCAGCAAAACCAACAAAAATATAAGCAAAGACAAAAAAAGAGCCAGATCACACAATTTAAACCATAAAAAACAAGAAGTTATACAGCACAATAACTAGAAGTAACAATAAGAACACTATTTAACCTGACCAAAAAACACAATTTCTTTAGCGTAAAACACCCATAAAAAGCCAACATAACTTAACCTTTACTGACTTTTCAGCATTCAGACTTGCCTAAAGACCAAAAACAGTGCTATTCTAATTACCAAGACATAATCAGCAGCAACACAAGGATCTTACCTATGTTCACAACATCTCAAAAACAAGGGCTTATGATGATCGCAGTGGTTGTCGGTTTAATGACGCTGCCTGTTATCTACTAAGCAATATAAAAAATTCAAAAAAAGGTGCCTTTCGGCACCTTTTTTCGTCTTAACAGATTGCAGCTGAAGGTTATGTCCCTATATCCGGACAAACAACAGAGAAGGGTGAAAGCAGTATTTCGGATCTAGAACTCACTGAGCTCTAGGGGATTAAATTGATACGGTGCCAATGCTCAGAATAAAACCAGATGGCCAAAGCGGTAAATCCCAAAACGACAAATGCAGCAACAGTCCAGACAAAGCGCCCACTGCGGGGAGTCAGCTCGTCTTCGCAATCTCGACAGGCAGCCAGAAAGCCCGGTTTATCATCCAGCTTGTAACCCTCTTCATGAACGGTTTTATTCCGTACCGACGCAACGAAGCGAAGCTTGGGGGATGATTTCGTGGGGGCAGGCGCTCTTCACAGCTAGTAATAAGCTGATGTAAGCCTTTACCTTCGGCATGATAGTGTTGGCGAAGTAAGTGCTCAATCCGCCTTGAACGCGTCACAACTAACTCAATATTGGCCATACGCCGATCTCCTTTCTGCTTTCTGCTTTCTGCTTTCTGCTTTCTACCTACTTACCTTATCGTGACTTGATGTACATGCAAAGCCTGCTGACAATGATTTACAACCCTTTTCACCTAGCAAGGGCTCAGCAATAATATTGCCTCCGGGTATATTCACTTATTTCCCAATAGGCAAAACCCTGTAGCGGTCACGGTTTACTATTCTGGATGTACAGCTCGGCACGACAATCAATAATAATACTCGCTGTGTTGTCCGGCTAATCAAGGAGTACATTGATGCCAATATGGATTGTGCTGGCCGTTGCCATCCTGTTTGTTATCTCCATCTTTTATTTTATTCGCTTTTATCGGCGTCATGTACAGGGAGAAAATGCCCCCGAACAAAAAATTGATGTCGAGGTTCTCGATAAACAAAGCATGGCTATCATTGGCGCCCAGCCAGGTGAAGATAACGAAGAGTACTGGATTTATGTTCAGCCCACCAAGGGCGGACCCAAACGCGAATTCATGGTCGGCATACATTATTACCATGCACTCAACCCAGGCGACCGCGGCACCATGACCTATAAAGGACTCTCATTTGTTCACTTCGCCCTAGAGCGAAACTAGCAACCCCTACCGGCAATATGGTTGGTCACTTAAGGGACCAGCCAGGCTGTTTTCGTACCCTTCGCCAGCAGCCAGCTGGCAGTCAGTGCCAACCCGGTACAAATCAGGGTCCAAAACGGGATCATGATAAGCGGATGGGCAAAATACAGATCATATTCACGCACTGGCCATAGAAATATTGGGTGCAGCAGATAAATACCGAGGCTGTAGCGGCTCATAAAAGCAATCCGTTCTAGCCAGGTCTGACTCAGGCGTTCACTATATTGCTGGCACAGTGCAAAAATCATGGCAGCGATAAAAGCCGTATTGAGAGTTTTGTAGGACATCCAGCGCCCGACGGTATATTCCCCGGCAGAAAAACTGTTACTGACAACCATATAGTCAGTCAGCAACAATCCAGCCCCCTCCCAGGACAACCAACCATTTCAATGGTGGCCATTGGAACTGGAACAGGCAATAACCAAGAAGTAAGTACCCGCTATATAAGATCAGCTGATGGCTCCACAAGCCATCGATTCTAAGCAGGAACATAGCTGTCAGTACCAGCCAGACAACTGTAAGCGCTATCCCTCCAGTCCGATCAGTATGCTGGACATAATAACGAAGGAAGGGGGATCACAAAATACAGCGGGATGAAATAGTAAAAGAAGCCAAGGTGATAATAGGTTTCATGCTCGGGCAGTGCTTTCAACGTTTCCAGCGCGGTAGCGCCATCATAACCAGCCGCCGTCAGGCCCGATAGCACAGCATAGAATACGGACCACACCAAAAAGGGAACCAGCACCTTGCCAAGGCGCCGCTTTACATAGTATTTCGCATCAAACTCACGGCTATCGGTCAACATCAGTGCGCCGGTGATCATGATAAAGACCGGCACAGCCCAACGGCTGAAACTGTTAAAGCTCGTGGCGGTGATCCATGCGCTATCAGAGATCACCCCCGAGCTGATCACGATAAGGGCCAAGGACATGGATCACGACAACGGCAATCGCCGCCATACAACGAAGTAAATCAAAAAAGACAACCTTTTGCCTCACCCGTACGTCTCCCATTAGCACCAGCCCTGCTCTTTTCCCAGCTTGGCTAAGCAGCCTTCACGGCTCACCAATCCTGTTCTTAATATAGCAGCAAGCCAGAGTAAGTACCTGAACTTACTCTGGCTTTTATCTATTACTAACAGAGTGTTGACATTATGGCTGCTGGCGGGTCGCTGCCAGAACAATCTCGCGAATACACAGATTCTGCGGCTGCTGATAAGCAAAACGAATAGCATTGGCAATATCGTCCGGGGGCGATCACCCCACCCATGCCATCTTTCCACTCTTCGTAGCCAGCTTTGATATCATCACTGGTCGTATGGCTCAGCAGCTCTGTTTCTACCGCACCCGGGGCAATCGTAATAAAGCGGACGTTATCATCGGCAACTTCTTCACGGATGTTTTCTGTAATCGCGTGTACCGCAAACTTGGTTCCGCAGTAGGCGGCATGGTTCGGGAAGGTCTTGCGACCGGCAACCGAGCTAATGTTAATCACGGTACCGTGCTGGCGAGCTTTCATGTCCGCCAATACCACATGGATACCATTAAGCAGCCCCCATCACGTTGACATCAAACATAGTTTTCCACTCAACCGGATCTTGCTCATGAGCCAGGCCGAGCAGCATCACACCGGCATTATTGATCAGGCAATCCACCGGACCGAACTGTGCTTCAGCCTCCTTGATGGCTGCGGAAAACACTTCGGCATCTGTTACATCCACCTGACGGCATAGTGTATTCGGTAGTTGCAATGCTTCCAGACGATCGACACGGCGGGCCAGCAATAATAGCGGATGCCCTTCTGCAGACAGTTTACGTGCTGTTGCTTCGCCGATGCCTGAACTTGCACCTGTGATTACGATAAGAGACTTAGACATAATGAAACCCTTTGCTAGTAGATATAAGAGAAGTCATCAACAGCCGGCATTAAGTTGATGGCGCTACTATATCGGGCTAGCAGAGTAAGGAAAAATATCCTTTTTTTCTGCTTATCATAAGAATTAGCTATGGATAGGCTATTATGATGACCTGATCACAAACGAGTTTCCTTTATGGATTTACGCCTGCTGCGCTTTTTTGTTGCCGTCTACGAAGAGAAGAACATTACTCTCGCGGCCGAACGCTGTTTTGTATCGCAGCCTTCCATCTCCAATGCCGTCAAACAATTGGAGGCCGAGCTCAGCACTCCGCTGTTTGTGCGTCATAAGAAAGGGGTTGATCTGACCGATGAGGCCCATTACCTCTACCCGCATGCCATCCGGCTGCTGGGCGATATCAATCGCCTACCTCAGCTGTTTCAGCAGCGAACCGAGTGCCTGCCGCTAAAACTGGCCAACTTCCCTGATTTGAGCCAGTCACAGCTTGCCAAGGTATTCGCCCAACTCAAGCAGCAGATCCCTAACCTGCTATTGGAGCTGGTCGATCATGATGCACCTGCCGATGCTCGTCTGACGCTGGATATGTTCAAGGCCGAGGATGAGATCTTCCTGCCGCTATGGGATGAGGACTATGTCTTGTGCATGCAGCCGGACCACCCGCTGGCAGCACTGGAAAAAGTGCCGCCGGAGCAGCTCCACCAGCATGACTTCATCGAGTGTCCGCCATGCGAAGCCCATCAACAGACTATAGGCCTGCTGGCCTGCGACGGCCTTGCCGTTAACCTGGTTGCCAAGGCCGAGCACAAAACTCAGGTGATGCACCTGGTACAGGCAGGGCTGGGGGATCTCCTTCCTACCGACCGGGGTGCTGGAAACAGCGAACCAGCTGGTCACCGTTCCCTTGGACGGTCCGCGGATGTTCCGCCGACTGGGGGGGCTATGTTATCCGTCGAATAAAAGCCTGAATCCGGCACTAACTGCCGCCGTAAAGGTGCTAAGTCAGTACGCGGGGGAATAGATCCTAACCCCCCCCTAGGAAGAAAGAACCGAGGAATGAGGTACTCGCGGCTCACCGCTAACGCAGCGACACCGCGACCAACCCAAGGCACACCAGCCCTGCACCGACCAGTCTTGGTCTGTGTGCAGGCTCGTGCAACAGCCAGATCCCGAGCCAATCCCGACCGGAATACTCAACTGGCGCAGGGCGACGACATAGCTGACGTTTTCAGTCAGCGTCATTGCCAATAGCACCAGCCATAGGTCCCGCCCATCATGATCCCGGTCAGCAGGGCAACCCCCCCTCGATCCTGCCAGCCCAGCTTTAGCTGCTGACGCCCAGATACGCTGCAGCACCATAGCAATAGCCACAGGCCCGTAACAATAAACTGCATGCCCAGGTAGCCAAACGCGACCCATAATAGTGTAAGCGCACTTTGATAATACTCCGCCATCATCGCCAGCGCATGGTTATCCAATACTGAATAGCCGGCCGTTCCAAGCGCGGCCAGCAATGCCCACAGACACCCGCCCTGCCAATAGGCCCGCCAATGCCAACGGCGGAAGCACACAACGGGCACCATCAGGCAACCGAGTGTTACCAATACCATCCCGAGCCAGGCCTGTACCGGCATCGACTGGCCAAGCACCGTACTGGCAGTAGCAACCATCAGCACCGGCAGCGCCCGGGCAATCGGGTAAACCACGCCGACGTCGGCATACTGGTATGCTCTAGCCAGGCTGGCCATATATACCATCTGGCAGAATCCACTGACTATCAGCAACAGCCAAAAATCGATGGGCAATGATGATGAGGCCCCCCCGAGCACAGCGATAACCACGGGCACCAACAGGCTCCCCCCCGCCCCCCCGAGACTGGCGAGACAAAAAAAAGCAGGCGTCGGGGTTCGGGATTTTCCCAGCAGATTCCAGCTGGCATGAATAATGGCAGAGAGCACTACCAGCACGAATGCAAATACAGACACGGTCGATCTATCTCCTGCAACACCACTTGCAAAAAACATGTCTAAACAAAAAGGCGGTGACAAATAAACTATGCCACCGCCTTTTCAAAAAAGATTCATTTTTAACAACAATCAGGTCACCGCGGGGCCGGGACTCGATGAAAAATCAAGATACAGGGAAGACCATTTCAGCGCATGCTGATAGCTTTTCGCTACCATTTCTTCCTTGATCCCCCAACGCCTGGCAATAGATAGCGATCTTCTCCCAGTCAGCCTGATCGTAGGCATCAAGCAGGGCGAGTATCTGGCCCAGTTCACCGTGATGGTTAAGCAAGGCCTCGCGCACATCAGACTCGAGCGGCAGCAAGGTTAGCAACTGCTCCAACGAATTATCCAGCAGTGCATCAAGCAGGGAAAACATCCCGGTTAGAAATGCCTTCTCCTTCCCGATAGACAAGCGACTGCTGGCAGCCAACATCTCACACATGCAGGCCCGTTGCAGCGACAGGGGAATAGAGTTCTCTTGGCTTGTCGATAGCCGCATGTGCCGTTGCTACAGCACTGACGAATATCTTTATTTTATCTTCGCCAAGATAGACCAACGCCTGCTTAAATGAACTGATCGGTTCAATAGTGCGATGGGGTGGCAGCATTGACATATCGCAACAACAGATAGGATAGCGACACATCACTGACAATGATCTTCTCAACCCGGTTGAAGTCCACCTGATCACGACAGACTTCCTGCAACAAGCGGATTGTTGTCAGTTTTTCTGGTTCAACCTGACGATTTTTAAGCATCTCTGGTTTACTAAAATAGTAACCTTGGAAAAATTGGAAGCCAGCCTCATAGGCTGCGATAAAATCTTGATGGGTTTCCACTTTTTCAGCCAGAAACTTTAGCTTTCGCGAACGGTTCTGGTTCACATATTCACATGCCTGCTCGATTCCGACTTTCATCAAATCCAGCTTGATGATGTGCACATAAGGCAAAAAACGCTTCCACTGCGGCTCCATCTCGAAATCGTCCAGCGCAATCACGTAACCTTGGCGATAGAGATATTTTATGGCGACAAACAGATCTTCATCCGGAGCACAGGTTTCGAGTACTTCAATGATCACCTTTCTTTTTGGCAGCAGCATCGGAAGTAAGCGAATCAAGCTTTCATAGGGAAAATTGATAAAGGTGCGCTGACCGGCAGTTGCCAGATTATCGCCAACCGCCATGTAATTTTCTACCAATAACCTGCAAGTCGCTTTATTCGCCTCAATCACGGGAAAGGCATTGCTTTCCCCGTCACGAAACAACAGCTCGTACCCGACGGTCCGTTGCTGACGGTTAAAAATAGGCTGGCGAGCGACATAAGAATACATGATGCCTGCGTGGTTCCTTAATGGTTTGAAATATAATAAAAATATCTAACCTAAATATAACAGCCCAAGATCAGTAGGCTGAATAGTCAAGTCCTGGCAGTCGCGAGCAACGCACCGCAGCCAATAAACATTGAACCAAACATACGGTTTAATCCGCCCATAACCCTGGCAGAACGAATATACATGGTTAGCTTTGATGCCAAGGTGACATAAAACAACATCACAATTGTATCAATTGCCAAAGTCGTGATCCCCCAGCACAGTCAGTTGCAGTAACTGTGGCTCTGCCGGATTTAGGAATTGAGGGAACAAGGCCACCAGAAACACAATGGTTTTGGGGGGGTTGGTCAGGTTTACCATGACAGCCTGGCGAAACAGTTGCCAGGCAGGCACCTGTACGGAACTCACCGCAACATCCAATGTCGTCGTCTCCCGCCACTTTTGAATGCCGAGCCAGACCAGGTAAATAACCCCGACCCACTTGATAAGGTAAATGCCGTGGCCGACTTGGCCACAATCGCCCCCAAGCCCACTCCCACCAACAACAGATGGAATGCCAGCCCGGCCTGCAGGCAAGAATCGAAGCCAGCGACTTACGCCAGCCATAGACCATACCATTGCTAATTGAATTGACTGTGCCCGAGCCCGGGGGCCAAGCTAAATACGACAGCTGTCGCCAGATAGGCCAGCCACACTTCGATACTCACTCCAACTCTCCCTATCCAGTGAAACTTCTATCGTGCTCAAATTAATCGCCTGTTCCACAGGTACATTAATCTGCTTTTATGCATAAAGCGGCTACAAGTTAACAGTAGTTCAAGCCCTAAAGCAACTCACGCCCGCTTATAGAAAGCGACCACTTTACGTTATACTGAACATAGTTTTTGCCATCAGCCTTTGCGACTGACCGCACACAAGCGCCTTATCACTTTCATAACGCTGAGAAATACCATGACTGCCCAACCACCGCACTACTTTCACTTTTCCCAGGAATCTCAGTTCTGCGATACCATGGCAGGCCCTGCCGCCGAATTATGGCAACACCGTTTGGAGGGTATGTTTCAGGGGGTCGATCAACTCAATGTCGGCTGGGTCAGCCTAACCGGATTTAACCATGACAAAGCAATCATCGTGGTTAACGGCCGGATCGAAAGCTACTGGAAGTACCAGGAACTGTTTTATGATTTAGTACAGCAGGGCTACGATGTTTTTGCCCTGGATCACCGCGGCCAGGGGGGGTATCGGACCGAATAGCCGAAGACAGCGAGCTGGGCCACATCGAAAAGTTCGACGACTATGTCAGTGATCTCAAAACCTTCTTTGATACGGTAATTGCCCCCCCAAAGGATATCAGCAACATTTTATGCTGGCCCACTCGATGGGAGGTACCATCGGCAGCCTGTTCATGGCCAAATACCCTTCATTGATAGACAGCGCGGTACTCAGTGCCCCGATGCACGGGATCAATATCAACAACTGGATGAAGCCGATTGCCTCTCCGCTGGCCCGTGTCGTCGAGCAGTTGCAGCGCCAGCCCGATTATGCTCCCGGACAAGTTCCCTACTATCCCAAACCGTTCATTGACAACCCCCCCCTATGCCAAAGCCAGATCCGCTATCAATGGTTTCGCGACCTGTACGAGCACAAGCCAGAGCTAAAAATCGGCGGCCCTAGTGCGCGCTGGGTATGGCAAGGGATCGCAGCGGCCAAACAATGCATCGAACTGGCTCCTAATATCACGACACCTGTCCTCCTGCTGCAGGGAAGTGAGGATATTATTGTCGATAACCGGGCACAGAACCTATTTTGCCAGGCTATGCAGCAAGCTAATCGCTCCTGCCAGCTAACAGTGATTGAAGGTGCACGCCATGAGCTCTTGTTCGAGGTCGACAAATACCGCCATCCCGTACTTGCTGCAACAATCAATCATTTTTGGAAGGCGGAAAAGGTTGAAAGGTAAATTAACCTCTTTTCTCAGTGGCGATCTGGTTTAAAATCAATCTTATCACCCCCCCTATCCTTTAGGGTTAGTGGGGGGGCCATTGTTCCTACTGCCGAGAATTTCCATGTATAAGATAGTTGCTTCAGATTTAGACGGAACCCTGCTCACCCCCGACCACAAAATCGCGCCTTACACCAAAGAAGTCCTCAACCAGCTTCACCTGCAGGACAAAGATTTCATTTTTGCAACGGGCCGTCACCATATCGATGTCGCAGGCATGCGCGAACAACTAGGGATCCCGGCTTACATGATCACGTCCAATGGTGCCCGAGTTCATAACTGCAAGGGCGACGTTGTTTTCCAACAAGATGTACGGCCAGAGGTCGTTGGTGGCCTTATTGCGATGGCAAAGCAGGATCCAGAACTGAAAATTCATATCTACCGCAACGATGACTGGCTACTGAGTGCCGAAGACGAATCTCTAAAAGATTTTCATGAAACATTTAACTATCAACTGTTTGATGTCGATAATCCGCCACTAAAAGGCATAGCCAAAGTATTCTTCATCCGCGACGACCACGATCACGACAAACTGGTGGAATGGGAAAAGCGCTTCAATGACACCTTCGGCGAACAGGCGAATATTGCCTTTTCGACCCCATGGTGTCTGGAGGTGATGGATGCGAACGTCTCGAAAGGGCACGCCCTTGAAGCCGTAGCGAAAGAGAAAGGCTACGAGCTGAAAGACTGCCTCGCTTTTGGTGACGGCATGAACGATGTCGAAATGCTGGACATGGCCGGTAAAGGACTAATCATGGATACGGCCCACGAGAAAGTCAAAAAAGCCCTACCTAACAACGATATAATTGGATCATGTAGTGATGAGGCTGTCGCTCACTACCTTGCGGATAACTTACTCTAATCCTATTCCGTTTCGAACAGGCTGCCAGGCAGCCAGTTCTTTTACCCAGCTCTGCTAAAATTGACCGGTCATCTGCAGGATCCCCCTGCCATTGTGAATCGGTGACCGGCATAATGCTCAGACGGTTGCCGCGCTTCACCAGCGGCATCTCTGACAACGCCGGATTCGCCTTCATCCGCTTGAGCGACACCAGGCGAAGGTGGCGCTGGTATTCAATATCGACCATCACCCAGCGTGGATTGTCAGGGTCGGACTTCGGGTCGAAATACGGCCCTTGCTGATCAAACTGAAAATGATCCGGGTACGCCTCTTTCACCACCGTCGCAATACCGACTACCCCCCCAACATCCTTGCAAGAAGAGTGATAGATAAAGATCTGATCGCCGATTTTTATCTCGTCTCGCATCATATTGCGGGCCTGATAATTACGAACGCCTTCCCAACAGGAAACTTTTTGCTGTTTCAGGGTGTCTATCGAAAATGTATCTGGCTCAGTTTTGAATAACCAATTGGCCATAATCGTTCTCGTTATTGTTATCGAGCTGCGCTATAACACTGGCACATCATAGCAGGAGCGCCGTTATAATGACTTTACGACTTATCAGCCTAACATACCGAGGGAACCGAATGACACACTTGAGACGGGCTTTACCTGCAGCAGTACTACTGACACTTCTGGCTGGCTGCTCCACATCGTCGACCTCGCCAGCCTCTTCCCCTATCGAGCCCACTCCCGACGACGGTGCTTCGGCTGTTAACACCGATCATGGCAAAGTTCAGGCATTTATGTTGAGAGGTAACGTGGTCCTTGGCCATGAGTCCAACAGTATTCAGCCCTGCGGCAGCACCCAGCAATACTGGCTCAATACCCCCAATAGCCGACCGCAAGGCGCTAGCCCAAGTCACCCGTCCGGGCTACGAGCCTATGTATGGTGAGTTCATCGGCTTTCTTGAGCCTGCTCCCGAAGAAGGGTTTGCGGCAGCCTATGACGGCCGCTTTAACGTCAAACAGATTAATTTAATCTCATCCGAAATGCTCAGTGGTTGTCAGCGGCCCCCGCACGCTACAAGGTCATTTGGCAACGAGCCGGGCTGGGTTGTCGAGTTGGATGCGATAAGGCCAACCTGCTTCGCCCCCCCGGTCAGCAGCGCCAGCAACAAACCATCACCAGTAAAAATATTATTGCTGGCAAGCAGCATTACCAAGGCCAAGACTTCTCACTGACCCTGACCAAAGGCCAGTGCAACGACACCATGAGCGACTCCCTGTTCGGCTGGCAGGCAAAGCTAAACTGGCAAGGCAATAACTACCAAGGCTGCGCAACACTGGGGGGGGCGACCGATATCACCCTTAGCTGGTCAGGCCGCTATCAGGGGGGGACCTCATTGATTAACGACACCCCCCGGTACTGACAACGACCGTCACCCTTAACCCGGATCACTCGGCCACCACCCGCTACGACTATCCTTCCGGCGAACCCAGCCTGAGCGAAACCGGATTCTGGCAGCAAGGCAGCGACAATACCGTGCAGGTGGTCATGACCAAACATCAGGGACGACGCCTGATCAGCGAACGGGTATTTACCCTCGAAGGCAACCAGATCACGGTCAAGGAAGAGACGGTGAACGGTCAGACCTTTAACCTGGGTGGCGACGGCCTGAGCCTAAAAAAACAATAACCACACCGGCAAGCATGGATTGCTCTCGTGAGTTGCTCTCGCTGGCTGGGATATGTCACACTCCCCAGCCAGCCGAAAACAACCATGAGTTCCCACTATGTCCTGCCCCCGCTGCGGCTTTCAATACAACTGTATCTGCCATGCCGAACCCCCAATTGAGCTGCAAGGTCCGATTTATTCTGCTGACCCACCCGAAAGAGCTCAACAAGGACACCAATACCGGCGATCTTATGCTGCGTACGCTGCCCAACTGCCAGCGTTATACCTGGGACCGGGTCAACCCGCCTTCAGCGCTGCTGGAGGAACTCCGCGCAGCCAATAACCAGCCATGGCTACTTTTCCCCCAGTGATGATCAGCACCCTGCAGCGGCATACCAGCCTGCCGAAGGCAAGCTTCCCCTGTTCATCCTGCTTGATGCCACCTGGCAGGAAGCCAGAAAAATGGTGCGGAAAAGCCCATGGCTGTCACAGCTGCCACACCTGAGCCTCACTCCAACCTCGATGTCCGCCTACCAGCTTCGCCGCAACCAGCAGGCAGGTAACCTTTGTACTTGCGAAGCCGGCATAACTCTGCTGAATTTACTGGGCGAGTCAGCGCAAGCCACTCAGCTAAATGTATACTTCCAAGCATTTCTTGATACTTTTCATGCTGACAAAAGCGGCCATGCCAGATAGTAGCTGTCTAAGTTCCAAGGCCCGAGCGACTAGACCAAGCCCTGTCGTCCAAAGCATGCACACAAAATCCTCAGTCACTCCCCCCCGTTCAGTTTTATCGGCTATACTAAAACCGACTGACTAGTCGGTTTCCATACAAAAATTTATTATCGTCCGAAGAACTTGAGGGAGAGAGGCAATGACAGCAATCGAAGAGGTAAGCACGCATCACATTGATAGTGTCGTAATGGAAAAAACCTTACAGTCTCAACGAGACAAGTTCACAGCCGAACCAATGCCCTCCCTCCAGCAGCGTCTCGATACGCTAAAGGCACTGAAAGGTGCCATTCTCAACGCTAAAACGCCACTGTGCGAAGCGCTCAGTCAAGACTATGGTCAACGCAGTACCCACGACACCCTGATGGCCGATATCCTGCCGTGCGTCATGAACATCAACTACACACTCAAACACCTGAAAAATGGATGAAGCCATCACGCGTCATACCGGCCTGATGCTCGCACCCGCCAAAGTCGAAGTGATGTACCAGCGCTGGGGGTGGTTGGGATCGTGGTCCCCCTGGAATTTCCCGGTAATGCTGAGTATCGGTCCGCTG
>LLEM01000131.1_pt1 | contig 16481 bp, 18 predicted proteins | sample 595841 | NCBI WGS metagenome assembly LLEM01 (sample SAMN02919313, study PRJNA255460) | bioreactor metagenome | biome: chemostat; feature: culture 2012_10.2; material: sediment; isolation source: day64 10degC chemostat 2012 inoculated with Wadden Sea sediment taken from... | place: Germany: Bremen ...
CTTTCGGCCTGCTCTTTGGCAGCATTGGCTAGGTCAAGACTATCGATACTCTCATTTATCAGTGAACCCCGTTCCCCCCCTGACCGTCATCCGCCAGAGCTTTCACCAATACAGCCTGTTCCGCAAGAATGTTGTCACGCTCTACTTGCAGAGCTTTCAACATATTGACTGCTGACGATTTCTCCTGCCGCGCGGCATCAAGAGCCTGCTTGCTTTCCTTCTCATACTGTACGGTTGCTGCATCGCCCGCCGCATCGGAGCCCAGCAGTGCAAGGGTTTCTTTGGCGGCATCATAAACTGTATTGGCATCCACCAGCCGTACCTCGGCAACCTCAAGCTGTGTCTTAACCTGGCTAAAGCGGGCTTCGACCTGCTGCAGGGATGAAGTCTGAGTATCCAACGCCGTTTTTGCCGCATTGTATTGCGCGGTAAGGCTTTCATACTGCGGTGTCAAGGTATTGAGTGCATCGCGGGCATTGTTCATTGCTATCAGCGCCGCGTTATATTGGTCGGTCGCTGCCGTAACGGCTGTTTTCGCCGTTTTTTTCGATACCTCCAGACGGTTCATGTCACCTGCAGCCGTATTACGCTTCGCCACCCAGGTGTTGTAGGCATTCTCTTTATTTCTTACATCCGTCGCCGCCCGATCCCTTGCACCACGTTTATTATTGATTTCTGACTGCGACGTTCCCCCAAGAATTGCCCTCCTCATTTGTATGTCGCCCTGCTACCGCTCGGTCATAGGCAGACTGCGCATTTCTGAGGTGCGAGCGAGCACTATCTAACTGTGATTTTACACCGTTGACTTCCGGCACCGCCTTGTCATAACGGTGCTTTGCACTTTCAAGATCGCGACTGAGACTCGTCAGGTTAGACTGTGTATTTGTGAGAGCAATAGCTTTATTGCGCTTGTCGGCTTCTGCGTTGTTGTAGGTATTCTGGGCGTTGTTATAGTCTTTCGTTTTTTGCTGGTAGTTGCGATTGACCACATCAAACCGAGCCTGAGCCTGGTCTACGCTTTTACGCAGGTTGCTGCTCTGTGAGAACAGGCGGTCATGCAAGCTCCTTGCATCGACCAGTGCTTTCTCTGCCGCCGCCTTTTCTGTCTTGGCGGTATCAAAACGTGCCTGTGCAATGTCCACCTGCTCCTGCGGTGTTCCTTTCGCATCTTCATATTTACGCTGTCTGGCAGCCAGTACAGCATCAGCACTTTTCAACGCTTTGTCTGCTTGGGCAAACCGGGTATTGGCACCCGACAAAGCACTGTTGGCCGAATTACGGGCCTTGGTGGCATTTGTCAGTGGTGCTTTGGTTGCATCAAGCGCCTTGTTTGCACTAGCCAGCGTCGACGCGGCCTTGTCGGCATGAGTCTTGGCGGCATTTGCCTGTGTTACCGAAGTGTTGTACTGACCCTTGGCGGCATTGAGTACATTCAGGCAATGGTTGCGCTTGTCAAGCTTAGCCTTTCTGTCATTGGTGGCACTATTCCTCTGCCCGACCCAATAGTGATAGCTGTTTTGATTGTTCCTCACATTCGTTGCAGCTCGGTCACGGGCGGCACGTTTGCTATTTATTTGGGAGATCGATGTGCCCCAGGAATGACCTTCCTCGTTTGTATGACGCCCAGCGGCAGCCCTATTATAAGCAGCCTGCGCATGATTCAAGTGCTTGCGCGCATTATGCAAGTGGGATGTTGCTGTATTTACCTTGCCGACGGTGTAGTTATAATGATTATTGGCATTAACGTATTGTGTATTCCAGTGGTTGTAGTCAGACTGGGCCTTGTTTCTGGAACTGAGCTTGGCATCACGGCTTTTGTTGGCCGATGACAAGGCCGTACTGGCATTATTGCTTGCCGTTTGTGCACTGTTCCTCGCTTTCAGCGCCGTATCATGGATACCCTTGGCCTTGTTGTAGCTGATTTGCTTCGCTTTCTGATTGGCAGTATGAGTATTCTTGCTGGCCAAGGCGGCCTGATGCTCTGCCCATGCCGCATTTCGTACCTTCTGCGCCGCATCGGCAGCTTTTTTGGCCGCGGTGATGTCGGCTTTTCGTTCCGCTTGTGCCGTATCATAAATCGACTTTGCAGTCTGATATTCCTTCTCGCGCTGTGCCAGCGCAGCTGTCTTCAGCTCCACCGTCGATGTCTGAGCATCGATATCCGCCGCAAGAACCTGCAGCCTGGATTTCAGCGCATCGATTTTATCTAGTACGGCCGATGTACTGCCTGCAGGCGATGCTAAAACCGGCATTTGCTCACCGGTTGGCACCTCTGGCGATGTCAGCGGTTCACTATGGCCGGTGGACGGTGTGGGCGGTGTACCATTGATATTGTTGTTGGTGGCTTGTTGCTTGGCCCTGGCATCTGCCAGACTCTGCTCGGCAGAAAGCACATCTGTCGTTCGCGTCTGGATCCGCTCCCTGGCGCTGATATCACTCTGGATATCGGCATACAGACTCTCAAGGTAAGCGAGCGCATTGACGGCTTTGTCCAACCGTTTTTTCAGCTCGGCGGTGGAAAGCCCCCGTTGGGTTGTTGCCTGCCAGAGCAGCTGCATATTGCTGCTGATAGGAGGCCTTTTCCTTCTCTTGCTGAGCTCGCCGCTGACCCACCAATGTGAGTGCGGCGTTGGCGGCAGCCTCGCTGTCCACCGACTTCCATATTTTTCCGTTCCGGCCCGAGAAATCACTCTTCCATTCAGGATGCAGTGCCGTCAGATCACTATCCTTGACCTGGGCCCGCACTGCAGCTGCCGTCTGCCCCTTGTCGGCCTTGGCCGTATTCAGGGGCCTTCTTCGCCTCATTGAGCACACTCTGCGCGGCTGCGACATCGGCACTGTTTTGTCCTTTCAGGATTGCTTCATGTTCGGCGATTTCCTGGCTGAGTGCGTTAATTTTCTTTTGCAGATCGGCGTGTCGCGCCAGTTCAGTTTCCACCTCTTTCTGGAGCCCCGTCAGACGGTTGTTGGCGTTGTCAATACTGCTTCCCAAGTCGTGGTTGGCATTGTTGGTGCTCGCAATCTCTCTCTCCAGCACACTCAGCTCGCTGAACAGCCCGTTGAGACGGCCCTGCTGATTATTAAGCTCTGCCAGCTGTGCGCGCAGCTTCGCCGATGCATCATCGAGATTCTGCAGGCTTTCTGTCAACCGGAGGAAAACCGCGTACTCGGTCATAGCTGCCTGGCCGCTGCGGACATCGTTCAGCGCCTTCAGCACCGCCTGGTTGTCGACATACTCTTTCTTACGGATCTTCAGTGACTGCCTGTTGTACTGGAATTCCACAAGGAAACCGTCACCGTCGAGGGCAAAGCGCAACCGGCCGAGCTGGTCGTAGACACTCAGCTCCGCACGGATACGGCCAGCCTGCACCTCGGTAGAAAGGTGTGTTTTCAGGGCACCCAGCGACGCGGCGGAACGGTCGGCCAGGGTAAAGTCGGTCTCGTAACTGATGGTATGGGTGATCCGCCCTTCATTGTCGTACCCACGCTCCTTGACCCGGCCTTGAGTATCAATGGTGTATTGGAGCCGACCCAACCCGTCATAGACGGACTGGGACACCCGGTTGCTGGCAGATGCCGACTGCCAGCCTTTTTGCGAGGTAGGTTTATGATAGCGGGTAGTGCTGATAACCTGGCCGTTGGCATCGTATTCGTAACCGGTGGCATAACCCTGCGCATCAATTGACAGGACGGCACGGCCGTCCTTGTCGTAGCGGGTCTCGGTGGTACGGTCCGTGGCTGCCGCAGCACCGATGGCAGCGGTAACGGTGGCCTCCGTCCAGTTTGCCTGGTGGGCGACGGCCCGGCTGAAGCGGGTAGTATGGGTTACCCGGTTGGCGGCGTCGTAGGCAAACTTGGTTACGTAGTTCAGGGCATTGATTTCGTATTTCACCCGACCATAGCTGTCGTAGACATAGCGCGTCGTGGCCCCTACGCCTGTCGCCTTTTCGACCACCTGACCGGCACCGTCGTAGCGGTACAACGTTGTCTGGCTGCTGGCCGTGCCAGCCCAGTCCGCACCCGAGCGGATACGCTTTCCGGTCAGGTTGCCGCCGGTGTCGTAGCGGTATTCGGTGACGCGCTCTTCTTGTACCCGCGATGCCGAGTGTACGGCCCCCCCCTCGACCGTGCGTATGACACGGCCCTCGCTGTCATACTGATAAGTGGTTGCCACGCCGCCCTGCTCGACCCGGATTTTGTGGCCGTTGTTGTCGTAGCGGATGTAGGTTCGGCGGCCTTCGGTATCTTCCCAGATACGCTGACCTTGCTGGTCGTAGCCGTATTCAGTCTGCAGCTTGTCGCCATCGGCGTCCCGGATAACCTTCCATTGCTGCCCGGCTGCGGTGTAGCGGTATTCGGTGCGGGTGCCTTCTCCGTCGGTGCTGAATCGGAGCAGGCCGGTATTGCTGTCGTATTCTTTACTGGAAAGGGCGGTAACGGCTGTGCTGCCTGCCGCCTGGAACTCGGTTTTGACCACCACCCCCGTTGTGGTTGTAGTGCAGTTTGCGGCGGTGACCGAGCCCGTCGGTAATGCTTACCGCTTCTCCATGGGCATTCTTCTCGGTCACGGTGCGGATGCCACCCGGCGAGACGACGGTCACGGTACGGCGGGTATCGTCATATTCGTAACGCGTAGCCTCGCCCTTGCCGTTGGCAATCGTGAGGGTACGGCCCAATGCGTCGAGTTCAATGCGTTCTTGCAGTGCGCCGGACAGTTTGACCGTTTTGATACGCCCGCCATGCAGGTAGTCGGTTACCCGCTCGCGCCCCGCACCGTCGCTTTCACTGACGACACGCCCCCCCAGGTGATCATACTTGCGGCTCCATTGCGCCTTGTAGCGCAGGCTGCTGGCGGTAACGTCGGCCTCACCCGCTCCGCCTGATAGTCGGCTGCCGGCACGGTAGTCCTTGGCCGTGTTCATCGCAATAACATTGCCACGAGCATCATAGCGGTAATGGGTAACCTGTCGCTCAATCAGGCTGCCGGTTGCCGACTGGAACGCCTGATGGGCATCGCTCACCTGCTGGCGGACATTGTAGGCAACCTTGCCCTGCCGATTGTATATATAGGCGGTTTCTGCCTGTTCGCCGTCTATCTCCCGGCTCAGACGACCGGCCTTGTCATAGTGGTATTCAGCCTTGACGACATCGGCGACCGACCGCTGCTTCACGTCACCGAACGCGGTATAGGACGTACTTTTGGTGCGGCCCTGCGCATCGGTCTCGCTCAGTTGGCGACCTGCCTTGTCGTAACGGTACTCTGTCTTGCCGGTGGCCGGATGGTAGTCGCTCTCTTTCCAGCCCATCGCATTATAAGCGCTGCGGCTGCCACGCTGGGTCATCAGGGTGTTGATAGTCGCCAGTTTCCAGTCCTGGCTGCCTGCCGCACTGACCCGACCGGTCTGTTCGCCGTAGCCGTTGTAACTCAGGTAGAGTGAGCGGCTGTCACTCGTATTCGCAGCCGTCACCTGCTGGCGCAGCAGACCGGTCGCCTCGTCGTAATGGTAGCGGGGTCTCGATGCCGTGCCGGTCAACGGCCGACATCAGCTGTCCAGCACTGTTGAAGCGCTCTCGGGTGATTTGCTGGGGGCTACCCGCCTGACGCCGGATGCTCGCGATATCCGCATTGCGGGATGTTACGACATTCGCATAGCGGTAGGTGGCTTTCTCCCGGCCGCCATCCAAATAGCGGGTCTCGGTCAAATAACCCCTGTTTGTCCAGCACGTACTGCTGGCGACCGCGGCTGTCGTAGATTACTCGGTCGCTATCATACTCACCAGAAGGCTTGGTATTACCGGCCTCTTTATAAGTACGGGTTTCGGTCAATTTGCCAGCACTGTCGTAGAAATAACGCTTGACGTATCCGCTGGCATCCTGCTGCATAGCAAGCTGACCAGCCTTGTCATAATGGTTGGTAAGAACACGCGCCTCGTTGTGGTAGCCCTCGGTGTAATGGCGTACCTGAGTCTGCCTATCCTGGTTGTCATAACGGTATTCGGTAATCAACCCCCCCTCGCCATTCGTAACTTTAAAAACACGTCCCAACGCATCGTACTCCGTGCTCGTCACACGGTGAGCTGCCCCCCCTGGGTCAACTTTCCCCCCCAAGACATCCCTACCTGATACGCTAAGCTTGCCGTTACTCAGCCACGCAGCTGAATTCAGTTTGCTGTCATACTGAATTTCCCGAACAACTCGGCCTTGACCGTCACGTTGATACTCGGTCACCTGCCCGCTAGCCGAAACCGTCAGCCAAAGGTTTCCTGCCTCGTCGTAAAACTGCGTGCTAACTGCACCGTTACCAAGCCGGGTGGCCACCAACTGGCCGCTGGTATTATAGAGATGAGTTTGCTCACGCGAGACTTCACCTTTCGCACTGGTACTTTCGGTCAGCAGTTCACCACGCTGACTAAAGGTGCGGCGGGTAATCTGGCCGCCTGCGGAAGTCACCAAGACCTGACGACTGGCATCCAGAAACTGGGTGGACGTGGTTCGGCCAGCAGCATCTGTCTGGCTGGTTACGCGGTTAAGACCATCAAAAATCTGGCTGCTGCTGGACTTGATCTCGACACGGCCACTTTTGAGATCTCCCGTTAGTGTTTCGGTGCCCAGCAGATTGCCAAACGCATCATAGGTCGTACGAATATGCTCAGCATTGGTCAATTTATAATTGGGTGATGAATCAGAATACCGAGGCTTATATTGCTGATGAATTGTCGTCCATGTCGTGCCGTTTTTTTCTACCACCGCTAGAAGTGAGCTACGCACTTCAGGTGCAATAAGATGATTCTCAATGACACCCAATGCAATCAAAGCATTCTTCGCTTCTTGATTGAGCTGTTTCACCCATTCATCGGATGTCGTCAGGATGATCTTGGCCCCATTGACGTTCGCCTTGACTTCATTGATATAGGCAACCAGTTGATGTGACGCTTCGGCTTTTCCGTAGGTATCAAATGTACGATTAGAAACCAACCCATTCAAACTATTAACCAAAGTAACAGTTACACCACGCCCATTCCCTCCGATATGGGAGCTGCCAATAGTAACACCGCGCTTAACCTTGCCCCCACTGCACATCGTTCATACCGACCGAAGATATTTTCAAATCTTTAACAGTATCTCCGCGTCCATTTGCATCGAGGCGGCTGTAGGTCGTCTGGGTATGCAGCTCGCCGCGCTGGTAGCTATATTCCGTCAGCTCCGTTTGCTGCTTATCCTGCTTGCCGGTCCACGAGACCATCTCGGCCACGCTAGGGCGGCCCCCCCGCCCCATACGCACCCTGTGTATACCGACGCATCGAAACTCGTTGGCCAAACCCGTTGTAACTGTGCTCCGTGGTGTTGCCATTTTGGCTGATCTCGAAGCGCAGCTTACCGTTTTCATACACATAAAATGCGCTAGCTTCCTTCTGCCCATTTGCGTAGCTGTGACTGGCCACCAGCAAATTATTCTCGTACTCGTGCTTCAGGTGCAGCTCACCGTTGCGCCATATCTCCAGCAGGTTGCCGTTCGCATCGTACTGGTTCTTAATTTCCTTACCGCTGCCATCCCGTACGACTATCAGATTGTCATTGTCGTCATACTGGTATGTCACTTCGCCACGGCTCTGGCCCGTGCCACGCGGTAGGTTATTGACACCGTTGTCATAGTTAACATCCGGCGATAACACGGAGACCAGGCGTCCCCTCACTATCATGTTTGTAGTGCCAGACTTCGCCCTGACTGTCAGTCACCTTCAGCTGGTGACCGTTGCCACGATTCGCCTGGTAGTTCAGCTGAGTGACCACACTGTTGTCATCTATCCGGCTCAGCCTGGCCTTGCCATCTACCATCTGGTAACCCAGCGTCACCTTGCTGCCGTTGCTTTTCTCGATTGATTTGAGCAGGTGGCTACTTGCATCCTGATAGGTATAGGTGGTGGTGAACACCTTACCGTCACTGATGGATTTATCTTCCGGGCTCAGGTCAACCTTGACCTGGTGCAGACGACCTTTCGTGTCATAGCTGTAATGCACCTTGCTATGGCTGTGTGTCAGGTTGCCCCCCACCTGGGTATAGCTGTCTACCCGACTCAGCTGGCCCTTGCTGTTATAGTTGAAGCGCAATTCCTCACCGCTGGCGTTGCTGACAGCGGCCAGGCGATTACCGTTGTAACGGTAGTCTATCCGGTTGCCGTGCTTGTCTTCCGTACGCTGCATACGACCATCCGACGCACGGTAGTATTCTTTCACCCCGGTACTGCCTTCCGTGTACACCCACTCACTGCCTATCCGCTTCAGCGAGTCATGAGCACCGGCTCCCGCTGCAGACAGGTAACTGCCATCTTTCTGTTTGATGAAAGTCGCAACATGGCCGTCACCGGTGGTTCGCTGTAGCTTGTCCCCCCCGACGACGCGTACTTCACGCTCAAACGAGAAACGCCAATTATCGCCGTCATGGTCATTGCGCATACCCTGACTGTTGTAGGTGCGGGCCAACGAAAGGTCCAGACCCCGGCTCACCATAGATTGGTCGCTGCCACTGACCACCAGATTACCTGTCGATGCGTTGACTCTGAGTCCGTTACTGCCAGACAGCTTAATTCCCGCCTGTCCCAACACATCGTAGTTACCTAACCCTGCACCGCCAATGACAACAGCCATGAATAATCCTTATGAAATAGTTAATTCGCATGGTTATAAATGACTGTTTTCACGAAAATATTTAGCTGTTTTTTTTTAAGCATTCAATTTTATCGACGGACTTCACAGAATACCGCTTCTTTATGACTAATCAGATAAGGTTGTACCACCGTGATGGACTTAGCATTTTTATCGCTGTAGTTTTTTATGAGAAGCTTTTTGTAAATAGTAAAAAAATTTACGAGTAAAGAAGGTGAGTAACTTTTGGCGGGCAACAACATCAAACTATGCAATAAAAGCCCCCACCAATGTGGGGCTGAGATGATAAAGTAGTAGGAAGCAGTAAGTGGCTGATTACTTATACTGTTGAATATAATCGATATGTGCCTGACGCGTAAATGCGCCTGGACGCAATGCCTGAATCTGTTCAATCGCACTATCTAGCTCGATACCGCGATCAAGCATAATACGGGCGGCAATCAAACCCGTTCGGCCCGAACCTCCCATACAGTGAACAGCTAGCGCCTCGCCATTATCAAGCATGGCCTGTGCCGCTTTGTTTGCCTTTGGCCAATTAGCATTAAATTTATCTCCAGGCGCACAATCATCCTCGATAGGCAGATGAAACCACTTCAGCCCCAAAGCTTTGCATTCCTCAGCCAATTCATTCAAACCATCATGTGGTAAGTCACCTGACTCTAATGCTGTCAGTACAGCCGTTGCCCCCGGCGTCTTTTAACTGCATCAATGAGTCATGTAAGCTCTCTCCTTTCGAACCTGGACATGGAGTAAGCAGTAACTTCGCACCGCCAGTTATAGGTAACGTCCAAAATGGATGCGCGTTAGACATATTGTATTCCTATTAATTGAATTACTAACTGTTTGACAACTCCGTGCCAGCCTAGCTGATCGCTTTTAGGCTAAATCCGGGTTTCTTTCTATCTTTGATCTGAGTTAATTTTAGCTTTTCCTGATTGATCACCCCCCCTGGATTGCCGTTTCTCACCGTCGCTAACGTATGGCGAATCCATACCGGTAGTTGATCAGCCAAACGATAGAAAATCCAAAGCCCTTCACGCTGATCTTGAAGCACCCCGCCATCTCGCAGCAAGGCTAGGTGTCGAGACACTTTTGGCTGACTCACGTCCAGCACTTTGGTGAGATCTCCAACGGTGAGTGCCTGCTCATCCTCAATCAGCATTAGAATTCGAAGCCGAAGCGGATCACTCATGATTTTGAACAACTCTACCGGCCCGACAACATTATGCTGTACTTCTCCGTTAAGCATTAAAAACAATGCAATCCGAGTTTGCAGACCATCAAAGGTGTCGCGAAAACCTTCTACCCCCCCTTCCATTGGCTTGGGATCTTTAAAGTCCCCAATGAATAAGGGCATCAGAATCAGCAAACAAAGCACATTCATTACTGGCTTTATCACACAAGGTAATCACAACGTCGAAATGTTGATCATGAATATCGATAGCTGACAGGCTTTGCAGATTATCAGCGCATACACCGTGCTCAGCCAATACTTGATAGACTCGCAGGTCGACATCTTCCGGCTTCATACCTGCACTCATCACCTGATACTGATCACCGGCCATATGGCGCATTAATGCTTCGGCAAGCTGTGATCGGGCTGAATTTCCGGTACAAAGAAAGAGTATGTGCTTCTTCATGAGCTTCTCGATGACTTTAAAATTTTCGTCAGTATATATGATTAACTATATATAACAATAACCATATATGAATGTAAGACGTTCTACTGGGGGATTTTTGAAGAGTGGTTACAGTGCCCCGTTGAACGAGGCACCTATTGGTTTCAATCGCTAGCTTAATTATTCATGTATCTCGGTCGTGTTAGACAATACCCACTGCTCGACTTTTCCCGTGACCTGCGGGTGTGTCAACAAATCCAGATGGTTAATACCCACTCCAACCCACTTGTTTTCCTCGGGGGGGTAGTTCAAAGCGCGCTGCTCAGCAGTTGATTCACCTAACGCACTGGAAACCGGTACCAAGCCATCACCCAGCTTCAGGTTATTCTCATCATTTGGGTTTTGTCCGAGGCAAGTCGCAACCGCACAGCAAACCACCCCCCCTGGGGGGGCAGTAGCGGACGTGCCAACACAGTATGGGCATCTCCTTCCCCTAGATCCCAGTCTCCATGGCGGACAAAGCCCCCCCTGCTCAAATCCTTCGTTCCGCTACTACGGAATTCAGACAGCTTGGTTAGCATCTTCAAATATGGAGCTTCGGCAACTCTGTTATCAATCCAACAGGCCAACTGGGCTAATGGCGCACCATTATGCGGAGTACCAAGGGTAATAAAGGTTCGAAGAGTAGACAACCAGCTGAGTTCATGCTGCTGGGCATAATAACAAGCACTGCGGGTGACCAGCCCCCCCATACTGTGGCCAATTATCACCAGCTCCTTCACTTTGCACGGCCAAGCGGCAATAAGCTGTTCCAACATTAATGCAAATTCCTCACCGTTAGCGGAAATATGCAATCCGGTATTGTAGCGTAGGTAGATCGGGGTATAACCGTATTTTGCCAGACTACGGCCATGATCATGCTCCTTCCGCTTCCACTGGACATCATTCATACACCAGCCATGAACACACAAGACGATACGGTCGTTACACTCCGATAATTGTTGGCTTAGTGTGCCGGCTTCAAGGCTCAATGTCTGTTGCTGATCTCGAATGGCCATTTCCTGTTTTAAGCGGCTATCACGCTGGACTAGGTAATCCCCTAATATGCCATTCAATGTGGCGATGACCGCCTCACTCTGAACTGGCGGTAGCCCGTGCTCGATGAAGTCGCCAAGTTTTTCCTTAGCCACTACCCTATTTTCAGACACTTTTGACGATAGCTCATCCATTAGTGTCTGAAACTTCTGACTCAGGTTATTCCTAGAAATCATACTTCAACCTTTGTTAAGCCATCTTTACTAACCATCATTGATTAGCTGAAAAATGAAATCAAGCAATTCTACTAGAGAAGAGTCTGTTTTTTATATTGAGAAACAGTGAAGTGTTAATTGTGTAGAATAATAGAAAGAGGGGGGGAAATATAACCAAAAAGAATGCAAAACAAGTATGACAATAAAAATTAGAAAAATCACTCTAATTTCCATTTAATCACAAAATAATTTCAGGCTATATATGCATAGCCTGAAATTATGGTGATAAATAATTATATATCCTCGACAGCGAGTAGCTCTTCATTTAGAGACTTTTTTATATAGTCTTCCAAAATCATATCTGACGCTTTCTCTGCAATCATTATTGTTGGTGCATTAGTATTACCGCCAATTAACGTCGGCATAATTGAAGCGTCGACCACACGTAAACCTGTAACGCCTCTCACTCTTAACCGGGGGGGATCAACGACAGCCATTTCATCTTCCCCCCCCATTTTGCAGGTACCTACCGGGTGATAAATGGATTCCGCTTTGCGGCGGATAAATGCTTCCAGCTCTTCGTCAGTTTGAACATCTTTGCCCGGAAACACCTCAACGCCGCGATAGCGCTCAAATGCAGGCTGTTTTAAGATCTCGCGGGATAACTTAATTCCTTTCACCATGGTACGAATGTCATCTTCGTTATCGAGGTAATTCGCCTTGATGATTACTGGCGTGGTCGGATCGTTATCCCTTAGAGTCAGCCGCCCGCGGCTCTTAGGGCGCAGGTTACAAGCATGAAGTGAGTAGCCATGCCTGACTGTCTGCCATAAATTCAGGCCGTGATTATCAAGAAAACAAGGGGAGAAATGAAACTGTACATCCGGTACCGCTAAGTCAGGGGAACTCTTCACAAAACCGCCAGCTTCAGCAATATTACTGGTAAAATTTCCTTTCCTGAACAAGATATAGTCGACGAGCCCTTTTAGGGATCGTAACAAGCTACAGGGGGGGAAATGCCGACTGAGTAAAAGGTTCGTTCACGTGTTACAGCCAGTACATCAAGGTGATCCTGCATATTCTCCCCCCCGACACCGGGAAGATCACACACAACAGGAATATCATGTTGATTTAATTGTTCTTTACTTCCTACTCCGGAAAGAAGTAACAACTGTGGACTATTGATTGCCCCCCCACTAAGCAGTACCTCACCACGGCTTCGTAGCGTATGTTTCTGCCCACCCTTAAGGTACTCAATCCCTATCGCTTTCGTCCCTTCAAACAAAACCCGCGTTGTCAGTGCATCCGTGATTACGGTTAAATTATCTCTTTGTTCTGCCGGCCTTAGGTAGCCGACAGCGGTGCTGCAACGCTGTCCATTTTTTTGCGTAACCTGATAGTAACCCACACCTTCTTGTTCTGCGCCGTTAAAATCCTCAGCATACTTATGACCAGCCTGTTTGGCTGCCTTGATAAACGCCTCCGAAAGCGGATTTTTTATCCTTAGATCTGAAACATTTAGTGGGCCGCTAGCACCATGGAAGGTGTCCCCCCCCGTTCCTGACTCTGGGATTTTTTAAAGTACGGCAATACATCCCGGTAGCTCCAGCCCTCATTGCCCAGCGATTCCCATTCATCGTAATCACAGGCATGCCCACGTATGTAGCACATCGCGTTAGAAGCACTGCTACCTCCCAATGTTTTACCCCCGTGGCCAGAATAGCTGTCGATTATTGAGATTAGGCTCTTGCTCCGTGTAGTAACGCCAGTTCATTTTCTTTGAGTGCATCATGCCTATAATGCCAAGTGGCACATGAACCATTACACTGGAATCTTTCGGTCCAGCTTCAACAAGGCAAACCTTAATAGTCGGATCTGAAGACAATCTATTAGCAAGTACACACCCTGCCGAGCCTGCCCCCCCACAATTATGAAATCATACATAATATCCTCTCAAGTTAATCGCGATGATTTGCCAGCCAATTTATAAATACCCAGTCATTGATATTGATTATTTATCACACTTTCAATCATAGATTATTTTAACTATTTTGGATTTGTTTCCTTAGTTAATTTGAAAAGCGAACCTCTTTGCAAAATAAAAAGGTGATCTATTTAATAAATTCGAACATTAATTAAAGACAACTAATCTGACCAGTGTAACGTATATTTCTTAAAGGAATAAAGATGTTGCCCGTCAATTAAGGAGAGCGAATGGCATATTTTATAACAGGTGGAACTGGTTTTTTAGGCCGTAATCTCATCACCAAACTACTCAAACGCGAAGGAACTATTTATATCCTTTGCCGGAATGAAAAGGCCCAGGAAAAACTGACAGCCTGTATGATAGAATGGGATGTACCAACAGACCGCATCATGCCAATAATGGGTGACCTGACACAGCCTCGACTCGGCTTGACAGAAAGCACTGCCGCTGCATTAAAAGGAAAAGTTCAGCACTTTTTCCACCTTGCAGCAATCTACGACCTAAATGCGACCGCCGAAGCACAAGAAGCCGTCAACATTGAAGGTACGAAAAATGCGATAGAAGCCGCCGAAGCATTGGATGCTGGCTGCTTCCACCACATCAGTTCAATTGCTGCAGCCGGGCTATATCAAGGTCATTTCCGCGAAGATATGTTCGAAGAGGCTGAAAACCTCGATCATCCATATTTTTCAACCAAGCACCTTGCAGAAAAGACCGTCCGCGAGCATTGCGCTATCCCCATACAGAATTTACCGCCCGGGGTATGGTGGTCGGTGATTCAAAGACAGGTGTTGCCGATCGTGTCGATGGTCCGTATTACCTGTTCAAAATGATCCAGCGAATTCGTGCTGTTTTACCGGCTTGGGTGCCGACAATTGGCCTTGAGGGCGGTAGCCTGAATATTGTCCCAGTCGACTATGTTGTCGATGCACTGGACCATATCGCGCACAAAGATGAGCTCGACGGCCGTTGTTTCCACCTTACCGACCCGAAACCTTATCGCTCAGGCGAAGTGATGAATATTTTTGCCGAAGCTGGCCATGCTCCCCGGATGGCACTTCGACTAGATGCCAGACTATTCGGGCTGGTCCCAAATCAAGTCAAAAATGCCATCATGTCTCTGCCAACGGTTAAGCAAATTACTGATGTCACGTTAAGAGATCTTGGTATTCCGGCAGAAGTACTAAAATTCTTCACTTACCCGACTGAATTTGACTGCCGTGAAACACAAATGGCACTTAAAGGCTCCGGTATTGAATGCCCTCGCCTACCAACCTATGCACCTGCAATCTGGGGACTACTGGGGAACGCCATCTTGATCCTGCGATCTCTGGCGATCGTAGCCTGAGTGCAAGAGTCGATGGTAAGATCATAATGATCACTGGCGCAAGCTCAGGGATCGGACAAGCTACCGCGTTCAAACTGGCTGAAAACGGTGCTGAGATGATTCTGGTGGCACGCGATGAAGAGAAACTCGCAAACACCAAGCTTGAAGTAGAAAAGCGTGGTGGCGTTGCACACACGTTCCAATGTGATCTTTCAGCTATCGAACAAGTTGAGCAGCTGGTGAAAGATGTACTGGACGTTCACGGTAAGGTCGATATTCTTATCAACAATGCCGGACGGTCCATTCGCCGCTCTATTGCCAATTCAATCGATCGATTCCACGATTTCGAGCGAACAATGCAACTGAACTACTTCGGCTCATTGAAACTGACCTTAGGCCTACTTCCAAGTATGGAAGCGCAAGGTGGCGGCCATATCATCAATATCTCTTCTATCGGGGTATTGACCAATGCACCACGTTTCTCCGCCTATGTTGCTTCAAAGGCGGCACTGGATGCATTCACCCGCTGTGCGGCTTCTGAATATTCAGATCTCAATGTGAATTTCACCACCATCAACATGCCGCTGGTTGCAACACCGATGATTGCGCCAACCAAGATCTATAAGTCAGTTCCGACACTGACACCGGAAGAAGCCGCGGATCTGCTGGCAACGGCAATTATCGACAAGCCAAAACGTATTGCCACCAACCTCGGCATTTTTGGCTCCTTGGTACACGCCCTATTCCCGAAACTGGCTGAAATCGTAATGAACAGCAGTTTCCGAATGTTCCCTGATTCCAAAGACAGTGATCAAGGGAAAGAACAAAGAAGCGAAAAAGCCTCTTCGGCAGAGCTCATTGCATTCTCCGCACTGCTGAAAGGTATTCATCTGTAATCCAACAAACACTCGTCTCAAGGGTGTGGCTAGGTAATTCTAATTTAAGGACAAAATCATGGCTGAACTAAAAGAAAACTTTGAACAAGCTCAACTGGACGTTAAAAAACTAACCAAACGCCCATCAAACGAAGAATTGCTGGCACTGTACTCTTTGTACAAGCAAGCAACAGATGGGGATGTGCATGGCAAGCGTCCAAGTATGTTTGACTTCAAAGGGGCTGCCAAATATGAAGCATGGGAAGGCTTGAAGGGTATGGATGCAGAAACGGCAATGCAACAGTATGTCGATAAAGTTGCTGATCTGGCGGCAGCTTACGCATAAAGCGATTCTGATTTTCTTGCAATAAAAAAGGCCGCTTAGCGGCCTTTTATCATTTCCTCGGTTACTCCTGATTCAGTACCGACTTCAATCCAATTGAAAGATCCATGAACTCTTCCCCCCCTTAATAATCGCCACCGCTCAAAGCAGTTAGAAATAACAATAAAAAGCCATATAACACAATGTTATATGGCCTATGCTCGTCAGTATAACTTCGAAATTAATGCAAGCTCACCGCTTTTACCTTTTCTTGTTCTTCAATGCTATCCTGATTTTTCGCCACTGCCTGAGGGGTCAACTTCAACGGTTACTGACAACATATCTGTTAGTTTTGCCAACTGTTTTTCTAGCTCTTCGACTTTCTTCTGTTTTTCAACAAATAAACGTTCAAATTCTTCATCTTCTGGCGTTAATG
>LLEM01000132.1_pt1 | contig 16474 bp, 23 predicted proteins | sample 595841 | NCBI WGS metagenome assembly LLEM01 (sample SAMN02919313, study PRJNA255460) | bioreactor metagenome | biome: chemostat; feature: culture 2012_10.2; material: sediment; isolation source: day64 10degC chemostat 2012 inoculated with Wadden Sea sediment taken from... | place: Germany: Bremen ...
AGCGTTGTGGCTCACCACACACAATATATAACAGCGGGTTATTAAGGTTTAATATGTATAAAGATTTATCTATAGGGAAAAAGTTCGCTGCAATATTTGCGGTTATTTCGTTTGTGATTGTTGCCTTTGGTGCTTATCTTCTAAGCGAATTGAAAGTTGTTCAGGATGGGATTACAACCTTTGATGAAATAGCCCTTCCTGGTGTTATATTAAGTAGCGATATTCAATATGACGTTAATACTGTGCGCCGCACACAGTACGCTCTTTTAACTTACAGCTCTGTACAGAAAAGGAAGGCGAGTATACAAACAACGATTGAGAGGAATGAAAAAATAGAGCGGGCTTTTTCTGAGTATCAGAAAACAATAACCGCCGAGGAAGATAGAGTACAATTTAACATAGTTAAAAAAGCATGGGCTAACTACCAAACCGTCTTGGCTAGCTTTAATAAAGCTGTCTCTGATAACCGGATTGATGATGCACAGCCGATTCTTGTTGGCTCGCTGGAAGAGTATGAGCAGTTGCAATCTCAGATCGATACCTTGAGGCAGATGAATGTTGGCTTTGTTGATTTGAGCAGTAAAGAGATGATCGCAAGTACTGATAGCATGGAAACATTAACGATAGGTTGCATTATCGGCCTTGTTATCTTCATGGTATTGATCAATCTGTTCCTGACCCCGCCAAATTTGCGTACCACTCAATCAGGTTATGACTTTATCCGCGGAAATTGCATCAGGAAACCTGACACATAGACTCAATCGTGAAGTCATCGGAAATGATGAGCTTGGTATGCTGGCGGACTCTAGCACTAAAATGCAGGATAAATTACGCCAATTGGTTGAAGATATCATTGCAGCTGTGACGCAGCTGAATACTGCAGTCGAAGAAGTTAGCGCCATATCTGAGCAGTCATCTCAGGGCATGAAACAGCAACAAGACGAAATTACGATGGTCGCAACGGCAATGGATCAGATGAAGGCGACAGTAGCCGATGTAGCCAATAATACTGAAGAGGCTTCAGGTGCTGCGACATCAGCCAGTAATGAGTCCAAGCAAGGTAGTGAAGAAGTACAGCAAAGTGTCGATTCTATTTTGAAGGTTTCAGACGAAATTCAGAACGCGGGAACATTGGTACATCAACTAGAACAGGAATCAGCCAACATTAGTATGGTGGTTGATGTTATTCGCGATATCGCAGATCAAACAAACCTTCTGGCCCCTAAACGCAGCAATTGAAGCCGCACGTGCAGGTGACCAAGGTCGAGGTTTTGCTGTCGTCGCTGATGAAGTCCGCACTCTTGCTGGACGTACGCAAGACTCAACGGGCGAAATTGTTTCTATTATTAATAAGCTACAAAAAAGTGCCCACGAAGCGAAAGAGGCCACCAGCCAAAGCTGCAATATGATCGCCCTTAGTGTGGAACAGGGACAGCAGACCGGTATCAAGATTAACTCAATTGAGGATAATGTTTCCAAGATTGCCGAAATGAGTATGCACATTGCCAGTGCGTGTAGCGAGCAGGATTCGGTAGCTGAAGAGCTGGGCCGCAATATCGAAAATATTAACCTCTCGTCAACTGAAGTCGCCGAAGGGGGCGAACCAAACAGCTCAAGCCTGTATCGAATTGAGCCAATTAGCGGCTAATTTGCAAACAACAATGAGATATTTCCGGGTAGTTTAAAATATCACATCACTACAGTTCATTTTGAGATGAACTGTAGTGATTTTTGAGAGGCGCAGATATCAATGTCTATAAACCATGACTCATGATTCTGGCGGTGATAACAGTGCTGACATGGCGGCTTGATAGGTGGCTTCGAGAGATCCCCCGAGAAAATGCGGTGACGCCGAGATCCTTCAGAACGCCATTGTCGGTCCCGTATACCAAGCCATGAATAGTGATATCCTGACCACGCTCCCAAGCTTGCTGCATAATGGTAGAATTACCCAAGTTATTGACCTGTGTGACAACATTTATTTCACACATTTTATTATCCAACTCTTCGCGGGATAATGCCCCCAGGACACTTTGGTGTTTTAAACGTAAATCACGAATATGCATTAACCAATTATTGATCAGCCCCAATGGCGGATTATCAATAGCTGCAGTTACCCCCCCTTTGCAACCGTAATGGCCACAAATAATAATATGCTTGACCTTCAATACATCAACGGCATATTGAACCACTGACAAGCAGTTCAAGTCAGTGTGGACGACCTGGTTGGCAACATTACGATGAACAAACAGTTCTCCGGAACCCAAGCCGGTCAAACGCTCAGCAGGAACTCGGCTATCAGAACAACCAATCCAGAGATATTCCGGATATTGTGTTTCTGCCAGATGAGAAAAAAATTCTGGCCTTTCTTCCTTAATGCTCTCCGACCAAGAGAGGTTATTTGCAAATAACTGCTTTATATCTGTCATGATAACGCCCTATATACACAATCCGGACTGATAGCAAATCGGATTAGTTGTAAATTTTCTAACATCAATACGGTTGGCCATGGTAACTTAGTTCAACGTAAATAAAAAATGTAGGCTGTTTGAGTGACTCAACAAAACCTCTCTTCTCGTTTCATAAATCGCGCTGTACTTGTTGCCATAAGTTGTTGATCAACAAAAATACCGGCTTCAACTTTATAGAGTGTTAAGTAGGAAGAGCTTATTTCCCCTCTAATAACAATATCTGCGGTAAGGGGGGGGATCTCTGCAAGGTAGCGGATATTAATATCACCGGTTACAGCTTCAACACCTTGGTTAAAAATCGCGTGACACATACCTGCATCAAGTAACGCAGCAATAAACCCGCCATGCAAAATGCCTTGATAACCTTGCTGATGAATACTTCCTTTAGCCTTTGCCCAAACAGCACCCTCTTGATCATTATAGAAATCGAGCTTTAAACCAAACGTTGATTGCGTGCCACATAGCATACAGTGTTGGTGGCTTTTCCGTTTGCTCACCTTATCCAAGAGACGCGTTGATTTGAATACGTCGAATTTCTCTATCTCATTCTGTAAAAATCTTTTTTCTGGATTATTCATGCTTCACTCATGTTTTTGTTTGGTATCCAACCTTTTGTAATGTCGCAAATCAGCCAATTATTCTTGAGTGCAAATCTTTCCCTGTCGTGCAGCTTGTATCGTTCGAAGTACTAGCCAGCTCACAATAACTGACAGTAGTATCACCAACAAACGTGCCAGCCAACTTAAATACGGTTGTTGACTAAGCTCAGACATCTTGATGGTTGCGATGGAAAGAGCGGCCAGAGGAAAAGAGAAAGCCCAAGATGAGAGAACAAATGGCACACGCCAGAAGCGTATCGCATTACAACCCAACAACATCGCCCAAAATAGTGCACTGTAATAAAGTAATCGGGCTCCGTTATCTAATCCGCCAACCAGCCCGGTATAAGAGATAAAACCAACAGAAGGAGGAGCTAATAAAATGAAATATGTTGGTATCAGGCGAAGTGGTAATTGTTCATGAAATAAAAGGCGATACATCACAATAACCAGAAGTACCAACCAGAATAGCAGCCCAACACTGAAGAAAAACCAGCTGATCTCTTCATAACCTAAATATATCCCATTTATAGGAACCACAATATTGCCGACCATTGGAATGAACCAGCTGGGATTGACATGCTCAATGGTGAAATGGCTGTGATTGAGCCAGCTACTCATTACATAAATTGTTAATACTAACTGTAACAACATACCTGCAGCCCATAACGTTATGGCTAGCATAGACGTTGATTGCCAGTATACAGAGAGTAGCAACATATTAACCGAAATCGTCGGGAAGAAATTTAGGCGCACAGGGTGATGTAATTCAGTTCGAACTTCATCGGTATGGCGAAGGGTTTTCCAACCGTACATACCTAATAGAATAATGAAGAGTACAGAGGCAAAAATACCGATGGAAAGAGACAGCACGTGTGCAACTGATGAGCCTGGAAAACATTTTTGCCAGGCAATGGCCAACCCGGTGAGCCCCCATGACTATTGAAAATAATGTAATGGGTAAATAGGCCACTCTTCTTTTCATTGGCGAAATACCTTCATGGGATATCGCCTCTGAAGGCTCTGTCATTACAGATGAAGACATGATGTATCCATTTTGAAATAAGACTGATGTTAAAAAGGCTCCCGGACTGTCTCAGGAGCCAAATTATTACTTGTGCGAACAAGGCTCAGCTATCTGAGCAAATGCGATAATAAAAAGAGTATTGCTGCAATAGTAGCGACCTTTCATATATGGCATATGCCATTTATACACTTAATTTATGGCATATGCCAGTAACTTTTGCGTAATGAGCCTTGAAGAATATGCTCGATGGCGGTCATCTATAATGGATAGATTGCTTCAGGCAACAAAAATGGCCTCTAAATTGGTGTGATGATTACTTTAATATCTTCGGGAGCGGCATAATATGGGGGGGCTGATGTAATGAACAAGGTTACTCCTGTCCTCGCATATTCCGCGGCATTATTACGATTGATCCCGCCAGCAACAGACAACATTGTTTGTTGACCGGATTTGGCTAACAGTTGCAGTGATTGAAGCACCTCAGCCACAGAGAACTTATCAAGCTGAATAATGTCCGGCGCCGCTTTTACTAGCTCAGCAACTTGATCGAGAGTATCTGCTTCTACGGTAATCTTATTTTCAGGAGCCTGCTGGCGTAACCGGTCGACATGCTGCTGCCAGTTTTCAGGTTCCTGGCATAGACGGCGATGGTTAGTAAAAACCAATAACGTTTCGCTAAGACCCGCACGATGAATATGGCCCCCACCAGCCAATACCGCGGCTGTGGCTAACTTACGGGTTCCCGGAATACTTTTTCGGTACAAGCGACAATACCATTCGGGTTGGCCAGCTGAACCTGTGCAACCATATCAGCAGTGTACTGGGCGACACCACAGCACCATTCAAGCACCACTTGAGCTGCTTTCCAGCCAGTGTGCAGCTGTTCAGCTTTCCCTTCGACTTCAAGCAAGATTGTACCCGCATCGACGTCAACACCATCTTCTATATGTATTACGGGCTGAAGGCCAAGCTTGGTCAGCAAAGCGTGTGCTACTTCTACCCCCCCTGCTACCCGACCCGCTTGTTTTCTCTTAAATACCATTTTGCCCTTATGTTGCCCGATCCCCAGGCTGCGGGTCGTTAAATCCCCCCCGATAAGCATCTTCCAGCAAAAAGGTATCGAGTTCATAATCTGAAAAATACAGCATATTATCTCCTGTTAATGGATTAGCCACCCAGCGACGATACGGACTTGACGATCGTAAAGAACCGAGGCACATAGGTAACTCGTTGAACAACAAAACTGTATCAATGATATTGCTAATTTAGCAATACATAAATTATTTGGTTATGGAAAAAAACACTAGTAGCTCATATCACCGATTAACATATATCCAACAGGTATCCATCCCAGATCAAATGGCCATTACTTGCACATCATCCTGCTTATAATTCTAAGGTACCCGGGGAAAGCACCATTGCGAATATCTAGAAGCCATTCGGGTTATCAATGACATAAAGCCACCCACCATCGGTATATTTCATCACTTCAAGTGCCATTCCTGTTTGTACATTAGTAATTTCCCAGTCAGAACGGATAAGTGCGGTGTCACCATTGATGTGAATAGAAGCGCCGTGTGTAATAATTTCAACATCACCTTGCATATAACCTTTTAAAGCCTGCTTGATAGCCTCTTTACCTATAGCAAGGTTACCTTCAGCATCTAAGACCAATACTGCATCGTCATGAAATAGCGTACCCAGTCCAGTAATATCTTTCTTTGAAAAATACTCTGCAAATAGCTGGTGTAACTCGTTAGGTGTTTGCGGTTTTTTTGTAATCTATCGATGCGAAAGAGAAAAAAGATAGAGTGCTTAAGGCAACAAACCATATTGCTTTCATAATATATCCTTAGTTTGACTGTTCGGTGAAGATAGAGTGATAATATTTACTTAAGTTACCAAAAGAAATTAGGTACCTAAAAGTAACTAGTTACCTTTGAGTAACCAACCGACCAGGTGTGTCAACTGAGTGCAATTTCGATATGATGACGGAAAAGGAGGAGAGTATGAATAATCAAGGGAAACAACCCGAAGGCTATTGTAGTGCAGATAAATACTTAACGTTAATCTCTACAAAGTGGACCGCGCATATCGTTTGGTTAGTTGGTCAGCATCATGAAATGCGTTTTGGGCAAATACAGAAACAACTCGCTCTAGTTTCTAGCAAAGTACTCAGTGAACGATTAAAACTATTAAAAGGAGAAGGATTTGTTTGGCGAAGACAAGAAGAAACGGTTCCTGTCACGGTGTATTACGGATTGACGCCAAAAGGAGAAGAACTTGCAGAAATTGTCGACATTATCGTAAGAAAATCTGATGACTGGGATAAACTTTGACTCCAACCTGACACATAAAACTTGAGTAAATCACTTGCTCTAGACTTGAAAATTTTCACCCCACGACAGCGTCTCTGATTCGATACCTCCACATTGACCTCAAAATAGATGATTCATAGTCTCAAATTCTCAGGAATGAACCATAGCTATATTGCCAATAATATAGGAAAATCCACCCTCAGTATCGGCATTATTCAATGACCCAGTGATTGAATCCCCAGTTAGAACAGGAGAATCAGTAATGACTCATAAAACTAAAACAATGGAAATACCAGTAGCTATTGCCGATAGAGTGCAGATTTTGATTGATGCCTATGAAGCCAAAGAAAAGTTCAAGGCTGAGCGTGAAGTGGTAGTTAACAACTTACTTTCCATGGATAACCTTGGTTGTGAGATGGCGGTTTATAGTTTGCCTCAGGATGAGTTACTAGACACTCTCAGGTTTGTGTATGAACTATCAGGCACTAATAGCAAATTCGTCAAAAACATACTGACACAATCCAGAGAGAATCCAAAGAAGGCCTTATCCGATTCCCAGAGATCATCAGCAAAAAGCCTGTTGTTTAATCTGCTCAATGATCCGTCAGTCGTTTCAGCCATGAAAGAGTGTTAGTAATACCACTGCATATGAGTGCTGAAAGACTAAGCTTGGTACAGTTCTGAGTCAGGCTTGCCCATCAGTGCTGAGTTAGACAGAAGTGAGTGAGAGTTATAGGTCTACTCACATTATCTTTTGTATGGTGAAGTCAAAATTAACGCTTGGCATCAAGGGCGGCTGCTTTTTTCCGTCCTTGTATGCCTTAGTTAGCTTCCTTGGATTCCTATACGCAGGCTTCTGGCTCACTTGCTTTTGATGCTGGACTTGATCTAAATCGTGAGAGTTCAAGCAAACGTCATTGTCTGTTTAAATTATCTTTTTTATTTGAAATTCCTTTTGTACGAATCTTATTCACATTCCAGTTCATTAAGTGGCGGAGTACATATTGAAACATCACTTTTTTTATACCAGACAAATTACTACCATTTATTGAATAAAAATCTTCTGGGTGATTGAATACACCAAAGTCATCAGCAATCCCTTCACTTTGTATATAGGTATCCTGCCCTTTCCAGTCAACATTAGGATTAGACAAGCACTTGGTTGCAATTGCGTAGCCTGAAAACGATTCACTTTGTTCGGCAAATCGATTTTGAACTTGCTTTAAGTAATCGTTATCTAAGATATAGCCTTCCAAGTTTATCCAACATCCAGCTTGATAAACTTCCACCCAACTATGGATGATGCGATCTGGTGCGACCTTGAAAAGGTAGTCAGGGGATTGCTCCACGCTGTAACTCGTTATAAATGGTAAAACCGTGAAAACGAGTAGCAATACCCACAGCACGAAGTAGCGCCATTAATAACGTTCCCTTGGTATTACATTGCCCGTAACCATCTTTTAACACTTGACTGGCGGCTAAACGGTCATCTTTGTTATAGCCGAAACGAACCTCATCTCGTACATAATTGTAAATTGCGCCAATAGCGTCGTATTGAGACAGTTTTTTCCATTCTTTTTTCTCAACCAAACTTTGGATATGTGGATGCATGAAATCCAACATTGACGTTTCTTGTAGATAATCTTTTGATAGCTCGCTCATGGGAAACTCCTTTCATCGAATACGTGAAAAGAGTAACCAATGCTCCGCGGCAAAACTTGAATAAACTGGCTAACTTTTTAGAAAAATAGCGTTTGCTTGACGAATCGTCATTCCAAATGTCTTTCGAAAAGTTCGGCTTAAATGCGCACTATCAGAAAACCCTGCCATGTGAGCGGCATCTGTCGCAGAATCTCCATTTAATATTGCTCTTACAGCACAAATCATTCGACACCACAGCAGGTATGGTCGCCAAGGAATGCCAAGTTCTTTGCTAAATAAATGAAGAAAACGGCTTTCCGATAGAGCGAGTTTTTGAGCAACATCAGATGCCCGCCAATTACTAGGTTTAAGGCACCTCCCATCTAAGCATTGGTTAAGTTCATGCAATAACGCCTTAATGCGATGATCCGTGATCTGACTTTCATTGATGCGAGGAAATTGGTTTGAAAGCCCTAAACCGTCAAACAAAGGGGAAAGAAGTACAGTCAAATCATCAATGTGTTCTGTATATTCAAAAGTAGGTGAAGGAACTTTAAATACTTTTGACGGCCGCCCCGCCAGTTTCTTCGATAGTGCCACTCCAAATTCGCTAGTGGGGCTCGACCAACAAGATCCAACCCTCATCAATTTGTAGCTGATGCTCGATGTTAGAATCAATAATTGCTGGTGTCGATATTTCACTATTATCTAGTTTGCAGCTATAGCCACCTCTAGGCCAAGCTAGCTGAATCGCATGGTGACGATGAGGAGACGCATCTATAGATGAACCATATATGATCACTATACCAGCCTTGATCCAAACATTAGGCTTCATCACTTCTCGTCTCTCTAATAGTTGCATTTTATTCAATTATTCGACTGTATTTACCTATTTTGATTGTACTAGAAACAGCAAAGGGAAGCAGTCTTCAGTGTTTTTCTATTCATTAGTTCTCCGGTTAGGTGAGCTTGATTTCTGGCTTCATCATGATGAACGTAAAACCTTGTGCGGGAGAGATCCACCTTTATGAATCGTCTCTTCAATGTTGAGGTGGTTTACCAGTAATCATTGAGTCCATCACTGGGGTAGATCTGTCTTACCAGGTAGTTACAACAACCCCTGCGTAACCCTCATCAGAAAAACTGTTGGTGAAAGCTAACCTTAAGCTCACGAGCGTTCGAACACTACGGTTTTGTCGTTGAATAGGAATATGCGTTTCTCGACATGATATTGAATGGCCCGGGCCAATGTCAGGGATTCGACATCCATCCTTTTCTAGCCAAATCAGCGGGATAATAGGTATGGTTTACGGTTTCCATTCCCTGGGTAATAATCGGTCCTTCATCCAGATAGTCGCTGACATAATGGGCTGTAGCCCCCCCCACCAACTTGACCCCCTTGTTATAGGCCTGATGATAAGGTTTAGCCCCCCCTTTGAAGCCAGGCAACAGCGAGTGGTGGATGTTGATAGCCTTCCTCGCCCAGCGAACGCACATTTCATGGGAGAGCACCTGCATATAGCGGGGCAAGCACCAGCAGCTCGCAGCCAGTTTCATCTAAAACGGCTTGTACCTGAGCTTCCTGCTGCAGCTTAGTATCCGCGGTGATCGGAAAGTGGTGATAAGGAATATCGTGCCACTGGGCCAGTGACTGCAGATCAGGGTGATTGGAAATCACAGCTTGAATATCGACCGGAAGATTACCGGTTCGGAAGCGATATAACAGATCGTTCAGGCAGTGCTCATATTTAGACACCATGATCACCACTTTAGGTCGGTAACCTGACGGCGTCAGCTCCCACTCCATATCAAACGCTTCGGCCCGCTCGGCAAAGGTGCCGCAAAACGCAGATTGATCAAGCGGGGCATTATCTTCCATACGAAATACCGTGCGAATAAAAAAGCGCTGGTTCAGTGCATCGTCAAAAGAATTCAGCTCAGTAACGTAGCAGCCAAATTCCCGCAGGAAGCGGGTTACAACATCCACCGTGCCCGAGCGTCCGGGGCAGCTCGCAGTCAATATATAAGTCAAACTTTGTTGGTTCATATCCTCACCCTATTCAGTACAAGTCCAGCAGCATGGTTCAAGTGCCATTTATAGAAATTTGACTCTGGCTAATCTTAAATCTGCTTCTTCTTTACCATTTTCTTTTTGCTGTAGGCGCACCAGGATATAGTTCAGCTCTTTGGCTAACCAGATATAGGTTTCGCGTTTGCTGTTTTTTTCTGACTCTTTTCAGCTTAATGGTATTTACTTTGCCATAGGGCAGCTTCAAGAACTCCTCTCCCACCACTTCAAAATCAAGCTGACGCAAGTTACCCTTAATCACAGCTGGATAAGTAAAGGCTGATTTATCCTGCATTACATCAAGCCTTAATTGTACCTGGTAAGAAAGAGGATCAAATAAAACCTCTTTGGCCTGAATCACTTTCTTCTTATTGTCATAATTCACCCAGGCTTGCCTAGCGGCAAAATTGACCAGCATTTGATGATCGCGGCCTGTTCCTTTCCGGGGTAAAGTAATATGAGACTGGCTGCAACTGCCCGCCACGATATGTAAACTCAGTCGCCTCGTGACGTGTATCAGATATGAGCAGAAACCTGAGTTTGCTTTCGCTACTCATCCGGTACTTGCCATTTGGCAAACGCTCTAACTTTCTGACGCCATTTCCCAAGTGAGTGCCTTGATAGTAAGCTTCATAGTTGGCATGAAAAAGCTGCAATTCCTCACTGGCCTGAGCCAGACATGCAAAAAGCCCCCACAACAGTAGCAACCAGAAGTTTGTTCATGTACAGCTCCTTTGATACATACCTTCGTGACATATATCAGCCACTTTCCGCGGCTATATGGAGAGATAGGTACCTTCAAGCGTATTAGATCAGTATAATAATGAACGTGCACATCAGGAGAAAAAAGGCTGCTAAAAACGTGAATGTCGGGTTGGTGCGGCTTTGTTGAAGCCCTCAGATAATGCTCAATTATTCCATTAACACTGAGTTCAGTTATCATGGCCAACCAGTATTAACAGAATATGAATGGGTACAAGCTCTAAATGATTTTGGGACATAACCGCCTTAGAGCAATATGTCACATGTGAACAGTAGCTAGCTATAAAACTGTATTTCCTCGACAATGCCGAAAAGCCTTTTCACCCAATCGGTATAACCGCTTTACTTGGTCAACAAGATCAACCTTTTGATGCTCCAAGCGGCGCCTATTGAGCTGAGTGTTGATGCCGTCTCATAGTTAAACAGAAGAATCTCAGCAATTTGCTCAATGTTATAATTTGCTTTGTCGTCACAAACCGCAACGGGGAATGATCTCATCTGGTGCTAGCTGTTGCTGATTATAGGCGAGTGCCGCTTTAATGGTCTCAGCCTTGGCTGAACTCGGGGTTATTTAAATCATATGGTGGATGCCATTCACTCACAGGCTGCAGCCTATCGACCTGATTGAGCAGCGCCAATATCCTCGGTTTCTTTCTATTTCGATGTTTCTCATCACGGTAGAACACATCAACCATCTGCCTCAATGTTACATCAAGTTGTCTGGCTGACTGATTGGCTTTCAGCACCCAAAAAAACCAAATCGCTATTGGTTATTTGCTCGAGCAACTGTGCATTGGTTTCCGGATTACCATCAATCCCCGGAAGATCAACTAAATGAATCCAGTCAACTCCCTCCACTTCACAACGATGGAGCATCTGACAATCTGTTGAAGGCAGAGCACTCACCTCTGCGACCATATTACCGATGATTGCATTGATCAACGACGATTTACCGGCGCTGATCTGGCCTATAACCGCTACACGGAGAGGCTCAACGTCTGCAACTAGCTTTTCTTGATCAGACGATAAGACTAAACTTACCCCCAAGCTCACTGTCTTTGGCTACAAAACGACCGCTGTATAAATCAATGGCAACAGAGGCCACTTCCTGCAGCAGCACCCCGTTTTAATTTGGCCTGAACCTCATCGCTCACTTCATCGAAAATGCGACCAAGGATTTGTCCTCTGGCCTCGGCAACCAACCCCCCCGCAGGTGTCATTGCCCGAAAAACACGATAGATATCGTAAACCTGTTTCGCCTTACCTAATTTATCTTTTTGTTGGTAACCCTGTTTCAATGTGGTGAGGCGGATCTTCTCCGCAAAGGCACATGATTGAGTAAGAAATGGCGATAACGATGGCTGACTTCCTCAACCATTAACAAGAACTCAGGTGCGGTAAACGCAAGCTCTTTTGACTGCTTGTCTGGGGTGGTATTTTTCCGCCACTTCCATTGCCAGCACCAACGCATGATCGCGTAACCCATCCCATTCAGAGTTTATATTCAACAACGTATCAATACGTTGATTAAGGGGCTTTCCATGTGTTGTTATCAAAGTCACTCCACTGGCCGGAGGCTCAACATCGTAATCAGGTATGGTCTCTAGCGCCTGTTCATCCACTTTACGGAGGTTTCTAAACAGCACATAAGGAATGATGACAGCAACGGACGATATTGCTACCAGTACAGCAAATAACAACCATCGGCCATCCTGTATCAGGCTCACTACACCAATAACGGCCAATATCAATACAGGTATAAACAATGAGGCAGCTAGCAGCGGCACAACGCCTTTCGACACCTGTGCCAAAGCTTCAATACTATTTCTCGTTCTTTTCATGCAATCCCTTCACAGTACTGAGCGCTTGCTGGAAGGCTTGCTTAATTTCTTGCTCAGAAACAGGCTCTCCCCGGCTGATAAAATAGAGATACTTGCATGCTGCCCGCCCTATTGCGTAAGTTGAACCGTAACTCAACGCTGCTGCGGTTGCACTCCCGACCGTTTGACCATAGAAAGGTATTAGCTTTATAGCTTGCCTAAGTCCTAGCTTTGACAGGTACTGAATCGCAAAACTTGTTCCAAGCAAGCCAGCAAATTCACTAAACCGTTGCTTATCCCACTCAATCCCATATTGGCTTGCCAAGCTATGCAGCATTTTGCCTTGGATGGCCGGAACTGAAACTAGCCCGACAGCAGGAATGGCATCACTTGCACCCGCAATTCCTGCGTACCACATGACTTCACGTTTTAGCTGGCTGAAATTGGCTTCTTCACGGGTCTGATGCGCTTTTTCATCAACCAACAAATAGAGGATTGGCAACATCTCTTCCAGCGCCATTTGAAGAGCCTCAAGCCCGGACGAATTGCCATTTTCAGGCGAAAAATCTACCGTCACCGATTTCAGCTCCCCCCCTGCCATGTACTCTCAACCTGAGACTGATTATAAGCGATAGCCCTGTCACGCTCATCGGTATCTGACAGCGACAAAATCCCCCCCGTATGGACAACTAGTAGTTGCTTGATAGCGCGTGACTTTCGTATCTTTCGCAACGCATTTAACACATCACTTTGTTCCGGCTCTTCGGCTTTCATCACGATCAGCAACGCGTGACTCTGGTGCTGGCAGGCGGCAATATCTTCTTCAGGATCATAGCTAGCTTCAGCCAGCCCACGTGTGTCGAGAAATGCTAACAATGGATTGGTATCTGGATAGCGATAAATGGCTGAAGACTGGGTACAGGGTTGAAAACCGTTACCAACAGCAATAGCTGAATTGTTGGTTATTGACTGAACAAGCGATGACTTACCAGCACCCGTTTTACCCAACAGCCATATGGTAGGCAGTTGTGACTGCCATTTAGAAGCAGCTGGCTCGAGATCAGGGTTAACCAGAGGATTGATATACTGGTAGATTTTCTTAAAAAAATGATTCATCGCTTCAAGTATTTCCTCGTTAGCACATCTATATACCTACTCCTATATATCTACTCCGATATACCAGCTCTTATTTGAACCAAAGATGAACGAAGCTATGATCAGACGAAAAATCATAGCTTTATTCGGATACCAAAGTGACATCATGCCGCCAGAGCATGAACTCTTAATCTAAAAATAGATCACGTTGCAGGCTGCCGCCGGGGTGACAGGCGTAATCGGTAAAATCAGTGATGCCTTGATGCCTAAGCACCTCCTCATCGATAAAGAAGTTCCCCCCGTACAGTGCTTGGCATCCCGGGTAATAATTTCAAAACAAGCATCAGCCATTATCTCTGGCTGGCGTGAACGCGCTTCAAGCAATTTTCCTGCTGCCATATTCAATATCGCAGAGGTCGCAATTGCCGTTTTCGGCCAGAGCGCATTCGATGCAATATCGTAGGTTTTAAACTCTTCAGAAAAAGTCAGTGCCATCATCGACATTGCGTATTTTGATGCAGTATAGGCGCCGTAGTTTTTAAACCATTCGGGGTTTAAGGTTAATCGGTGGCGAAAGCGTGAGGATATGAGGATTATCTGATTTTTTCAGGTAGGGGTAAACACGCCTGAGTCAGGAGATATGTGCCCCGCACATTAATAGAAAACATCAAATCAAACTTTTTACTCGGTGTATTTTCGGTATTTTCCAGATTGATCGCGCTGGCATTGTTAATAACAACATCGATACCGGAGGTTTGATCACACGCTTGTTCAACAGCCTGTTTAATTGCCTCCTCATCACGAATGTCGAGCACAATGGGAATGGCTTTACCTTTACCCATCTGGTTGATTTCATCGGCCGCGGTATAAATTGTCCCTGGGAGTTTAGGGTGAGGTTCGGTCGTTTTCGCGGCAATGATCACAGTTGCCCCCCCAGCCTCTGCACACCGTTTCGCAATAGCAAAACCTATTCCTCGTGAGCCGCCGCTGATAAAAATCGTTTTATTATCCAGCTCGCCGAACTTCTCGGTTAGCGGCGGGCTTGTATTGACCTCGTTTGCTTTTACCTTAGGCAGAGTAAAAGTATTCGTTATCCCTTCTAATTTGTTGATCAGTCGCCTGGCCTTATCAAATATTGTTCCCATTGCTTTTCACTTCCTTTTGCTTATTGAGCTATATTCGACGCCTATCCTGCGACGTCGCTCTCTGTTCCATTATAGAGCAAATATTCAATTTACTGCTTCCAGCCCCTTATTCATTTCGATCTAAGGCTTATTAATTAACATTACCAGTAATGAAAGCACTCCAAGCACCAATATAAAGAACAACCAAAAAAAGAGCCTAAAATTATAACCTTAGACTCTTTATTTTATACTGCGTTATAAGAAATTAACTTATCAGTAATCCTGTTAATTATTTTCCGATTGTGCTTTTTGATCCAATTCGGTTTCCGTCGACTCAGATACCGTATCCTGATCCAGTTTCAGCCAGGTGGTAAATAATTCATACCAGATAGCCAAAATCACCGCCCCCCCAGAAATAAACCAATGATCCCTGCTGAAATCATTCCCCCAATAGCACCGAATAAGATCACAGGCATCGGAATAGACACCCCCCCACGCCCCATAAGCAATGGCTTCAGAAAATTATCAGATAAGCCAGCCAGTAGCACCCACACCGAAAATATTGTCGCAGGTGTCGTATCCTGAACCGAAAAAACGTAAAGAATAACGGGCAGTACTACCAATGTCGCTGGAAGCTGGGCGATACCAAACACAAACACAATAAACGTGAGCAATGCGGCAGCAGGAATACCAAAGACAAAGAAGGCTGCCCCTACCAACACTGACTGTATAAAGGCGACCCCGACAACTCCCAACAACACACTGCGAACGGTTGCCGCCGTTAAATTAGCCCACTCTTCGCCGTGTTTACCGACCACTCGAACAGAGACTGTCTGAACAGCTTTTGACATTGACTCCGCGTGTGCCATAAACCCTGCGGCTATAAACAGTGAAATAACAAACATCACCATGGTCGCCAGACTACTCCCCCCCAAGAATCCCGCAGCCGCTGCCACCGCCCCCCTTTTATCTCTTCACTATAGCGGGCAACTGCACTTTCCATATTGGAAGCAAACAAGGCCCCAGACTTCATAAAGCTGACCGCCAATTAGCGGTAGGTCGGCAACCCGCTGTGTCGGCCCGGGAATTTTCACATCACCTTGCTGCAGCACCTCGCTCAAATGGGTGACTCCGTCATAGATTGATCCAGAGACCATCACGAAAGGAGTAACAAGCAAAACAACCCCAATCAAAGCCAAAATAGTGGCTGCAAGCCCGCGCTTACCATTCAATACATTGCCCAATTTGATAGTCAGTGGCATTAACGCAACCGCGATAATCGCCCCCCCACAAGACGGGGGGGATAATGAAGGGCTTGATAATATCGTAAGTCCAGATAAGCAGCACAAATAACAAGCCAATCCGGATCGAAGATTCAACCATGTTATTGATAAAAACACTGCTTTGATGCTTTTCAATTTGTTTATCCATCGTTCTTTTCCTGATTAGTTTGGCTGGCGCCAACCAGACTGGCCACAACGATGGCCATGTAGAACACACCCGCTATCGCTTCAAGATAAACGATAACCTGTGCAACCGGTGAAGTCGG
>LLEM01000133.1_pt1 | contig 16447 bp, 18 predicted proteins | sample 595841 | NCBI WGS metagenome assembly LLEM01 (sample SAMN02919313, study PRJNA255460) | bioreactor metagenome | biome: chemostat; feature: culture 2012_10.2; material: sediment; isolation source: day64 10degC chemostat 2012 inoculated with Wadden Sea sediment taken from... | place: Germany: Bremen ...
CCTTGAATATCAAACGATTGTGAAAACGTGACACCGTTACTTTGTAGGCGGCTGACTTCCCTCCTGCTGGTATCAAACTGACGATCAATTAATGGCTGCTGATCCCAGTCAATACCCGCCAGTAACCCTTGTTTGTTATAGCGGTAATGTATCTGATGATTGTCAGGCAGCTGAGTGCAAGTACGACGCCCGGCGGTATCATACACATGCTGTAGCTGCCAATTGTCTTGCCAGATCTCACTTGGCTGGCCGCTAAGGTGGTAACAAATACTGAGCTTGCGCTGGGCATTATTGGCGCGAAGCAAGCGGCCGAGCTTGTCGTATTGAAAATGGTTCGACAGCGAGATACCCGCAGCACTGCAACGTTGTTCAATCACTCTGCCACAGTTATCGCGCCGAAGCTGGATGAATCGTTCGCCCTGCTCGGCAAGGCTGACCAATAGCCCTTGACTATCATACTGATATTGCTGGGTACGCCCATCAAAGCCCGTAGTCTGGCTAACACGCTCTTCGCTATCATATTCAAGCTGATAGGTGACACCGTCACTACGCTCAATGGCTGTGAGGTTACGTTCTTTATCGTATTGGAATTTCAGCCAACTGCCATCAGGACGTATATGTTGTACTGGCTGCGCCAATCCTTGATAGACAAAGGTATGCGCTCGCCCGATAGAATCAGTGAATACCGTTGGCCGACCAGCCCAGTCATAGCCGATACGCTGGCTGCGTTGCTGCTCAGAGTCAGTGTGAGGATACTCCGTGATCTCGACGATCTGGCCTGATCGTTCCCGCTTGTATTGCGTTACCCATCCATCGGCATTGATGATTCCGTTAATTTCGCCTAGCGCGTCATAGCTATAGCGGGTTATAGCTTCGCCCTCTTGTACCGCCGCCAGCAAGCCGTGTTCATTCCACCAATATCGTTGGCTACGACCGTTCGATTGTTCAATGTGGATAACGCGTCCGTGACGGTCATAATGGAACTGCTTGAGGGCTCCAGCCGGATCTTGCTGGCTCAGCAGGCGACCAAAACTGTTGTAATCATTATGCCATTCACGATTTTCGCCATCTACAATACGGATTACCTGTCCCATCCGATTGTAGCTATAGTGCGTTACGCTATTATCCGGTGCTTGTATCTCGCTTAGCTGGCCATAATGATTGTAACGAAGATTCGTTGTCGCACCACCGGGAGTAATCTCAGCAACTTTTCGGGATCGGGCATCATAGCGATAGCGCCAAACATGTCCTTTGGGCGACACTTTTCGAATCAGTTTCCCTTGAGTATTATGTTCATAGCGCCATTGATTTCCCATGCTGTCGGTACTAACAGCAGTGTGATTAGCGATATCATAATCAAAACGATATTGGTAGTTACCCTCATCTCCCCATTGGGTAATGCATCTAGACGATGAACCCTTCCCCTGCCACTCAAAATAATGGCTAAAGCCTGACGTGCGGATTCTCCGTGTCAACAGATGTTCTGTGTATTGGTAACTCTCGACTTGCTGCTGACGATTACTCGCCTCACATAAATCCCCCTCAGCATTGTAGTGATAATGTGCCAGCACTGTCGGCGTACTACCTGTTCCTACAAGGAGTTGCACCTCAATGAGGTTTCCGCCGACGTCATAACATAATTCAAGCGTCTGACAGCCATTGGCTACGATACTTGTTAAACGACCTGCACTGGAATAGCCGAGACGATACTGAAGTGTCTCATTTTCTCGTAATCGTTCAAGTAGCCACCGCTGATGCTGGTAGACAAAGCGTAATTGGCGGCCATCACTGAGTGTCAGTAAGTAATATCCGTGAGGGTCATGAAATAACGCAGCACCAGCTGTCAGCTGATAACTAACCGCCCCCCCAATAGCAATATCATCAAACGCTAATATACCGCCTTTGTTGTCAACAAAGTGCCATTGTTCTCCTTCCCCGTCAGCCAATTGTATTTTTGTTAGTTCAAAGTGAAAATTGCTGCGCCAGCCGTAACCCAAGCCAACATTTTGATGGCAAAGACTTGAACGGTATAAGCGTTGCCAGCAAATAGGCATACTGCCCGATAAAGTGATATCTGTGAGCTGTAGGATCTCTTCACCGGTGGCCATGGATACCGGATCGCCGCAATACTCCATTTCATCTGGGCTGGCAGCTATTGGGGCATCGCTAACACTATCTTTTCCGACAGTCCGTTTTTCTTCCTTTCCCCCTTGTGTCGCAACTTGTTTTGTCGTTTGGACTCCTTTTTCAGCAAACGACAGTTGATGTACAACAACGGGCTCGATGGCCGGAACTTCATGTACCCTAAGCTTTCCATCAAATAGTGCTTTTGCCAGTATCTCCCGTGCATTTACAAAGGATCTTCGACCACCAGATCGGGCCTGAACCTCTGCAGGAAAATCTAGCATTCCCAACACTGCCAGTAAATCGGCTCCTTGCTGAGGTCTTAATCGTGCAAATTTATCGATATGCAGGCGGGCTAATTGCAGCGTTTCAAAACGGGATGACACCTGTTTTGAGTTATTGTTAGCGGTAGTAAATTGATATGCCTTGCCATCATTGGCTTTAAGCTGTAATCGCTTGAGTTCGTCCATGTTATCCCACAATCATTCACTATTGATGCCAGGGCATATGATGCTGCGCCTCGATACTGCTTTTTAGATATCTCAAGTTGCAACGTACTATGTAGGTAGTCACCACGCTGATAGCGCGTATAAAGATGTAAGAGGTTATAGAGTCCGCTGCAGGCACCTAGCTCACCGGTGACGGCTCCCGTCATCACAACCTGTGTTCGGGTTCCAACAAATGGATACAGCAGGTGATAGGCATTCGCCCACTCTTTTACCCGCTCACTATTCCCGTTATACGGGGGGGCATAAAACTGCTGGACTCCTTTTGCGTGTTCCTTGGTGTATCGATCAAACACAGACTCTATGGCGTTATTATTTGCTATGTCTTTATTTTGTACTTCATAAGTAAACCAATTTCTTATTAGCCTGATCCGGACATGCTGGCTTTGACTAAAATGACGCTCTCAGCAGCGATTCCACTCGGTAACCAAGCGTCATTGTTTTGTTCGTTTACGGGTAATCGTTGGCTAAGGCGTGGATCACTGTCTATTGCCAGAATCCAAACATAAGGTGCTTTTTGCTCATGCAGTAAATGTTCAAGGTGACGCCATGCAAAGATCAATGCATTATTCCCATAGGGAAACAGATAGCATTCAGAATGGAAGGTTAAAGCAGGAGCCGCTTGGCAGAGATTTGAAAACAACCGCTGATAATACTCATCATCTAGGCCTTCCTGTTCAGGTAAAGTATCAACACCGGAGCAGACTGCCAATCCACCTCATGCCCCGTCAAAGCAATTTCTAACACTGTCGACAGACGCTGAAAATAGTCCTCATTTGAATAAGGGATTATCGGCAATGACAAGAAACTCTTCTTAGTATCAACCTCGACTAACTGTGCTTGCAGGCGCTTTGAGGGATCCAGACCTAACACCACGTTATGATCGGTATTCTCGCCTATCCGTAGGCACTCAAACTCAATTTCTATCGGCATATTACATTCACCCAATGGTCACGGTAGGGTTACCAGCAACTATTTTCCCGTCGTGGTTGGTTGAATCGCCCATCCGTGCCGCAGGTTTACCGTTGATTGATACCGACGAAGACCCTGCTTTGATACTGTCTGGCGGACCAATGCACACCAACATGTCACCTTTTCGTGCTGCGGGAAGGCCACCTATTAGAACATTACCGGAACCGGCTGCCACCGGGCCACCGATATGAGGAACTTTTGCTGTTGTTTTAGGACACATATGAAAACAACTAATTGTTGCTGCTGGTTTTCCCATCTTTTTTCTTGCCGCAAGCTAATGATGAAATTAGCCCGGCACTCCCTACAATTCGAACCCAATTTGCACTTTTCAAACGGTAACAACACTATGCTTTAACGCCACTGAATCTAATTCAGAGCAATCGATCCAGCTTTCAGTGCAATGGTGCTTCCATTCACCTTAATACTTGATCCCTTAATATTTACCGAGCCATCACTGGACAAAGTAATTGAAGCTCCACCAGCTTTGAGGACGATCTCCTTACCAGCGTTAATCACTAATTCCTTGGCAATTCTAGCTTGTAGGTTATTGTCGACCCTCAAGGTATAATCATTGGTAACGGTTTGATTACAGTTATTCTCTACAGTGATTTGGTGGTCATTTCTGATAGTTTGTTGACTGTTATTCTCAACCACAAATTGATAGTTATTATTAATTGTCTGCCGATAATCATTTTCGACTAATAACTGTTTGTCTTTATTAACCGTTTGCTGATAGTCATTTTCGACTAATAGCTGTTTGTCGTTATTAACCGTCTGCCGATAGTCATTTTCAATCAGCTGTTGATAATCATTTTCAACCATCAAATGATGATCTTTTCGGCATGGATAGAGAGCAATTCATTGCCTTTATCGTCATCAAACGGATTTCGTTAAAGTTATCCTCAGCTGCTTCTTTAGTAGAACGCGTTTTTACGCCACTTTGTGTTTTTTGGCCAGGCAAATCATAAGGCGGCATTTGATCGCCGTTATACAATGCCCCGCTGATAATCGGCTGATCCGGGTCTCCATCCAGGAACTCAACTAACACTTCCTGACCGACACGCGGGAAGAAAAAAGCTCCCCACCGATTGCCGGCCCAGTTTTGAGCAACTCGTATCCAACACGAGCTGGTACTATCTGAGACCCCTTCACGATCCCAGTGAAATAACACCTTCACACGGCCATATCTATCAATATAGATTTCGTCTCCGTCATCGCCAGTGACACAAGCAGTTTGCGCACCATAAATACGTGGTTTTGGCGTTAGTTGTACAGGTCGATATAGCGTATCCTTTGGAACACAAGAAAACTGATTTAGGATGGTTTGATACGCACTTTTGCTCGACCCCGTCTGGTTAGTGATCGCCACTTCCATATTCGTTTGGGTAATCAGAAAACTCTTGCCCTCAAGCCGACTGTCTTCATGAGATTTAAAAGTAAAGAACTGGCCAGCACTAAAACTTCGACAATTACTTGAACCCGAGCAAAGCTCTGTATCTCTCTGAAGAGACTCAAGAGACGCATTAGCAATGTCTTGAGCGCGACTATTAAATTCAGATCCAGCTTGATACTCAAAAACCTCTAATGCAGATTGTTGCGTCACTAAACCCGCATCAACATGCTCACCAGACGGTTTATCTGTTGGTGTAATGAAGTCATACCCCCCCTGCTTAACACTGCTACCCGGTGTCACCTCAAGCCCACCAGACCATGCATGAATATGCGCCTCCGATAAACTACCGGTTGTATAAGCGACCTGATTTTCTGCACATTCCCTATATGCCGTTATGTCATCAGCCAAAACAAGATGGTGGTTAGTCTTGTCATGCTTAAAAAAATAGAATATCCCTTCTTGTTCAAGTAAGCGGTTTACAAATGCCAAATCTGATTCATGATACTGAACTTTATAGTCATATACCGGGTAAGTTTTCTTTAGCTCACTTTGGATTTTCACACCATGTTCTGAGAGTATTGTTTTTACAATATCTTCAACGTTGAGCTGTTGGAATATCCGACAATTACTGCGCTGAGAAAGAAAAGAAAAATTTGGACTGATATCTAAAATATAATCCTGGTATTTGTCACCTTCCGCTACAGACGGCATTCGACTACCCGTAGAGCGTATTGCCGTAACATAGCCATTAAAAAACCGTTCCGACACGCTACCAGAAAGATTGTACAATAAAATAATAGTTACAGACTTGCCAATAATATTTTTTGCATCGATTAATTGGCCATTTGTATAAACATAAGCTTGAATAGAAAAAAGCGTTGAAATCCCTTCCTGGATTTCTGCTTTTGTAATGTACAAAACATCTTTCCCTAATGGAGAGTCAATACGGAGGATGTTTTTATCTTGTGTTGCTTTTTCCATGTTCTATTCTATCCAAACGCCATTACCGAAAACAAAAACGGGATAGAACCACTACCCCCGCGTTAACTATAATATATTAATATTTATGCCCTTTACTACCGTCATATCCATATACAAGCTGAGTATCAGTTTCGTTCTGATCGGTCGTTGGTGTTACAGTCATATACATTGCTGTATATGATATAGTTATTGTTTCAACAGGCCTATCATCCTGAATCGATACACTATAATTTGAAATCATTGCATTCAGAAGATCTATCTTCATTATTTCTTCAATTTTGTCACCTTGTTTGGTCATATGAAAATGTGCTTCTACACCTTTTCCGATAGTCGCTTCTTGGAATAGAGCTGTTGATGCCTTATCTTGAAGTTTAGTAATTGTCATATCATATAGGCGCGCAGAACTGGCTTCACGGTCCTGTGAAGTACCTGTATATGAGGTGATTTCACGACCAACGCTCCAATCAACTGATAAAAGCGTAATCATTCCAACAAAACCTACAGCAGTTGCCTCACCTTGAATTCCGTTATAATTCATATAAGTATTCGATTGCATGCTAATCTCCTATAACAGTATTAGCTCCTTAAAAGGAACCATTTATTAAGTCGTTAAATTTATTGATAACTATCAAACCACCAAGTCTCATTTAAATATCACCATGACATGTAAATATCACTATGACATATAAATCTCATTTTAATTGGTAAGTCTACAAAAATAACAGGTCAAATTATTACATATAAAACCAATTGATATAAATCACGATAAATCGAACTATGAATTACGTCGCATTTAATTTATCAGAACAAGTGTTCTCATTAAAAACAAATTCATAATTACCATTCACTACATCCACACAAATACTTTCAATCTCTTTCCTTGTGGAATCAGTTCTAAAATGTCACTTGATAGGAGAGGCAACAATACGTTTTGCAGATTATTTTGAATCGCCCCTCGCCCCCCCTGAATTAATATCGTGACAATGACAATTTAAATAACTTACAACTTGAACAGTATAATTAAAGGAAGCGTCATAATGAGCTTCAACACGCCTAGCGATACGGCACAATTGTAAATGAATGATTCGCTCTAAAACATCAGAACCTAACGGTATATAAGGAATAACATTGATCCGTCCCAAAAACGCCGGTTTGAATTCTTTCAGCATGTCACTTTGTAACGCTTGCTTTAGCCCATCAATTGAAGGGGCTGTATCTTCATCTTCATGAAGCTCTAATGTCGTCTCGGTGCCAACATTTGATGTCATGATAATGATCGTATTTTTAAAGTCGACATCCCGACCTTCACCGTCTTTCAGCGTTCCCCTTATCAAATACTTGATAGAAAATATCCTGAACACCTGGGTGAGCTTTTTCCATCTCATCAAGCAACACAACACTGTACGGCTTCCGCCTCACCGCTTCAGTGAGTATTCCCCCCTTCCCCGAATCCGACATAACCAGGAGGCGACCCAAGTAATAGTGAGACCTTATGCTCTTCTTTGAATTCAGACATATTGATAACAGTGACGTTATCTTCGCTACCATAAACCTGTTCAGCAAGTGCAAGGGCCGATTCAGTTTTACCAACACCACTTGGGCCTGTCAGTAAAAAGACCCCATCAGGTTTACGTTCGTCACCAAGATGCGCACGAGCGGTCTGAACGACATTTGCAATCTGGTCAAGCGCGTGATCTTGCCCGATAACACGCTCTTTCATTCTCTCACCTAGGCTCAAAATGGTCTCGATTTCGTCGCTCTGCATTCGACCTAAAGGTATACCCGTCCAGTCAGAAATAACCTCAGCCACTAACACTTCATCAACCTGAAGAAAAACCATCGGCTCGCTGTTTTCATTCAGTGAGTGCTTTATCTCTTGCAGTTGCTGTTTATCTTCATCAGCAACGTCATCGACACCGGAAATCAACTTATGCGACAGCTCCTTTGCTTGCACCACCAAGCCAACTTCATCACGCCACCGGTTTTCAACCTGATTAAGATCGAGATCCGTTTGGCGCAATGTTTCCGTCAGCTTTTTTAATTTGTCGTTATGGTCAGCACCGGTAATTTCTTCCCTTTCCAATACTGCTACTTCATCATTGAGCTGTTGATGGTAACGGATTAAATCTTCCATTTTTCCCGGTGTACTCACCTGGCTCATCGCAACCCGAGCACAAGCGGAATCCAGTAAAGCAATGGCTTTATCCGGAAGCTGACGTCCATTAATGTAACGACTCGATAATTTCACCGCTGCCTGTAGAGCCTTGTCAGTGATAGTGACATTATGATGTGCTTCCATCACCGGCAACAAGCCTCGCAACATCACCACGGCGGTCGCTTCATCAGGCTCTTCCACTTTGACCACTTGGAATCGACGGGTAAGTGCAGCATCTTTCTCAAAGTATTTTTTATATTCAGCCCATGTTGTCGCGGCAATCGTACGCAACTCCCCCCCGTGCTAACGCGGGTTTCAATAAATTCGCAGCATCATTCTGTCCGGCCTGCCCGCCGCTACCGATTAGAGTATGAGCCTCGTCAATAAATAAGATGATCGGCACTGGGGGATACCTTCACCTCTTTAATGATACTTTTCAGGCGGTTTTCAAACTCCCCCCTTCATACCTGCACCAGCTTGAAGCAGGGCCAAATCCAACACTCGAATCGAAACCGCCTTCAGAGATTCAGGTACATCTCCTTGAGCAATACGCTGTGCCAAACCTTCTACAACCGCCGTTTTACCGACACCCGCCTCTCCGGTCAAGATAGGGTTATTCTGTCGCCTGCGGGTCAAAATATCGATCATTTGGCGAATTTCACTATCTCTGCCTAGGATCGGATCGATTTCACCAGCCCGTGCCTGCTCGGTCAGGTCAACAGTGTATTGTGCTAAAGCTTGCTCAGATCGACTCTCCAGTCCTGTTCCCGTTTCAGCGTTAAGAGGTAATGCATTAGTTTCATCTGAATTCTGAACGATAGAAGGCCAAACAAAAAGTAACTGTGCAGGATCAATTTTTTCTAGCTGGCGGGCATTGTGGGTCACTAGAGAGGCCAGACTTTCATCCTTGAGCAACGCATAAATTAAATGGGCAGTACGTATTTGATCGTCACCGAAATCGATAGTCGCAGCCATCCAGGAAGCGCGCAATAATGTCACGATATGGGGAGATAATCCCGGTGTATTGCTGTTTCCTGTTTTCAGCCTTTCTAGCCCTTGCTGTAACTCATTTTGCAAATCCGGCAAACTTATATCGAAGTGACGCGCAATCACGCATAAGTCTCCCCCTCGGCTCATCGATCACCACCGATAACCAATGCTGGATTTCAACACTGAAATGACTACGGCTATTACATAATGCAGCCCCCCCCGCTTCCAACATCGTTTTACAACTAGGCGATAATTTATCGACTAACGATTTCAACGTCATTGTTGACATGCAACGTTCCTTTATTGAATTAATATACTGAGCTCAACCCACCGGAATGCTGAGCTTTTTATCCATTAAATGGCGACTGATCATCAGTGCGCCCCCCCAGACCTAACCCCGGACTGTTATCGGCAAGACTCGCGATAGGTAGATTTCGATATGTGGTTGTTAAACGCCATCTAACCTGGATACAAGAAGGAACATAATGAGCGACGACTTGTTTTAAAATTTGCATCAATCGCCCCCTGACTCATCACAGCCCTGGCCATATCACTATTATTGACTTGTAGATCAACCTCAATGGCAGAAGATATATCCCAGACTTTCTGTCCGACAATGCTACTCACGCCCAGTTGCGCATGCTGCCCTTCAGGTTGCACTCGTGAACCAAGTTGGGTCTGGTCAGACTCGTCAAGTACCATCCAACGGCCGACAAACTCTCGGATCTCCACATCACATCCACTTAACAACTCAAGTATCTGACGTAGACTTTGAGTATTTCGGATTGGCATAGCAAGTAACCCACCCAGAAACACATCCAAGTTCTGACTTGCCCCTGTTAGGGCTTTAAGTACATCATCAATTGATGTGTTTTTTCCTGTCAGATAATACTCATGTTGGATGGAAAATTGGTATTTCTCCCACGCTTTATAGTTCAAAGTAATTAACCGGTGATTAAACAAATCGAAAAACTCGCGAATAGCGACATCTTTCAATCGGGATCGTTGCATCACCAATTCGGTATAATGACGGGGCAAGGCACCACTTGGGCCAGTTAACCCCATAAAATTAACATATACTTCTAGTCGTTTTATGCCATCATCACCTGTTACATCATTGATTGACTCTATAGCAGATCCCGGGAACCCCAAGTTTTGTGGCACTTTAAAACGAATCCGTTCGTTTTTTGGCAAAGTATCAGACCCTAATTCACTCTCCATAGAGCAACCGGCCAAAAACGCTGCAACGTATATACGGCGCGATAAAAATCACTTTTATTAATTACTTTTACTAACCGTTTAATATTCAAAGTAATACTTTTCCTCCAGCACAAGCCGGCCAACGGTGTAACCAATCTGATTGACCACGAATTCGAATGTTTAATCGAGTAAAACTATTGATCGTCGTAAATTGAGCGAAAAAGTGAGACAAGACGCAACCGAAGAAAAATAAATCGGTTCCCGACAGTTCGTTGTTACTAAATTCGAGATCAATATCAGAGCCATGACAAAACCCCCCACACGTCCGTTTTGAACTACTCTGGCATTGACTGGGATAATCGTCATTGTGGTAATAGCATCAATAAGCACTTTGCTTTGCGGTGTCTGCTCAAAATCATAGAGCTTGAGTGTTTCTTTTAACGTTTGTAAACCGTTTTCGCTGGAAAATTGATTCAGTGTTAAATGCTTGGCAAACTGCCAGCGTGTACTTTCTAACAATTTTGGACGAATAGGGTTTGTTGGAGCGGTTAAGCAGCGAACTTCTTTCAAAGAGTCCGTTCGAAGAACAACACTCATGGCAGGCTGACCTCCGCCATAAGGCAAACGAACGGGTAAGTTCCGGTTGCTACAAAGGGCATTAACCGTCACAAGCCAATGCTCATACTCATCAACCTCAATGCACTTTGCATCAGGATCAACTATCGTCAAATAACTATCACATCCCGGTTCATCGTGTCCCCCCCCGCCCAATTCGATTGCTCGCGGCGCAGAGTCCAGAACATTTCATTTTCTGTCAGATAATTTGACTGCCCACCACCGTAGAAAGGTGATACATCTACACGATTATCGTGTTGGTCAAAGGCCTTCACTTCCCCTGATTTGGATTACTTCGCAAATATCCGCCTCGTCATAACGTGGGATCAATTGATGTTCGCTTTGTGTTAATTGCAAAGAAATCGGTTCAAGCTCTTGCTCAAATAGATTAACAATTGGAGTACAGCCTAACAGTATATTCTCGGCAGTTAATTGTTTCGGTAAAAAGTCATCGGTCTCTTCAAAATAGATATATAAATCGATCTCATGGCCGTCGCCGAACCATTCAGGTTCAAGATCTTGCAATTCAAAAAACAAAAATTTTTCCGGAAATAAAAAATGCTCAACCAATAACCGATAACCGCTAAAACTCTGCTTTTGATAAGGTACAACTTCATCCCTATCATCAAAGCCCACACTTGCAATATGACGAGATTGCAAATAATGGCTGGCAATTGACTCTCCCCCTGGGTGCAATAGATACACCTATCGCCGTTTGAAACAACAGTTGGTAAAGCTTATAACTCAACTGAGCTTGGCCATTAAGATAAAACCGAAGCTTATTAATACCCAATTCGCTCAATTGGGTATTGTCAAACTCGCAGCTTAATGTCAGTTTCAGTACCGACTTCGCACTTTGTTGAAAATTAGCCTAGGGGGCTATAAACGGGGCATTTTCAAAGGTAGCGTGCGTCACTTCTACCGGCCATAACTGTGTATTGTAACTCGTCGTAAAGTGACAAGTCTTAAATCCATCAACACGGCTCTCGACAGCGCTACCCCCCCGAGGGAGCTCAAACCCATTATCATTGATATTCTGCGTGGTCATTTTAATAATAGCCATCGAGGGTATCGTTGCATGATAATCAGGATACATCTGCCCAATCAAGCCTTCGGTAAGTTCGGGAAAACTATCATCCAAACAACGGCGGGTTTGCGCTGTCAACAAAGCAAAGCTTTCTATGAGCTAGATACATGTGGATCTTCCACATGCTCATCACCTAACCGAAGTCTGCCTGCCACTTTGGGATAACGTTTGGCGAAATCAGCCCCATATGACGGATGAAAGCAATTCACGGTTATAATATTTTAATATTTCATCACTCATAGTTACGACTCACTTATTCGAATGCCTAAACAAACAGGCTCTACTTCCGAATCAAAAATCACTTCTTCCGGTTCCGGAGTTGCATGGAATAATGCATATATTCTCAGCCGCAATATCCGGTCTAGCGGCTGTTCCTCACTAACAACCGTGACCGTCACATCAAGAAATCTGGGCTCAAATTTCCTGATAGTTTCTTCAATAATACGACACAAGACTTGTCGCCCATTCGTACTACTTAGCGGCATCGCCGAAAAGTCTGGCAATCCATAAGCAAATATCGAGCAATCCAACTCTTTGCACCATTTCGGCCAGACTAGCCAACTCACTTTTGCATTCAACAAATTTTCCAAATCACGTCGGACGCTATGGCGCATGTCTTTCCACGTAAAAGGCCGAATAACATCATTCCCAAACTCAGGGAGTCATCAATCAATCGATCGAGTAATGAAGGCAATAGCTGTTGAGTTGATTTCATGGCTCCTTACTTCCTCAAATTTACACCAGAGCTACATCTGTAGTATGCAGGTGGTTTATCTGAGAAAGAGCCAACGCATCATCACCAAACAAAAACATTTTCTGACCGACACCAACACAAACATCAGTATCATTCACTGCCAGCCAATCTGTTTCTTTGCCCAGTTTTTGTGCATCGGTCTTACTGCCGATATAAGTCATCGGAACAAAAGCTTCACCACTCAATCCACCTTCGATATCAATTTCGACCTTGCGCCAGATCTGCTCAATCAAAGAGGTGACAGGCTTAAGCTCCAAGCTAATTAGTGCGTCAAACGGTACCAAGTAATATTGACCATTGGTGCCAAAGACTTCGAGGTAACCAGCCAATGTATCGTCTAAGTCACGCAGCCTTTCGCGTTCTATCTCATTGATAATTATTGCAGCATCGTTGCGGTTTGTTTCTAACTGTCTCGCACTTTCAACTAACAATCGATCATCATTTTCATTCACCGCCAATCGCAATTTAACCAAAGCAGCAAAGGATTCATCGGCCTCCTTTACCAGTGAGGCAGTTGCAGCACCATTTTTAAAGTCTAATCGCGCTTGAGCAGCCCTGATCAACTGCCTTACATTGGTTGCGCCAACAAGGTACTCAGGATTCTGCTTAACGAGCACATTTAGCTGCTTATCCGCTCTTTCTAACTGCCCATCAATACACAGCAGTTCAACAAAGCGACTGCGTAAATCCGCATCCTTTGGCTTTTCTTGCAACTGATTTGCGATATACCCGATAGCTCCCACTAAATTTGCTTGTTGAAGCAGATTACTTATATTATTCATATGTGAATCACTCATAATTAACTTAATCTCGGAGAAAGCTCGGTAACCAAACGAATAGTTGATACCATTTGATCCAATTGAAAATGCGGCTTTAAATGAATAACCGAATAATAATGTCCTGCTTGTCCGGATTTTTCCTTTATTTTGATGCGCGCTTCATTCAATGGATAGCGGAAACACATTTCTTCCGAGACATCATCTGAAGACATTGTGTAATTAAACAGCCATTTCTGAAATTCTCTTTCCAGGCTTTCTGCTGTTGTAAATCCACCGACCTTGTCACGCCCCCCCATCACCTTGATATAATGTGCAAACCTTGATACAGACATTACGTATTGCAACATTGATGATATCCGTGCATTGACTTGCACTCCCTCCAATTCATGGTTCTCTGGCTGATTCACCGAGGAATTACTTAAAAAAACCAGATTTTCGGTATGGGGGGACTGGCGAAATCGGAATGAACCCGCAATCAGAGAGCTGTTTTTCCAACCGATCTCCAACCTGTAAATCGACAGGGGGGTTTGCTCTGGTGAATTCGTCTTGTAGGGCCAAAACCACAGGTCGGAAGATTAAAAACCAGTCCTCTTTTATACTGTCCAGCCTGTAGACCACGGATTTGGCTAAACCAACCAGACTCTGTAAACGCTTTTAAAGCCACAGCGGCAAATCCATAAGCGGCATTCCCCCACAAATGATCTAACTGAGAATCAACAATTTTCTCTTCGAAATAAAATCCTTCTTTACGTGAACCATTTTGTTTGTAAGGTTCACGCATCAAAATATGTGGAATAACAAGCCCTAAAAAACGGGTATCTTCCATTTTTCTTAAGCTTTGCCAATTTTGATAATCAACTTGCGAAAATTGAGACTGAACATCTGTCACATTTGCAAGTTCAGAATAATAATCAACACCAAACAATGATGGATCTGCCGCTGTAATAAAAGGAGCAAAAGATGCTGCTGCGGTCTGGCAAATACCTTTTAACGTATCAACACCATTAATTGGAAGGCCTGGTGTTGGTTTATGCGATATTTTGTAATCACCAATCAACAAACCAAAAGGCTCGCCACCAGGCATGTTGAATTCCTTGTTATAAACCAACTTGAAAAAATCACTCTGATCGAATTCAATCGCACGGTTAATATCTCGATTCAGTTCTTTCCATGTAAGGTTTAATATCTTAATTTTACAACTCAAGTCACTGTCAAAGTCAGATAGCTGGTCAGTTAAATAACATAACCCACGCCAACTAGCCTCCAACTTTTGAAATACATTATGATGAATAATTTCATTCAGCTGATTATTAATTCTTTCATCAAGCGCCTTAATGGAACGTAACAATACAAGGCGAACACTCTCGGGGTGTACATGATGACCAACAAAAGTCATTATTGTCTTTTTCAAGCCAAATTCGTAACGCCCAATAGTCATCACTATTACTCAGAAATTGCTCAATAAGATCTGTTTGGGCATACCATGCTGAATCAGCAGCATTTATGTAAATGCCTGAATCTAACTGTTCGGTATCTATAAAACGAAGTGATGAGTGCATCAATCCAAAACCCTTAAAAAAACAGAAAGCTGGCTAACTGTCAGCTTTCTGAAGTTTACCTATCAACCAATTTCTGGAATTTTTGCAACCAAACGCAATGACGATGTCAGCTCTTCCATTTGTAACCAAGGACGAAGCCATGCAATCGCATTATAGGCACCGGGCTGTCCCGGAATTTCCTTCACCCGAACCTTGGCAGCAGCCAACGGATACTTGGCCCTGATATCCTGTCCCCCCCCTCCCTCTGATGCATTAACATATGACAAGATCCAACGATTCAACCATGCTTCTACATCATCAGCCTCCACAAAGCTGCCTATTTTATCTCGAGCCATGACTTTGAGATAATGTGCAAAACGTGAGGTGGCCATCATGTAAGGCAAACGGGGCTGCAATAGCCGCATTTGCCGTTGCGTCTGGTTCATCATGGATCTTAGGTTTTTGACAAGTTTGCGCACCGAAGAACACCGCATAATTGGTGTTTTTATAATGACACAAGGGCAAGAAACCCAATTTACCCAGCTCAGCTTCTCGACGATCAGTAATACCGATTTCAGTTGGGCATTTTAAATCTGGATCGCCATCATCACTGACAAAAACATGTGATGCTAAGTTATCTACACGACCACCACCTTCTGCACCACGAATCGCAGTACAGAAACCATATTTGGAAAATGCATTGGTTAATCTTGAGCCAAGTACATACGAGGAGTTCATCCAGCAGTAATCTTCATGATCGACATTTATCGCGAGTCCAGATGTAGCGTCAACACTGAATTCCTCATAACGGAAGGCTTCGGTCTGCAATGCATTTTTACCGTAAGGCATACGAGCCAAAACTCGTGGCATGGTTAGAGTTACAAAACGAGAGTCTTCACTTTCTCGAAATGAACGCCACTTGGTGTACTCTATCGATTCAAAAACTTTTTCCAAATCACGAGGCTTATTCAATTCTGCCCAATCATCAAAACCAAATAACGCCGGAGAAGCGGCTGATAAAAACGGCGAGAAACCAGCGGCAGCCACATTCGACATCAGGCTAAGGGTTTCGATATCTTCCGGATGGTTGGTAAACTCATAGTCTCCAATAAGCGCACCATACGGCTCTCCGCCCGGTGTACCAAACTCGGCTTCATAAACTTTTTTAAATACTTGGCTTTGATCGAACTCGACCGCTTTACTCAGATCCTTATGCAGATCTTTTTTACTCATATTGAGCATTCGGATCTTCAAAGATTGACCGGTATCTGTATTCATCACAAGGTGATTAACTCCACGCCAACTACCTTCTAATTTCTGGAATTGTTCATAGTGCATGATTTGCGCAAGTTG